>JAEIGA010007292.1_pt1 | contig 16807 bp, 14 predicted proteins | sample 9270691 | NCBI WGS metagenome assembly JAEIGA01 (sample SAMN17057246, study PRJNA624740) | gut metagenome | biome: biome; isolation source: fecal sample | host: Bos grunniens | place: China: Xizang | collected 2019
CGGGAGGGTTATGCCACCCGCATACCGTCTCGGCAAGCCTCGACTGGCTGCGGGTTCTGATTTGTATTTTTGTTCATAACCTAGGGCTTACGCCCTAGGCTAAGTTAGGTCACCCGCTGACGCGGGTTCAGAATTCCGCTCCCGTCTTCGCTGCTGCGCAGCTACGCCGTGGCAGGCGCTGACGCTCGCGAACACCCCGCCAACTTCCGATTTATCGCGCAGTGCCGTATATAATGGCACCCATCATCAAGCTGCAGGGCGCCTTATTCCTGCTTGCTATCCGCGGGGGCGGTGAGCTCGGAGAGCAGGCGGCGCACTTCTTCGAGTCGGGCAGCCCAGACGTGGTTGTTTTTGTTGTTGCCGGCGAGGGTGTCGAGGTAGCTCTCGGACTCACGGAGCCAGAGGATGGCGGTGTCGTGGTGACCCATGTTGTTCATGTGGAGGGCGGATTCCGCGAGGGCATCCGCATACATGAACTTGATGATGGGGTTGTTCGGTGTTTGCTCCAAGAGGGCGTGAATGATTTCACGGTACTCAGCAAACTCTGCGGTGGCCTTGGCTTGGTTTTCCTCTTTTTGGCTATGTGCCACGGCGAGGCAGCGAATGGCGCCGGCACGTATTTGGGCGTAGTCGGCGTTGTTGGGGGCGGTCTCTTGCAGGCGGGTGATTTTGCCGATGGTTTCGGTGCAAATGCGCTCCGCCTTGTTGAGCTCACCCTTGCGCAGTAAGATGTTGGCAAGGTGCGCCATGGAGCGGCAGTACTGGAAGGGGTACTGTGCGTTTTCTTTGTCCATGGTTTCGAGGAGTCGCGCGAGCTTACTGCACTGCTCGAAGGCGGTGATGGCGCGGTTGTCGTATTCGGTCCGCTCTTTGTCGTCTTTGGCGGCGGTGCTTATGCGGGTGTGCATGACGCCGAGGGTGTAGTAGGCGGTGGAGAGCCCGTACTGGAAGGAGAGCCGGTTGGGGTTTTTGACGGAGAGGTCGTAGAAGGTTTCTTTGCTTTGGACGAGGAGGTCCTCCGCCTTGGTGTAGTCGTTACGATCCATGTAGAGCATGGCGAGGCTGATTTGCGCATGGGCCAAGCCCTTGCGGGAGTTCGTGTGCTCCGGGTAGCGGTTGCAGAGCTTCCTGTAGAGGGCGAGCATGTCCTCAAGCAGCTTGTGGCGGCGCTCTGCCTCACCGCTGCTGCCGGCAATAGCTGCAGCTGCTGCCATGGCATCTCCCTTGGTGCAGAGGTAGTCCGGGTTGCCGGGGGATTCTCTGCAGATGAGGTTGAGGTCACGGATGGCAGTATCTGCGAGTTTGGCCGCTTCTTTGAGCATGTTGCGCTTGCGGCCTATTTCCGCGCGTTTGATGAGGGTACGGCTGACCTCGTAGCGGATGCTGAGGTCGGTGGGTGACTCGGCATGCAGGGCTTCCAGCAACTGGGTAGCCTTGCGGTAAGAGTTGGTGGCTTGCTCCAGATTGCCTTGCTGGGCGTATACGTCACCGAGGTTTTGCCAAGCTGTGGCGAGGGCTCGCTGGGTTTTGGCATTGTCCGCGAGCGGGAGCTTCTCCATGGAGTCGAGGTAGTTTTTGAGGTTGGTGCCCAGTTTGCGTTGCAGCTGGGTGGAGCCGGGGAGATCCGCCAGCTCGGTGTTGAAGTCATACATGAGTCCCTGGGTGAAGCTGAGGCCCTGGTGGTACATTTGCTCCGCTTGGTCTTTCTCGCGCAGCGCCCAGATGTAGAGGCCACCGAGCACGATGATGACGGCGAGGGCGACGGCCATGTAGATGCGCATGCGCAGCATGGTGGCGCGCGGCGGGGGGACGATGCCGTCTTCCGTGCACAGGCGCCAGGTGGCGGCGTCGTGCCAGCGCTCTGCCGGGTCCAGGTTGAGGGCGCGGTCAATGGCTTGGAGGAAGTGCGGCTCGTAGTACAGGCGAAGGTCCGCACGGCCGGCGAGCGGCTTGTAGGGGTCCGGGTTGGCGTGCACGCGCATGTCCGCCCGCGGGGGGAGGAGTCGGGTGATGAGGTAGTAGAAGCTGGCGCCGAGGGCGTAGAGATCCGTGCGGACGCTGATGTTGCGGCTCATCTCGGCATCCGTCTTGGCGGTGCTTTGCTCCGGGGCGCAGAAGGTGGGGGTGTAGATATTGCTGAAGACTTTGCCTGTGTGGAGCTGGCGGGCGGAGCCGAAGTCGAGGAGGATGGGGCGGTTCTCCTCATTCACAACAATGTTCTCCGGTTTGATGTCACGGTGTACGATGTTGTGCTGCTCCAGGTACTCGAGCGTGAGGAGCATGGAGCGCAGCAAGTGCTTGAGGCGGCGCGCCTCCGCGCGCTTTTTGTCGCGGTCCAGGGTGGGTTGCTCCGGTATGTTCAGCTGCTCACCCTCCACGAAGGGCATGGCGTAGTAGGCGGTGCCGTTCGCCTCGAAGGCGGAGATGATGGGCACAATGCCCGGGTGCTCCAGCCCCATGAGCACGCTGGCTTCCTCCATGAACTCCGCCATGGTGGTGCGGAAGTTTTCCTCCTGCTCCGGTGAGGGGCTGATGACGGAGCAGCCGTCTTGCATGCGGATGGCCATGCCCTCCGGCATGTGCTCCTTGATGACGGCGATGGTGCCCTTGGTCGTGTGCTGGGCTCGGTAAGTGATGCCGAAGCCGCCTTTGCCGAGCTTGGAAAGGATGGTGTACTCACCCACTTGGGCACCCGGGGGCAGGGGGAGTCGCGTGTTGGGCTCCGCCACCGGGGTGGGGGGCGGTGTGCCCTCGCTCAAGGGGGCGGGGGAGGCAACTTTGCGGGTGGCGATGCGAGGTGGTGGTGGTGGGTTCATGCCAGTGATTTGCGGAGGATGATGTTGCTGCCGTGCTCCGGGGCGGAGGTGAAGTGAGCGTAGTCCACCGGCAATTTCGGCAGCGCGCTCAAGGGGTTCACGCCCGGTGCGGCGTAGTGAAGGGTGAGCTCCGCCTCCTCCTCATTGCAGCGCAGGGAGAGGCTTACTTCAAGCCCGGCGGGGAGTGCGGTGATGATGCTGCTGAGCGCTGCTGCCAGCTCCTCCATGGCTATGGGGGCGGCGAACACGCTCTCCAGCGGCGGGGTGATTTGCTGTATGATGGTGAGGTGGGCATCTTGCTGCTCCACGGTGAAGCTCAGGTCCGCCTTTGCAGGCCAGCGGCCCTTGTACTCCAGGCAAAGTAGGGAGCAGTCATCCGTTTGCTCTTTGTTGCCGGTGTATCTGCGCAGCTCGAGCTTCAGGCTGCGGAGGAGGTCCGTGACGTTATCCGTACTCTCGCGCAGGAAGTGTTGCAAGCGCTCCGCCCCGAAGGGGGTGTTCGAGGAGTCCGCCGCGTTGAGCAGTCCTTGGGAGTAAAGGAGCACGCGCTCACCCTCCTCCAGCTTGATGACGCACTCACGGAACATGGCTTTGGGGTGCAGGCCAAGCATGGAGCCGGAGCGCATGGGCAGCATGGTGTATGTGCCGGCGCTGCGGCCACGCAGGGCTTGCGGGGTGCCGGCGTTCACAAATCGCAGCATGCCGCTCTTGATGTTCAAGCGCGCGAAGAAGAGGGAAAGACGGGTGCGGGTGACGTTGTTCTCGCACAGGGCGATGTTCGCCTGCGCCATCAGCTCCTCCGGCGTGAGCCCCCCGGAGGCCAGCCCGCGGATGATGGAGAGTGCGCGCATCATGAACAGCGCGCCGGGTATGCCCGCGGTGGACACATCACCCAGCATGAAGCAGAGGTGGTCTTGGTCCGCCATGAAGTAGTCGTAAAAATCACCACCCACCACGTTCACCTCCAGTTTGTTCGCGAAGAGGTCAAACTCCCTGCGGTCCGGGAATGCGGGGAACTTGTTCGGCAGCACGGTATCTTGCACGGAGCGCGCCATGAGCAGCTCACGGCGCAGGCGCTCGCGGCGGTGCTCGGCGTAGGATTGGAGGGAGTCCACCATGGTGTTGATGCCGGTGGAAAGGCGGGTGAACTCCGGCGTGTCGCGCACGTTCACGCGCTCATCCATGTAGCCCTCTGCTATGCGGTGCAGGGAACGGTTGATTTTGGTAAGCCCCTTGATAACGAGTTTTTGCAGCAGCACCCACACGGCCAAGAACATGAGCAGGAAGAGCCATACGTTGCTGATGAAGAGCTGCTTGAGGGATTCCAGACTCACGGCGGTCATTTCCTCCACCGGTAGCAGCCCCACCATGCGTATGCCGCCTTTCTCCACCGCGTAGGTGTAGTACTCCGTGTCCGCCAGCTGTATGTGCCCGGCTTTTTCCAAGGGGAGGGAGAGCAGCTGCGCCGTGGGGTAGCTCAGCTCGTCACTGTTCAGCAGGGCCCCCCCGCGGAAGGCGATGATATGCCCGTTTTTGCCGAGTTTGAAGTTGTCCGCCAGCACGCCGAATGCCGTGCCCGCGCGCACGGCCTGCTCATGCATGGAGGTGAAGCCCAGCTGCACCACGCCCGCGGCATCTCGGCGGGTCACGCCTGCGTACTGGATGATTTCGCCATTAGCGGCGTTGCCCTGCGGGCGCTGCACTATTTCCGTGCCCGGGGCGGTGATGCATTTGAGGAAGGGGCGGCTTTGCTCGTGTGAGTTGAGGTCGAACCCGCGGTGCTCCGTCGGCACGGCTGCTATCACCAAGCCTTGCGCATCCGTGACGATGAGCTGTGAGGCTCCTATCTCATTGCACAGCCCGTGCATGGCCTCTTCATCTTGGATGATGGCGGGATTAAGCTTCAGAATTTCCGCGACGGCGCGTGTGCGGTTCAAGTTCCCCGTGTTGTTGATCTCCTCCACATGCGCCATGTTGTCATGGGTGTGGCTGATGAGCTCTGAGAGGTCATTCAGCCGGGTGTGGAGCAGCTGCTCCGCGCGCTCTTGGGCTTGGCGCTCAAACTGACGGTACGCCATGGCACCCGTGATTACAAAGGTGACACATACCAGCAGTAACAGCCATATCAGAAACTTGCGTCGCATATCCTACTTTATCGGAGGATATTCTAGCACGTTTTGTTGATTCGTGCAAGCTGCAAGTGATGCTTTTCGTAAAAAAACTTCTCAGGTATTTCTTCTGCCTATGCCGTCACATAGGCCGGAAAACTTATGCCCGGGGGAGCTCTAAGAACTCAAAAGTGCAATTTGCCCTGATTCCATTGGATGGTTTTCCTTTTAGCAAAAAAAACTAATATCGGCTTGACTCTAAATAAAGAAAATGATAACTTCATTCTCGGCAAGAAGCCCCATATACCATCATGAAATTACTCCGCCTTTTAGCCTTACTGTTGTTTTCACCCTGCATGTCGTTGGCTCAAAACCAGCCGGAGGCGCCCGTTGTAACGGATGCCCTCATCCAACGCGCGGAAACCGGTGAAGCCGAGGCTCAATGGCAGTTAGGTGAATGCTACCGCTTGGGAAATGGGGTTGCTCAAAATTGGGAAACTGCCGTTTATTGGTATGAAAAATCTGCTGCTCAGCAATATGTGCCTGCTGTCCATTCTCTGTCAATGTGTTTGGGTGATGGGTTGGGTGTTAAGCGAGATGTGCCCCGGGCTATGGAATTAGCTCGGTTTGGGGCCGAAAAGGGGTATGTAAAATCGAAAATAGCATTGGCTGCATATTACGCTGAAAGTGATATGGAGAGTGATAAACAAAAAGCGTATGAGATTTTCTCTGAACTTGCAGAGCAAGGGGAGTCGCTTGCTATGCGTAATTTGGGAGTATGCTATAGAGACGGTATTGGCGTTCAAAAGGACATGGCTCAAGCTAGCCTCTGGCTGACTAAAGCTGCAGAAGCAGGCGAAGCAACGGCTCAGGTATGGTTGGCGTTGGAATACAAGACCGGAACAAATGTCCCGAAAGATATGCAAAAAACACTCTTTTGGTTAACAAAAGCGGCAGAACAAGGCAATGCTGAAGCTCAGTATTTTTTAGGTGCTGTTTATACCGGTAACGATGGAGTCGCTAAGAATGAAAAAGAAACACTCAAATGGTGGACTTTAGCGGCAAATCAAGGTCATGTTGAAGCAATGGCTGCTCTTGTCTGTGTGGCTTGGAATATGAAAGATTATGATTTATGTGTAAAATATGCAACGATGGCCGCAGCGATTGGTAATGAAATTGGTCAATTTTTCATGTTCCGTTGTTATGTTTTGGGCTTGGGAATCGAAAAAAATCTGGAGAAAGCTGAAAAATTGACTGAATCAATCGCGCAGACACGAAATCCCAAGATGATTGCAGATATAGCTGCTGTGTATTATCAGAGTAAAAATTACGAGTGTGCCTTGAAATGGGCTAAAAAGACTATAGAGTATGGCGACATTACCGGTTCTGGGTACCTTATTGTTGGCCTGACCTATTCTAACGGATTAGCCGGTTGCGAATGCGATTACGTAATGGCCACTGTTGCTTTTCAGAAGAGCGCAAATTGTGGAAATGCCCAAGCTTTATATGCGTTAGCATTAATGTACGCCAATGGTTGTGGCGTAGAAAAGAATCAGGAGCTTGCTTATAAACTAATGACCGAAGCCGCGGATAAAGGCGATACCGCAGCTTCGGAATGGTTAATCAAACATTCCCGTATATCTGAATAACAGGCTTACTCCGAAAACTTACTATAGCGACAGCTTAGAAAATCAATAGAAATCTTTTTTTATATGTTGAGACATAATTTTTCCGTTTTGCTATTCCTGTGTTTGATGTTGTCTGGTTATGCTTTTTCAGATACATCTGATGACGATGAATCAACAGAAATGACATTAAGAGTTTATATTAATCAAACACTTGAAAAATATGGATTTGGGAAACACGAATGGACGCATACTCCTATGACGCTATGGGTTGAAGAAGATTTAGATATTCAAGAATTGGATGAATGGGGCGAAAAAGTACTTTATTTTCAGGATATTGTTAATTTTCTCAAGATGAATTCTTACAATGTTTTAGCAGAATCAAAAATGAAAATGAAGAATATCTATACAGATAGGCCTCATTATGATGATGATAGAAGAGCGTGTTATTTCATCATTGCTCACAAAAAAAATAAATTTAAGAAAGATAGTTATATTCAGGGAATATACCTTTTCATATTCCTTCGTCAGAACAATACTAATGATTTGTTATATGGAGGTTTTTTTCACTTGATGCCATCAAAAAATCCGCAACGTTATTTTGATTTGCATTACATAGTTAAATAGAACCACCTTAGAAGCGAACGAGAATGGGCCGTAGGGGGAGTAGGTGTAGGTGGTGGCGATGTAGCCGGCGGAGCTGAAGACTTCGCACACGTTCTTGGTGAGGTCGAGACAGTAGGTGTACCAAGTGCCGTCTTTTTGGATAGCCAGCGGACGGGTGGCGATGGGTTCGGTGGGGCCCAGGTGATGAACCAAAGCGCCGGGTGATGGCTGCGGGTGAGGTCGATGCAGGCGATTTGCAGGTAACCGCGGTACAGATAGCGCCGGTGCAGCGTGACGGTGCCGTTTACGGTTACTTTCTTGAAGCTGCGGTGCCCCATGCTGTCGTAGGCGCAGGTGCTGATGTGAAGTTAAGCAATTCTGTCCGGCTGGGGGTAATGGGAGATGCCGGCGGGAATCCAATCATGGGGGACGGCGGAGCCTTGGAGCAGGGCTGCGCGGATGGCGGAGGAGGAGGCGGGCAGGTCTCCGCTGATGAAGATGGCGCGTACGTTTTCGCGGGGTTGCGGGGCGGTGTCGCGGTGGTATACGATGAATGTGAGGTGCTGCGTCAGGTAATCATAGCGAGCCCACTTGTGCAGCTGCTCCCACTGGTCCGTGCCCATGAGCCAGTAAAGCTCCTCGTGCGGGTGGGAGGTGCGGCGTGCTTCCACCAAGCGCCAGCTCCAGCTGGGCGGGGGTAGGGTGAGGTCCATGTCCGACACCTCTGCCCAGGGCAAGTGTGCGGTGGCTTGCTGCAGCAAGTGCAGGCGCTGAGCGTCTGTGTAGAAGCTGCTTTTGCCGGTTTTGAAGGGGGAGCATGCCGCGGGCAGGAACAGCACTTTGTCCAGCCCGGCCTCTTGCACGGCTGCCTGTGCAATGGCCAAGTGACCGGCGTGCACCGGGTCAAAGGAGCCTCCGAACAAGCAAGTCTTCATGCGTGGGGTAAAAAGAGTGAGAGTTTACAGGCCTTCCGTATCCTTGTAGGGCAGGAAGCAACCGACGGGCACCTTCACATACTTGCTCTCCGCACGCAGGCGGCGGTAGTGGTTGATGAAGGAGGTGAGGTCGCCGTAGTTCTTGGCGGTCTTGGGGATGCCCTGCTGGCCGCAGTTTGCCAAGATGTTGAAGTGCAGCTCCGCATGCAGGTGAGCGGGGAACATGCCGCGGTTCGTGCCGATGGTGCCTACTTGGTCACCGCGTTTGACGATTTGCCCCAGCTTCACATCAATGCGGTCGAGGTGGCCGTAAAGCGTTTGGCAGCAAAGCACGCGCCCGCTGCGGGGTTCACGGAAAGCGTGGCGCACAATCACCACCTTGCCCCAGCGGCCCTTGGCATCCGCAGCGTAAGTAACAAGCCCGTGACCGATGGTGTACACCGGGTCGCCGAGGTCGGAGTTGCCACCGCCGTTGCCGTTCCAGTCTTCACCCAAGTGGCGGGGGGATTTGAGGCGCAGGCCACGTGCTTTGTAGTAGCCATCACCATTCGGCTTGCCGACGGGGAAGTCAAAGCCATCCGCCAGGGGGACGAGCGCCCACTTGCCGCCATCCGTAAACTCCGCCATGGTGGCTGCGGATGCGTTCGCGCCTGTGAATGCTGCCACAAACGCTACCACCAGAAGATAGATGCTGAAAACACGTGCCATGAAACAAATATAACACATGGAGTGCGCCTCTGGCAAGTATCAATCACGCCATGCGCAACTTTAGTGCAGCGGCTGGGGTATCAGGAAAGCAGCCCCGCTCGCATGGCTGCGACATCCGGCATGTAGCCGAACCAGTGCTCAAAGGCGTATGCCCCTTGCCACAGCAGCATGGCCAAGCCATTATCAGTCAAACACCCCTGAGCTTCTGCACAGCGGCGGAGGGGGGTGTCATGCGTCACGATGTCGTACACCATCTGCCCGCTGTGAAGCAGCTCGGTGGGGATGGGCATGGGGTCGCCCTCCGCCAGCCCCAGGCTGGTGGCGTTTACAATGAGTTGCGCTTCCTCCAGCAACTTCGGTAGCTGTGGGGAGTCAAAATGGGCGGTGCGCAGTTCACCTTGCGTCACGGGAGCAAGTTTTGCCTGCATTTGCTGCAGCTCGGGGCGCGGGCGGTTCACCAGGGTGAGCTTGCTGCACCCGGCAAGGGCGCACTGTGCTGCGAGTGCTGAGCCGGCGCCACCGCAGGCACCGAGGATGACGATGTTGAGCTCGCGGAGCTGCTTACCGCTCAGCTCCAGGATGGCGCGCTCGAATCCCGGGCCGTCCGTGTTGTGGCAGTGCCACTCATTACCCTTGCGTACCAAGGTGTTGGCTGCACCGCAAAGGGAGGACAGCGCATCCGCCTGCGTAGCGATGGCAAAAGCTTGTTTTTTGAAGGGTACGGTCACATTCGCGCCGATGAAACCGCCCGCAGCCAGCTTGCTCAGCACGTTTTCAAAGCCCTGCGGCGCGGTCTCCGCCAAGATGCGGATGTAGCGGCAGTCAATCCCGGCGGTATCGAGCGCAGCTTGCTGCATTTGCGGGGATTTGGAGTGCGCGATGGGGTTGCCGATAACCCCCAGTCGGATGCGGTGGGGGCTCAGCTGCTCCGTGGTGAGTTGCGCTTCTGTATAAACGCTGAGCATGGCAGTAAACGGTATGGAAAAGCCCTGCAGCAGTCGGTATTTCCTGCCGCAGGGCTGTGTAAATGGTGTTGTTCAGCCATCACCGGCGCCGCGGGGCTGCCGGTGGGGGCAGGGGGCTTTACTTGTCCTCCTTGCTGATGACGTTGACGATGCTGGCCTTCTCGAACTTGATGAGAACGCCGGCGGAAACCTCCACCTTCACCGTCTTGTCATCCACCTCACGCACAATACCGTGAATGCCACCGGCAGTCACAATCTTGTCGCCGTCCTTGAGGTTATTCTGGCGCTCTCGAAGCTCCTTCTGCTGCTTTTGCTGGGGGCGGATAAGCAGGAAGTAGAAGATGACGATGATAAGGATGATCGGCAGGAACTGCTGAACCATAGCCATACCGTTGGCGATTACTATGTTGCTGGTCATGATATGTCGTTTGCTTGGTAACGCGAGATGAAGCTGCTTTTGAAGGCAGCGAATTGACCGGCCGCAATGGCGCTTCTCGCTTGCGCCATGAGCCGTAAGTAGAAGTGGAGGTTTTGGAAGGAGAGCAGGCGCAGCGCCAGCATCTCACCCGCGCGGAAGAAGTGGCGGATGGCCGCGCGTGAGAAGCGGTTCACATGCGGGTGCCCCTCGGGGTCTATGGGCTTGCTGTCGTTCTCCCAGCGCTTGTTTTTGATGTGCATGGGGCCATCCGGCGTCAGTGCCACACCGTGGCGAGCCAAGCGCGTGGGCATCACACAGTCAAACATGTCCACCCCGCGCTCAATCATCTCCAGCAGCTGGGTGGGTGTGCCCAAGCCCATGGCGTAGCGGGCTTTGTTCTGCGGCAGGTAAGGTGTGCTGTGCTCGATGGCTCGCAGCATTTCCTCCTCCGGCTCACCGACGGACACACCGCCGATGGCGTAGCCGTCAAAATCCATAGCGGAGAGCTCCTCCGCGCACCGGCGGCGCAAATCCGCATAGACGGAGCCCTGCACAATGCCGAAATGCTGCTGCAGGCCGTTGCCGCTGCGGGGCTGGTGCTCATCCACCCAAGCCTTGCAGCGTTTTGCCCAGCGCAGGGTGTAGCCCAAGGATTTTTCCGCATACTTGCGGTCGCAGGGGTAGGGCGGGCATTCGTCGAAGAGCATGGCGATGTCGCTGCCCAAGTTGGCCTGAATTTCCATGCTGCGCTCCGGGGAGAGCAGCATGTATGAGCCGTCGATGTGGTTGCAGAAGCGCACGCCCTCCTCCGTAATCTTGCGCAGGCGAGCCAAGCTCCATACCTGGAAGCCGCCGCTGTCCGTCAGCATGGGGCGGTTCCACCCTGCGAAGGTGTGCAGCCCACCGAGATTGCGGATGGCTTCATCCCCCGGGCGCAGGCACAGGTGGTAGGTATTGCCGAGGATGATGTGAGCGCCGAGCGCCTCCAAATCCTCCGGGTGCAGGGTTTTTACCGTGCCCTGTGTGCCTACGGGCATGAAGATGGGGGTGGGCACATCACCGTGGGGGAGGTGCAGGGTGCCGAGGCGTGCCCCGGAGGGGTCGGTGCTGTGTAGTGTAAAGCTCATGCGTTGTTGCGGATGAATCTGGCGGAGAAGATGGGCTTACCCATGGCTTCCCACTGTTTTTGGAAGTCTGTTTTCGGGTAGAACGGGGCGTTCCACTCCGCCTGCGTGAAGAGGGGTGAGGCATTCATCTTCTCACACACCCAGATGAAGTAGTCCTCATGGTCTGTTTTGAACAGCACCTCGCCACCCTCTGCCAGTGCGCGGTGCAGCACGGGGATGAATGAGTCTTGCACAAGGCGGTTTTTGTGGTGCTTTTCTTTGGGCCAGGGGTCCGGGAAGAGGTAGTGCAAACGGTGAATGCTGCCGGGGGCAACCATCCACTCCAAGAAGTAGCGACTCTCGGCGCGCAGGCCTTTTACGTTGCTGAGACCTTGCTTAGCGCTCTCGCTGCATACCTTGCGTATGCGACCCAGCAGACGCTCCACACCCAAGAATCGGGTGTTCGGGTAGTGCTCCGCCATGGCCAGCAGGAACCCGCCATCTCCGCAGCCCAAATCCACTTCAAAGTTGTCCACCCCCTCTCCGAATATGTCGGCGGCGGTGTAGCGCTTGAAATAATCCTCCGGTACGAATGCTGTGTTCATCTTACGCGCGCATTGTAGCAAAAGCAGGGGGTATTGTCAAAGTATAGTTCTGACATTGTGGGGCGTTTTTCACGCGGAGACTGCAATGCTGAGGAGCAGTGCGGAATGAGCAGCGAGAAAAAACGGAATTTAGAAGGTGGCAGGGTGGCATTTTCGTTGACAAATGTGAGGTTTCTGGCAGAATAGTAGCCGAGATGAGCACATACGGCTATTATAGGTTGGCATCAGTGATTCCGCCCGTACGCGTGGCGGATGTGGATTATAATGTGGAGGCCTTGATAACGAGCATGAAAGATGCTGTTGAGGAGGGCGCTCAGCTGGTGGTGTTTCCCGAGTTGTGTATCACCGGTGCAAGCTGTGCGGATTTGTTCTGCAACCCGGTGCTGCTGAACGCCGCGCTGGAGGGGCTGGCTCGCTTTGCGGAGGAAACTGCTGAGCTGGCTGTGCCTGCGGTGGTCTCCTTGCCCCTGCTTTTGGAGAACAAGGTGTTCAACATGGCTGCCGTGGTGAAAGACGGTTGGGTGATGGGGCTTGTGCCTAAGTCCACCTTGCCGGGCAAGCGGGAGTGCGCGGAGTCCCGCGTGTTCTCCCCGGCTGCAGCCCTGTGCGCGACGGAGGTGAACATCATCGGCCAAGAGGCCATCCCCGTAGGCACGGATTTGATTTTCACGGATGGGGATGACCTGCGCTTTGCAGTGGAGATGGCGGACGATCTTTGCGCCCCGCTGGCTCCCGGTTGTCGCTTGGCCTTGCAGGGCGCACTGCTCACCGCTACCCCGGCAGCAGCCATGCAGTATGTGGGCGTGGCGGATTACCGCCGCTCGCAGGTAGTGGCTCGCAGTGGCAGCCGTATGGCCGCGATTCTGTACGCCTCCGCCGGTGTAGGTGAGAGTACGCAGGATGGCGTGTATGGCGGGCAAGGCTTGATTGCTGTGAATGGCAGCTTGCTGGTGGAGAATCCCGGGTTTGAGCGTGAGGGCAACATGCTCTTTGCAGATGTGGACATGCAGCGCTTGCAGGCTGCTCGCCTGACTGAGGGTACCTTTGCGCAGACACCCCTGCCGCAGGGAACGCCCGCCGCGCGCATGATTAACATCGGAGAGATTGCCGGTGAGTGTGATTTGTCGTATGCGGATTTGCCTGCACAGCCTTTTGTGCCGACGGAGGAGGAGTTCGAGAGCCGTTGTGAAGAAATCCTGAGCATTCAGGCTGCAGCCCTGGCCAAGCGCATGGAGCACGCTCATGCCCAAACGCTGGTGCTCGGTGTGAGCGGTGGTTTGGACAGTACGCTTGCCTTGCTGGTGTGTGACCGCGCGTGCAAGTTGCTTGGCCGCAGTAATGACTGCATCCTTGCGCTTACCATGCCGGGCTTCGGCACCACTGGGCGCACGTATAACAATGCCGTGAAGCTCATTAAGCTGCTGGGATGCACCTTTAAGGAGGTGAACATCAAGGAAGCTTGCTTGCTGCATTTCAAGGATTTGGATTTTGACCCCGCCCTGCGCACCAATACCTATGAGAATGTGCAGGCCCGTGAGCGAACAAAAATCCTCATGAACCTCGCGAACAAGACCGGCGGCATGGTGGTCGGCACCGGTGATTTGTCGGAGATTGCCCTCGGCTGGGCTACCTATAACGGTGACCACATGAGCATGTACAGCGTGAACTGCTCCGTGCCCAAGTCGCTCATCCGCTGCTTGATTGAGTATGCTGCTACTCAGAGCAAGGCGGAGCTTGCAGCCGTGCTGCGCGATGTGAATGCAACCCCCGTGAGCCCGGAGCTTTTGCCCCCGGCGGATGATGGCTCCATTGAGCAGAAAACCGAGGAGGTGCTCGGGCCGTATGACTTGCATGATTTCTTCCTCTACCACTTCATCAAATACGGGGCAGAGCCGTCCAAGTTGCTGGTGCTGGCATTGCAGGCCTTTGCGGATGAGTATGATGCGGAGTTGATAGAGAAGACGCTGCGTACCTTCCTGCGCCGTTTCTTCACGCAGCAGTTCAAGCGCACCTGCGTGCCGGATGGCCCCAAGGTGGGCTCCATTGCCCTTTCCCCGCGTGCGGATTGGCGTATGCCGACGGATGTTTGCGGTGGCTTGTGGCAGTTGCCCTGATGCCGGCCCGCGATGAATTCACAGCCCCCCTCTCCGTTTCATCTTGCGGAGAGGGGGGCTGTTGTTTACGGTTGCATGGCGTTGCCGACTATTGCCCTCCGGCGCGACCGATGAGCCCAGCAATGTCCGCGTGCCCGGCTTCAGCTGCTTTTTGCAGGGCTGTTTCGCCGTCCTCATCGCGTATGTTCGGGTCCGCCTCTACATCCAGCAGGGCACAAACGATATCGGCTGAGCCGTTTTCCGCGGCAATCATGAGGGCCGTTTCTCCATCCGCATTGCAAGCGTTGACGTCCGCGCCATTGTCAATGAGTCGTTGGGCGGCTTGTGTATTATGTTTCTCTGCTGCAAGCATGAGGGCGGTGTCTCCTTCTTTATCTGCCGCGTTGATGGCAGCGCCGCTCTCCAGCAATTCATGTAGCTTTTCCGGGCTTTCGTTTGCTGCGTGGTATATCTCCTCACTTGAAATTTCGTGTGCTTGGGAGCTGGTAAACGCCAAGGGCAGCATCACGGCGGAGGCTATGATGGCACCGATAAGGTTCAGGGTAATGATGTTTTTCATATGAACAGGGGAGTGGTATGGCAGAGCGTTACCTCTGCTGTGCGCTTTTTGTACGCCGTTAGCCCCGCCGTGTCAATCTAACTTGCTAACCATTGTTTGCCTGCAGAATCTCCATTGGAGTTTTATGTTGTTACACCATGTTGCCCAGCCCGATAAATCGGAAGTTGAAGAATAGATTGCGAGCCGCAGGCGAAGCCGAATTCGGAGCCCCGGCAGGGGCGGTATAGTACGACCGACGCGATATGCGACCTGCGGTGAAAGTCCGCAAAGAGCCGTGATGATGCGGAATCACAGACCTGAAGAACAACTGCGGGGAGGCAACGAACCGTGGAAGAGGAAGTTCGAGGGGAAATCCCGACTGTACGAACAGAAACTGTATACGAGGCCGGCTGAGAGGACGATGCTGCTATGCAAGCATAAATCCAATACATCATCAAAACTCATCAGGTATATACAGACGGCGCGGGAGGAAAGGCACATATCATATTCGGTGAGACCCGACTAAAGCGTGAACGCGCTGCGGAGCAATCCGTCTGTCGGGAGTCAGCAGAGGCCATAGTACCACCAAAACGAACAACCTCGGTGGGAAGGGCCGAATCTAAACAAACAGCACAACCTAAAACTCATGAATGTAAAGTTACAGAACCAAGAAGTCGGCCGCTCAGCAAGAGCGGAACGACGAGCCTGTGTGGCCTCGTGGAGGATAGGAACGCCTGGCGAGAGTCTGACACGGGAGCAACGAAAGTTCGAGGCGTGGAAGGAAGAACTGAGCTGTCAGGAGGAACGCCTGCTGGAGCGCATAGCATCAGCTGTGAATCTGGAAGGCGCCTGTCAGAAAGTAAAAGCAAACAAAGGAGCCGCAGGTGTGGACGGCATGTCCGCAGCCTTGCTGCCCAAATGGTTGGAAACAAACCTGACACGATTGCAAGGAGAACTGCTCAAAGGTAGCTATCGCCCCCAAGCGGTGAAAGGGGTAGACATCCCTAAACCGAATGGGGGAGTTCGCAAACTGGGCATACCAACGGTAATAGACCGTATGGTGCAACAGGCCTTTGTGCAAGTACTAACACCGGAGCTTGACCCTCAAATGAGCCCATCAAGCTACGGTTTCCGCCCCGGGAAGAACGCCCATGATGCCATCAAAAAGGCATCACAGTACGTAAGACGAGGCTACGTTTACGCGGTAGACCTCGACCTCGAAAAGTTCTTCGACAAGGTTAATCATGATAAACTCATGTCGCGGCTCGCCCAACGCATCAAAGATAAGCGTGTGCTATACTACATACGCCAGATGCTCAAGAGCGGGATAATGGACTATGATGGCATATGTCAGAAAAGAGAACAGGGCACACCGCAAGGCGGCCCAATATCTCCACTTCTGGCAAATGTAATGCTGGACGACTTGGACAAGGAGCTGGAAAGAAGAGGCCACCAATTTTGCCGCTACGCGGACGACTGCATCATATTCGTAAAATCGAAAGAAGCAGCTCAGCGAGTGCTTGAAGGGGTGAGCAACTTCGTAGAAAAGCAACTGAAACTTAAAGTCAACAGAGAGAAGAGTAAAGCAGCCTACGTGGAAGACTGCGTCTACTTAGGATACATCATAGGGAAAGGAGGGGAGCTGGAAACAGCCCCCTGCAAAAGTGGAACAACTGAAGGATGGGATAAGAGCGGCAACAAACCGCAATGACCCACGTCCACTGGAAGTGATAATCATGGACCTCAATGCAAAATTAAGGGGATGGTTAAACTACTTCCGACTAGCGCGACTGGACCATATCTGCCAACGACTCGACAGATGGATAAGGAGACGCCTGAGATGCCTAAAGCTGAAACAATGCAAAACGGCAAGCGGACAACAGCGATTCCTGAGCAGTATCGCCCCCGAATGGCTGTTGAAGAAAGGCGAGAAATTATCCATGGGCAGACGGTGGTGGTACAATGCCAAAACACGTTTGGCTCATTATACGATGACAAACAAGTGGTTTGAAGAATTGGGCCTATATTCCTTGCAAAAGTCCTACCAAGAGTTTAGAAACCGCCGTATGCGGTAATTCGCATGTACGGTGGTGTGAGAGGGGGCGAAAGCCCCCTACTCGATTCCTGATGTTAACGGTTTTCGTTTTGAAGTTTTCTATGAGATAGAGCTTGTACTTCTGCAATTTATCGAGCGTTATACGCCCATACAGTTGCTTAAACTGAGCAACTGCATACAGGTACAAACTAACGGTATTCTGCGCCC
>JAEIGA010007293.1_pt1 | contig 16807 bp, 12 predicted proteins | sample 9270691 | NCBI WGS metagenome assembly JAEIGA01 (sample SAMN17057246, study PRJNA624740) | gut metagenome | biome: biome; isolation source: fecal sample | host: Bos grunniens | place: China: Xizang | collected 2019
AGACGGATCGCCTGATCCGGAGGGCTTTGACAATCAGGCTATAATCGATTCCCTGCTAGCTCTGGGATACACTCACAGAGGCTTCAACCTGGGATGTGAAGGAAGAGAACCGAGGTTCACCTTCCGCATAGACCTGACACCTGATGAAAAGGCAATCGGAAAAGCTTTTACCGGCAATGTGCTCAAGAACATAAAGAAGAGTCATCACTACGCAGTAACTGTCCGGGAAGGCAGCTATGAAGATGTAGAAATACTCTACGACATGATAACTCTCACCAGTAAAAGAGATGAATTTTATGCCTACCCTCTGCATTACTACCAGAACATGTATCGCTGTCTCGCAAAAGAGGATATGTCGCACTTATATATCGGTACGGTAAATCCCGCTGAGACTGTGAAAATGCTGAAGCAGGAACTAGCTGACACTCTCACGCGCCGCGAAAAACTTAAAAAGGAAGGTCCTCTTCAGGAGAGCAGAGAAACTGAAGCACGTCTTCTCCGTGAGATACCAATGTTTGAAGAGTATGCCAGAAAGTATCCCGGAGATGTCACTGTATCTGCCCACTATGTGGTCCGCTACGGCAACAAGTCCTGGGCTGTTCATGCGGGAAGCAGCGGAATAATGAATGAGACATTCTGCAACAACCGGACCTACTATGAGAAGATGATGGCCCAGAAAGCAGCCGGGTGCGTCCTTATGGATCAGTTTGGCACTGTCGGCAACCCCGACGCGGATCCGGATTTTGGCTCTATACATGCTTTTAAGCGTCAATGGGGAGGCAGATACATAGAATTCATAGGCGAGTTTGACCTTGTTGCAAAGCCGTTCTGGTTCTGGCTGTATGAAACAGTTCGCCCGGCTTACCGAAGATTCCGCTTAAACCTGAAAGCTCTGTTGAGAAAGATCCGCGGATAAAAAAACTGTCAAAAAAATGCTCAGCGTTTTGATCAACGCTGAGCATATTTATTTGTGTTCGATCAAGTATCTACCAGAGGTGAGATCGCTTTGTCAGAGTAGATCCTGCTGATCGCCTCGGCAAACAGTCCTCCTGAAGGAAGCACCGTGATCTTTGGAATCCTTTTGTGTTCAGGTACCGCTATGGTATCAAGCACGATGACCTCATCAATGTTGCTGTCGGCAATCCGTTCAATAGCAGGTCCTGAGAGAACAGGGTGTGTGGCTGCAGCAGTGATACTTCTTGCTCCGTGATCCTTGATGGCAGCAGCAGCCCCTACCAGTGTACCAGCTGTATCGATCATATCATCAAAGATGATAACGTCTTTGTCTTTTACTTCACCTATGATGTTCATTACTTCACTGACATTTGCCTTCGGACGGCGCTTGTCAACAATTGCGATAGGAGCATTGAAGTGTCTAGCAAAGTTTCTAGCTCTCTTGATAGATCCTACGTCAGGAGACATAACGACAACATTTTCATAGTTGTTCTCGAACTTCTTCATGACATATGGTGTAAGCAAAGTCGCTCCAACAAGATGGTCAAGAGGAATATTGAAAAATCCCTGGATCTGAGGCGCATGAAGGTCCATTGTCAGGATCCTGTCCGCTCCGGCAACAGAGATCATATCCGCTACCAGCTTTGCCGTGATCGGGTCTCTTCCTTTAGCTTTTCTGTCCTGCCTTGCATAGCCATAATACGGAACAACAGCTGTGATGCGTCCTGCAGACGCTCTTTTGAATGCGTCTATCATAACAAGCAGTTCCATCAAATTGTCATTGGTCGGCTCCGAAATCGACTGGATAACGAATACATCGCATCCACGAACCGTGTCATATACTGAGACTGATGTCTCACCGTCACTGAACTTGCCTACGTCTGCTTTCCCAAGCGGGATTCCCAGATATGTTGAAACATCGTTTGCTAACGTTGGATTGGAGTTTGCCGCAAATAATTTGATCTCTCTGCCATGAAGATTCATCTTCGCATCGCCCCTTTTCTGTTCACACTTCTATATTATTTGTTTGATCTCTTATCTTACCACTTTGAACGGCCCGACTTTTCCATGAGGGGCAATCACAGTGTTTTCTACAACACTGCATTCCACCACGGAGAACTCTCCGATCTCGCTGTCCCTTATGATGCTGTTCGGACCAATTACAGCCCCTCTACGAATGACTGTCTTTCCTGTGATAGTGCACCCGTGAAGGATGCAGGCACCTGCCTCGATCTCAACATCCGGACCGATCATAAGCCCGTCTTTAAGCTCTATCTGTACACCATTGGAAAGATGTCTCTCTATTGCCAGTGCGGCAGCCCTCTCATTAAGAAGCAGCAAGCCTGCCGGATCATTTGCTCCCAGAACGACATCCTGTGAATCAGCCAGACATGCTCCGGCCTTCTCTCCGGACTCAATTATGATCGCGACAGCATCTGTGAGGTAGTATTCGCCCTGGGCATTGTTGTTCGTTATCTTTCCAAGGGTATCTATAAGGATATCTGTTCTGAACCAGAATGCACCGGAATTGATCTCCTTTATTTCTACCTGCTCTGGAGTGCAATCCGCACGCTCCACTATAGCAGCGAGACGGTTTCCGTTTCTGATAATACGGCCGTATGGACCGGCGTCCGGGAGTTCAGCTGTCACTACTGTCAGTGCATTTCCTTCTGAGACATGCTGCTCATATGCTTTCCGGATAGTTGCACTGTCCATAAAGGGAGCATCCCCGCACAGGACCAGCGTATCTCCATCTTTATGCTGCTCGAGAAAATCAACAGCCATTCTTGTCGCATGGCCTGTTCCCAATCTTTCTGTCTGGATCCGGACTTCAAATCCTGCATCTTTTACAGCCCGAATGACATCCGGCTCTGAGGCAACGACACATACGTGATCTGCTCCTGCTTCCCTGGCAGCATCTGTTACCCACAGAAGCATAGGCTTCCCTGCCACAGTACAAAGGACTTTTGAGCACACTGCTCTCATCCTTTTGCCCTGTCCCGCAGCTAAGATAACAACGTTCGTTTCCTTCATCCGGTATGCCTTTCGAAATCTGTTCTAGCATTATAATTATCTCAATTACAGCCCCCTTTTTCAACCTTTTAACTCGGCTTACGAAAGAAAAATATGGTTGTATTGGACATGCCCTCTTTGGTATAATTATTTGGCGTTAATTTGAAGTATAAACATATTTAGGAGGAATTATATGGCACACAAATACGTTTACCTCTTCTCAGAGGGCAACGGCTCCATGCGTGAAATCCTGGGTGGAAAAGGTGCAAACCTTGCGGAAATGACCTCTCTTGGTCTGCCGGTACCTCAGGGATTCATCGTCTCCACAGAAGCTTGCAACCGTTATTATGAGGACGGTGAGAAGATAGCTCCTGAGATCGAAGCCGAGATCGCTGAATATCTCAAGAAGATAGAAGAGATCAATGACAAGGAACTCGGCAATCCTGCTAAACCCCTCCTCGTCTCCGTTCGTTCCGGCGCCCGTGCCTCCATGCCTGGCATGATGGACACCATTCTCAACCTCGGAATCAATGACGAAGTAGCAGCAGGCCTGATCGCCGGTAACGACGATCCTAAATTTGAGCGTTTCGTATACGACTCTTACCGCAGATTCGTTCAGATGTATTCTGACGTTGTTATGGGTCTTTCCAAGAAACGTTTCGAAGTTATCATTGATGAACTTAAGGAAAGAAAGGGCGTACAGCAGGATATCGAACTCGATACCGAAGACCTGAAAGAGATGCTCGCCCGTTTCCGTGAATTTTATAAAGAGCAGCTCGGTGAAGAATTCCCGCAGGATCCTCAGGTCCAGCTCTACGGCGCTATCAAAGCTGTTTTCCGCTCATGGAACAACGAGCGCGCCATCTACTATCGTAAGATGAACGAGATCCCCTCAAGCTGGGGCACAGCAGTTTCGGTCATGCCGATGGTATTCGGAAACCTCAACAACAACTCCGGAACTGGTGTTGCATTCACACGCAACCCTGCTACCGGTGAAAAAGGTCTGTTCGGTGAGTTCCTGATGAATGCTCAGGGAGAGGACGTCGTCGCCGGTGTCCGCACCCCTTCCAACATTTCCGAGCTCCAGCAGACAAATCCCGCTGTATACGAGCAGTTCTCCAACATCGCGAACAGTCTCGAGCAGCACTATCGTGACATGCAGGACATGGAGTTCACCATTGAAAACGGCAAACTCTACATGCTCCAGACACGTAACGGCAAGCGCACAGCTGCAGCGGCTCTCCGCGTAGCATGCGACCTCGTAGACGAAGGCATGATCACAAAAGAAGAAGCTTTGATGATGGTCGATGCAAAGCAGCTTGATGCTCTTCTTCACCCGCAGTTCGATGCTGCAGTTCTGAAGAATGCAACAGTCGCAGCTTCCGCTCTTCCGGCATCCCCCGGCGCAGCTTGCGGTCAGGTAGCCTTCTCCGCTGAGGAAGCTATCCAGGAAGCAGCAAAGGGCAACAAAGTCATCCTTGTCCGTCTCGAGACCTCTCCTGAGGACATTGAAGGAATGCATGTCTCCCAGGGTATCCTCACAGTCCGTGGAGGTATGACCTCTCACGCAGCAGTCGTTGCACGTGGTATGGGAACCTGCTGTGTATCCGGTTGCGGCGAAATCCGCATGCATGACGATGAAGGTTACTTCGAGCTCGCCGGCAAGAGAGTAAATCGTGGCGATTGGATTTCTCTCGACGGCAGCACAGGTAACATCTACCTCGAAGCTATCCCGACAGTTCCTGCAGCATTATCCGGCAATTTCGGCCGCTTCATGGGATGGGCTGACGAAGTCCGTAAACTCGGTGTCCGCACAAATGCTGACACACCTCGCGATGCCCGCCAGGCATTCGAGTATGGTGCAGAAGGCATCGGCCTCTGCCGCACAGAGCACATGTTCTTCGAGACAGACCGTATCGCAGCAGTCCGTGAGATGATCGTATCCGATACAGTAGAACAGCGCAAAGCTGCTCTCGCCAAGATCCTCCCGATGCAGCAGGGCGACTTCGAGAAGCTCTATGAAGAGATGCACGGCATGCCCGTTACCATCCGCTTCCTCGATCCTCCTCTCCATGAGTTCGTTCCTACCGATCCCGATGATATCAAGGCTCTTGCAGAAGAGATGAAGATCTCTGTTGATGAACTCAACCAGGTCATCACTGGCCTCCACGAGTTCAACCCGATGATGGGTCACCGCGGATGCCGTCTGGCTGTCACATATCCTGAGATCGCTGAGATGCAGACAACCGCAGTCATCCAGGCTGCATATGCCGTTATCGAACGCACCGGCATGGACGTCGTACCGGAGATCATGATCCCGCTGGTAGGCGAAATCAAAGAGCTCCAGTATGTCAAGAAAGTTGTTGTCGACACTGCTGAGGCAATCATCGCAAGAGAAGGCAAGCCTCTCCACTACAAAGTCGGTACAATGATCGAGATCCCGCGTGCAGCTCTCACAGCTGATGAGATCGCTAAGGAAGCCGAGTTCTTCAGCTTCGGAACAAACGACCTCACCCAGATGACATTCGGATTCTCCCGCGACGACGCAGGAAAATTCCTCGGAGAGTATTACAACAAGGGCATCTATGAGAATGACCCGTTCGCACACCTTGACCAGATCGGCGTAGGCAAACTCGTCAAGATGGCTGTTGCACTCGGTAAAGAGACCCGCCCCGACATCAAACTCGGAATCTGCGGCGAACACGGCGGAGACCCCTCCTCCATCGATTTCTGCCACCGCGTTGGTCTCACATATGTCTCCTGCTCACCGTATCGTGTTCCGATCGCACGCTTAGCAGCTGCTCAGGCACAGATCCGCAACCCGAGAGACTAATACAAAACACATACAAAAACCCGGAGAGTGATTTCACTCTCCGGGTCATTTTTATAATTCAGTTATAGCAGTCCGGCTTTTTTCTTCTCTTTTATTTCCTTCTGGAGCTGAGCAAATTCAGCCTTGTTCTCAGGAGAATAGCCGATCTTTGCTTCCGGATTCTTTTCACGGATCATATTCAGTATCTCCATGTGACGGTTGTTCGTCTCTTCATTTCTTTTCCCAATCACAGAACCATTCGCCAAACTTATCAGCCTTCCGTCCTTTGTCGCGACAGACAGAAAATCATAGTCATGCACGGCGTTTGTCGAATGTCTGGTAATGTATGCCCACAGGATGTCAGCAAATGATACCGACCCGTAAGATCCGGAATAGGAAACAAGATAATTGTCAGTTAAAATTGCCTTTGACTTCTCATAGCATATTGCTGACGGACTGTCTATCTCTGCCATAGCAAGATCCTCTCCTTTGATCGCTGCATCAAAAGTTTTTCTCCTTGCTTTTCCAACAAAGAACATTACCAGCCCTGCTGCGAGCAAGAACAGGGATGCTATGAAATAGCCTCCAGACACATTGATGAACCCATCAAAACTGAACACCTTCTCTTTAGGATGAACCGACAGACATATATCCCCAAACATTTCCTCAAAATGGTCAAGGCTGGCGACTTCTTCCCCAAGCTCTTCGTTCAGGGCTTCAACTGCATATAATTTTGCTTCCTCGGGTATCTCTATGGTCCAGCCGTATACTCTGACCAATTCATCATCTGCAGCCTGATCGAAGCGGTCCCTCAGATCTGATATGGCTTTTTCATCCATAGAGATAATGTAGTAGTACTCTCTATTATAGGCAATATATAATGTCACATCGTCTTTTGAGGCAAAACCGAAGCAGCCGTCTATATCCAGATATGCTATTCGCCTTGTTTTATCGCTGCTGTCCTCGACTATGATCGTTTCCAACTCCGGAACATTGCTCTTGATGTTTGTGTACCGTATGACTCCTAACACCAGCGACACCAAAGTAGCTACTAAAAGGATTATTCCGGCATAGAATGTCCACGTCGCTTTTTTATATTCTTAATTTATTATCTGCCCATTATGCCCCATTATTTACCTCTCCTTGATTTTTCTTTTATTAATATACGTTTTTTGTTCTGCGCAGTAAAGTTGTTCCTGTGTATGGTTGCGCTTCGATTTTGTTTCTCAACTGTTCACAGGCATTTCTTTCTAAGCTATAATTAATGAACAGAACAACGCCTGGAGGTTGTTATGAAGCGTATTTTTCGTCTTTATTTTCTTTTCCTTATACCTTTCTTTTTAATACGCTGGGCTACTCTGTCTCAGACAGACAGTTCCACCGGTTTCTTCACAGGAAAACCGTACGGAAGATATCTTTTCCTGTCTTCTCTTATCCTGGCAGCTGTTATCGCTGCATCTGCAGCTATACGTTTCTTAAGGAAAAAGATCACTCCAATCAATCCGGGCTCCCCTGCGGTAGGTATCCAGATCCTGCTCTGTCTGACCGCTCTGTTCTCTCTTCAACAGCTGCTTATTCCCCCTCTTACCTCGCAGATCTCATCAATGGTTCTTTCTATAGGTATTTATATATTCTATGCAATCTCTCATCTGCTAAGCGCTGCTTTTTTCTTTATTCTGGCGACGAATAAATCTCTTCCCAACTCCGTCCTTTCCGATCTTTTTGCATCCTCCCCAGCCATAGCATTTGCATCACAGATGTTTTTCCTATATGCACAAAAACCTGTCAATATCCATAATTCCCTGGCTGTATTATCCCTTCTTTGTGAGGGTGCCTTGGCGGTTGCTTGGCTGCGCTACTGTTCGGCTCTTCTTGCCGGCAGCACAACTGCTTTTCCTTCTGCGGTGGGGTTTACATTGTTCGCGTTTTTCGTTTCTGTGGGCTTCCGGCTTCCAGAACTCTTTGCATTGCCGGGACGTCCATCTTTCCTAAGTATTATAAGTGTGATGCATCACGTATTTGCATCTCTTTTACTGATGTTTATGGTCCTTGCCAGCATCCCAAACCAACGCCCTTCAAAAGAGGTTGAACAGGAGACAAACGATGGCGAAGATACCGTCTAATCATAAACGAAGAATACTTTTTCTCCGTGATTATTTGCTCAGGGAAACCGATGAGAATAACGCGGTCTCTCTTTCCGATATTCAGTCTGCCCTAAGCAACGCAGGCTATGAAGTTGAAAGGAAGACCCTCTATTCGGACCTCTCGACACTTGAGGAATCAGGGATCGATCTCATCCGAACAAGGCTTTCTGATAATTCCACTGTATACTATGTAGGCTCAAGAGACTTTGAGCTTCCTGAACTCAAGCTGCTTGTAGACAGCGTTCAGAGCTCCCGGTTTATTACAGCGAAAAAAACACGTGCGCTCATACAGAAACTGGAAAGCCTGGGATCCTATCATCAAGCCCAAGATCTCCAAAGGCAGGTCATAGTCAGCGGACGTGTCAAAAACATGAATGAAAGCGTTTTTTACACAGTGGATACGCTCTCTTCCGCAATATCCAACAATCACTCTGTCCTGTTCCGTTACTATGAATACAACCTTAAGAAAGAACGGGTATTCAGAAAGAAAGGCGCTTACTATCATATAAGCCCATATGCTCTGATACTGGACAACGAAAACTATTATCTCCTCGGATATGATGAAGAAGAAGATGTCATGAAACACTTCCGAGTGGATAAGATAGCCTCTCTTCAGGAGACCTCTGACAGCAGAAAAGGTTCTGACGTTTTTAAATCAATAGATCTCGGCAGATACAATTCCATGGTGTTCGGGATGTATCATGGTGAAACCAAACAGATACGGCTTTTATTCGCAAACCACCTCATTGGAGCTGCCATCGACCGCTTTGGAAAAGATATTCGTATAACTGAGGAAGATGATGATTACTTCTCCTTCCTTGCAGATGTAGCTGTAAGCCCTCAGTTTTTCGCATGGGTCACGAGTTTTGGAGAAGAAGCTTCCATCATGGCTCCTGAAGATATCCGCAAAGCATATATCGAATACTTGAAACGTTCCGTTTCTTTTACTGAGTCACTTAACTGACTTATCAATAAAGTAACCTGATATAACATTTTTAACGAAAAATGCCCAGCTTTCCGCTGGGCATTTCTGTTTCAATCATAACTTCTTTTTCAGTTTGAGTGTTCTCTTCGCCGGTCATGATATTTTCGTCGCTAGCGCTCTCTGTTTCGTTATTTTACCGACTGAACAAATGCGAACACTTCGTCTTTTATCTTCTTGTTGACTTCGGCAGCTTTCTCGTTGCTGTCCTGAATGGAATAGAAGTAGAATTTGATCTTCGGTTCTGTTCCGGACGGACGAATCGCGAACCAGCTGTTATTGTCCAAGAAGAACCTGAGAACGTTGGACGGAAGTATATCCTCATATCCATCCTTATAGTCGATGACTTTCACAACTTTTGCTCCGGCCACTTCGGTGGGAAGATTTGCACGAACATATTCCATCATGCGTTTGATCCTTGCCTGTCCGGCGAGGCCTTCCAGAACGATATTCGGCTCGTCCTCATTGCAGTATCCGTATTTAGCATAAAGTTCCTGAAGAACATCCCAGAGGGTCTTACCTTGCTTGCGGTAATATGCAGCAGCTTCCGCCACCATCATTCCCGCAGAGATTCCGTCCTTGTCGCGGACTTCAGGGCAGACTGCGTATCCGACAGATTCCTCATAGGCGAACTGATATTCATATCCCTTCTCTGTGAGCTCCGGGATCCTGCCGCAGATACTCGGGAATCCTGTGAGCGCCTCGAACATCTTTACGCCATATGACTCTGCGATCTTTGTACTGAGGTTGCTTGTGACGATTGATTTGATAACACATCCGTTATCGGGAAGTGTTCCCGCATCTTTCTTTCCTTCGAGAATATAGTTCAGAAGCAGATATCCGGTCTGGTTTCCGTTCATCCATTTGTAGTTTCCGTTCTCGTCACGGATCTCAATTACAAAACGGTCTCCGTCAGGGTCAGTTGCCATGAGCAATTCTGCACCGAATTCTTTACCAAGCTTCTCTGCAAGAGCAAATGCTTTTGGATCTTCAGGGTTAGGATATCCTACTGTTGTGAAATCAGGATCCGGATCCTTCTGCTCTTCAACGATAGCCCAGTTATTGAAACCGCGGTCTTTCAGCATCTCACGGAATGGTATCGAACTGCATCCGTTCAGAGGAGTGAAAACAAATGGAATGTCGAGATCAAGCTCATCGCCGCTATGAATAGCCATCGCTTCGATCGCATCAAGATAAGCTCTGTCATATTCCGGTCCAAGGACGACAATCCTTCCGTCCGCTACGCCTTCGTTGAAATCTATCTGTTTGACACCGGTGAACTCATCTACCTTTAGGATCTTTTCATACATTCCATTGGCACCTGCTCTGCTCACCTGGCAGCCATCCTCCCAATATGCCTTGTATCCGTTATAGATCTTTGGGTTGTGGGAAGCTGTGATATTTATGCCCGCGATCGTCTTCAGATAGCGGACCATAAATGCCAGCTCAGGTGTAGGTCTTAGAGACGGGAAGACATATGCTTTGATTCCGTTCGCCGCCAGGATAGAAGCTGTCAGCTCGCAGAACTCCCTGGAAAAATGTCTGCAGTCATGAGCGATGACGACACCGCGGTCCATTGCTTCCTGTCCATGCTCAATGATGTAATCCGCAATGCCCTGAGTCGTTTTTCCTACGACTTTGAAGTTCATTCGATTGGATCCAGCGCCAACAATTCCGCGCAGACCTGCAGTTCCAAATGCAATGTATTGATAGAAACGCTCTTCTATTTCGTCGAAGTTATCCTTTATAGCCAGCAATTCTGCATAGAGAGGATCCTTCTTGTTCAATCTATCCAGCCATTCCTGGAACTTTTTCTTTGCATCCATAAGGGATGTACCTCCTATTATTTATGTATATATTATAAGTCCACATTATTTGTCCGAAAAGGGATTTAAGACCGTTTCGTCACCATCACAATATTATGAGTCTGGACTAGGCAAATTTGCCTAATAATCCACTTCGTCTTCCTTTCTGCCTATAACGAGCCCATGCACCCTCGCTTCTATCGCAAGCTCTGTACGATTCTTAAACCCTGTCTTCTGAAGCATATTCGTGATATGTTTCTTGACAGTCGTCACGTCTATAAAGAGTTTTTCTGCTATCTCATTGTTCGAGGCACCGGTAGTCATCTCCCGAAGCACTCTGATCTCAGACGGAGTAAAGTCGTAACTTTTCGCATTCCCTATTGTAAGCTCAGGGGTGTGATCCGGATAGATGGATTCTCCCTGCATAGTGAGATCCATTATTTCAAGCAGAGTTATGTCATCCGCTTCTTTATACCAGAAGCTGTCTATCCCCGCCGCTCTTGCCTTCTTGAGATAAGAAACCTCCGGCATCGATGTCACAGCAAGCACCTTGATGTCCGGAAAACTGCTTTTTATCCTCTTTGCCTCGTCCAGACTGGTACTGCCATCTGCCATCACGATGTCCATTATTACCAGATCCACTGTGTATTTCGCACAATAAATATATGCAACCGATGCCGATTCCAACGAATACAGCAGTTCATAGTTGGGGGAATTCTCGATCATAAGCGAGAACAGCTGTCTGGACAGTTTCTGGTCGTCCACCACCAGCACCTTATATGCCATATCTTCTCTCCTGTTATTTAGGGAATGTCAGCCTGAGAACCACTTTAGGGAGACTCTGCAGATCCATCGTTCCGCCGTAATTCTCCACCAGTTCTCTCAGATGTTTCAATCCTCCTCTTTCATTGATGGGCTCATCTGGAGGATTACCGTTGTTGCAGAGCATACAGTGATATTCTTTTTCTTCTTCTGATATCTCAAAGATTATTTCGTTACCATCCGCATGACGGACAGTGTTGGTGAGAGTCTCCCCGAGCGCCAGGACCAGAATCTCTCGAATCTCCTTTTCCTTCGGAAAATCTCCGGTAATCTTCACCGTAACGCCAACGTCTTCAGCCGCTTTCAGGACAGGGGCAAATTCATCCACCGCTTGTTCCCTTTCCCGCCCTTTAAGCAAAGACAGGTTGTTTTTCCACATGGTCTTTATTCCCTCTCGGTCCGTCTGAACTCCGCCGGAAAGATATCTCTTGGTGGCGATGAGAAGACTGCCGAGTTCATCATGTATCCTGACTTTAGCCTCAAGCATTTCCTTCTCTCGGGTAACACTGTCCACTAAAGCTCCCAGATCCATCAGCTTGTCTCTCTGGCCTGAGAGACGCTCGTTCTCCTCCATGAGTTTTCTGCTCACAGCATAAGCTTCTGTAACATCATAGGCAAGTATCTCCGTTATTGGGACACCTTCAATGTCATGATCGTTTCTCTGGAACAATATGGCTCTTGACTCATCTTCCGTCATGAGTATAGGCGTTCCTATATCTTCGCCGAATATCTTTTTGCTTTCCTGTTCCACAAGAGCCCACAACTGGCTGCCGTCGAGGTCTTCCTCTTCACCGAAAAGCATATCTATAATGTCTTCCATAGCAGGATTGATAAGGATGATCCTGCCGCTGCTTACATATTCCAAGATGCCGCTGGGCATCTTATCTGTAGCTTCTTTTATGGAGTTGACGGTTATCCTGCGTTTAAGATAGCTGTCTGTGCTATTGATTATTGCCACTTCTATAATAGTGAATCCGACTAATACGGCCACAAACCAGTCAGTAGGAATAAGATCTGTCCACCCTGCAACCGTAAGATCCCATCCGGTTAGCTCAGCTCCTGTTCTTCTCATGGCAACAACCGACAGACCCTGATTCATTAAAAACGCCACAATAAAGCACGCACATGCACCAGCCATATCCATCACATTTCGTTTCAATGAGAATGCCCTGATGGTCGAATATATACTGAGAAGGAGAAGTACAACTGCCCAGATTCCAAGTGTTCCAAAAACAAGAGCATTTGTGTTTATAAGCATCAAGCAGTCCCTCCTTTCTTCCAGCGGAGGAACAACGTTCCTTCATCCCATTCTATAGACAGTTTGTCTATGCGTCCCAGGCGTTCAGCAATAGCGTCCTGCCCTCCCGGTATCTTTTCGTCCTTGAGAACGGCGGCTATCTGCAGGCTGCCTTGATGCTGCCCGCTTACAGTTACAAGACAAGCTTCCAAATATGGCAATAATATCTCCAGAATCGCTTCAAAAGTATCATACATCGTCAGAGCTTCCTGCCCGGTAAGCTCTCCGTCGCCATTTACCTGCGAACTGCTATGGACTTTCAGAAGATTGAGGTATTCAAGAGACTCCCTGATAGAGAGCTCTACTTCCATAACAGACACAGTGGTATTTTGCTCTGCAATAAGATAGAGATTTGCTCTCCGTTTAAGATAAGCACAATAAACACAAGCTACTCTAAGATTCTGCAGATACTGGTCATCTTTCTCCGTATCCACACTAATAAGAGTCTCTATCTGCTTGATCTTGTTCTGAAGATCGGCATTGAGCTGATCATATAGTTCGTTCTCTATTTCATACTCCGCTTTCTGTGAACGAAGCTCGTTTTCTTTCTGAAGGATCAGATTCTCTTCGCTAAGCTGATCCGCTATATCCTGCAAATCAGTATTAAGCTGCTGAACAGGTGACATATCCTCTGTCCAAAGCACATGACCTCCCCTTATCGGGACTTTGTGCAGTCTTAGAGTATCTGTTATCATCACGCCATGTTTGTCCGCACGTGCCATATCCTCTTTTGACAAATCTGTTGCATTCTGCGCGGCATATATGACTTTCCCCTTTTTATTGACAATCTGGGCGTCCCATTCAGATTTTTCAAAGATATCCTCATACATAGTGTTGGACTGAATCAGTCCTATCTGTGTGCATGCCTCCCAAAATGCAAGAGTTCCAAACACGAACACATCCTGGAAACGCAGCCTGATTCCCAACCCTGCCAGGACAGTATCATTCCTTCCCATAAGTCCGAGTATCATATACAAGGATGCAACTATAAGCAGGAGAACAGGAATCCAGATCATTCGGAAATGATATTCCTGCCTTGCTCTCCTCAGCAAAAGAAAGAATGCTCCTACTATAAGAATGGTGATCCACCCTACACAGGTGTAATACAGCCATTCCCTCTGATAGACAGTGGTATCCGAAAGATCCTCAAACCTAAATGCTGCCTGATGCAGGTCGTTAGTGAGTATTCCTGCAAGCAAAGCTGCGCAGATTATTATCAGTATGATCTGCCCCGCTTTCTGTCCTCTTTCCTGACGTCCTGAAATGTTCCACGCTGTAAAGAAAGACAGCAGCGGCGCAGCGAGAAGAGGCAGGTAGTATAAATACCACAGATATCTTGCTGGGACCGATGCCTTATCAAAATAAAGCCCTCTCACCTCACGCAGACAGTACAAAAGGACTAGCAGATTACCCACAAGGCTGAGATAAAACTTCGGTTTAGGCTGTACTATTCGCTTTCTCTCGATCATGGTCCAGTATATGCACATGAATATTCCCAGATATGATCCCATGTTTCTGAAAGGAAAATGACCGGACGTTCCCAAAAGGCACACAAGCAAAAACGTGACGGCCAGAATAATGGTCATCCTTTTATATGATTTCAGCCATATCCCTCTCATCAAATCTCCAAAATACTGCAGGCGACACCACCAGGTATCGCCTATCTATTTCTGCTATTATTCCTGATTGTTTGCTGCTTTCTTGCGAAACACGAAAAACTTCTGCCCTATGTAATTCAGTGCGATATAGGCACAGTTGGCCAGTATCCCCTTCACCGTGTCTAGCATATCCCCTGATAAGTTGACTTTCCATACACTGGAGAAAAACCAGTCAAGTATAATCTTTCCCAGTCCGTACGCGGTGACAAAGCAGATGAGTACTTCCAAAAGATATTTGGGGAGAAGCTCCTTCAATGGCGCATCTGACTTAAAAGTGTACTTTCTGTTGAGGACGAACGTAAATATTAAGCCTATGACAAATACCACGACACTGGTAACCCAGTATCCCCAATGAAAGAAATTGTTGTAAATATACGTTTCTATCCAACCTATAGCCGTGTTTGTCAGCCCTACAATAAGGTAGATGAGAGTCTCCTTAGTGAAGAACCCTTTAACAAATCTTTGCCAGAGATCTTTCATGTCATTCAGGCTAATAAGCCACTCCTCTCAATATCTTATGCCACATTTTGCATTGTAACACATATTGACAAATAAAGAAATGAGACATGCTGGGCTATAACCGCACAGCATGTCTCAATTATTATTTTTGCTTTATTATCAGCCGAAGAAATCCTTCACCTGAGCGAGGATCTTAGCATCGGATAGACCATACTCATCAAGAACATCGTTAGCTGTTCCAGACTGTCCGAACAGGTCATTGATACCGACTTTCCTGAAGCAGAAGTTTCCATTGCCAATAAGGGTGGATGCAACTGCGTCGCCTAAGCCGCCGATAATGCTGTGCTCCTCGATAGTCATGACTTTTCCGCACTTCTGTGCATATGCAAGAACAGTCTCTATATCAAGAGGCTTAAGGGTGTGAACGTTCACAACTGCTACGTTCTTGCCTTCCTCTGCTAAAGCTGCTGCTGCGTCAAGAGCAGGTTTGACCATGAGGCCTATAGCAAAAATGACACCGTCTGTTCCGTCACGGAGAACATTTGCCTTACCGATCTCGAAAGGCATTTCTTCCTCGAAAACATGTGATGCAGCACGTGCCAAGCGCAGATATACTGGTCCATCCATAGCTGCTGCAGCTTTGACCGCTCTCTTTGCCTCATTTGCATCGCATGGGCAGATTACTGTCATTCCGGGAATGACACGCATAAGAGCCATATCCTCGAAGGTCTGATGGCTTCCGCCGTCTTCACCAACAGTGATTCCTGCGTGGGTCATAGCGAGTTTAACATTGAAATGAGGATATGCCACAGAGTTACGTACCATCTCATATGCACGGCCTGTGCCGAAGATAGCAAACGTACTGGCAAAAGGAATAAATCCCATTGTTGACATACCGGCTGCGATGTCAATCATATTGCACTCTGCAATACCGCAGTTGAAAAAGCGGTCAGGATATGTCTGGGAGAATTTCAGTGTCATGGTTGCATGGGAAAGGTCTGCATCCAGGACAACGACCTTGTCGTTTTCCGCTGCGAGCTCAAGAAGAGCCTCGCCATATGCTGCGCGGGTAGCTTTCTTTTCACTCATAATTATGCCTCCAATTCCGCCAGAGCCTTCTGACGCTGTTCTTCGTTCGGGGCTTTTCCGTGCCAGTTGAAGTCACCTTCCATGAAAGACACTCCTTTGCCCTTAACTGTATGTGCCACGATGCATTTCGGTTTACCAGGCTCTGTAGGAGCATTCAATGCTTCGATGACTGCTTCTAGATCATTTCCGTCACTGAGTTCGATGACATGGAATCCGAAAGCGCGGAATTTGGCGGGAATATCGCCAAGGCTCATGACGTCGTCATTAGCTCCGTCGATCTGGAGTCCGTTGTTATCGACCATGACAGTAAGATTGTCGAGTTTGTAGTGAGCTGCTGCCATTGATGCTTCCCACACCAGGCCTTCCTGTATCTCACCGTCACCAACCATGGTATAAACTTTAATGTCCTTGCCGGCATGTTTTGCACCTAGTGCCATACCTGTAGCAATACTGATTCCCTGTCCGAGAGACCCGGTAGCGGCATCTACTCCGGGGATCTTCTTGCAATCCGGGTGTCCCTGTAACATTGCATGCAGCTGACGTAGGTGCTTTAGTTCTTCTTTGGGGAAGAATCCTTTCTCAGCCAGCACAGCATAGTAGCAAGGCGCTGCATGTCCCTTGCTGAGGACAAAACGATCGCGGTCTGGATCCTTGGGGTTCTTCGGATCAACGCGCATTTGGGTGTAGAACGTGGCCACCATCATCTCGACTGCAGACAGGCTTCCACCCGGGTGTCCGCTCTTAGCGTCCGTGACTTCGTTGACGATGTCGA
>JAEIGA010007294.1_pt1 | contig 16807 bp, 17 predicted proteins | sample 9270691 | NCBI WGS metagenome assembly JAEIGA01 (sample SAMN17057246, study PRJNA624740) | gut metagenome | biome: biome; isolation source: fecal sample | host: Bos grunniens | place: China: Xizang | collected 2019
ACTAAAAGACGACGAGACATCGGACAATGACACACAGCATCAGCTGCCAGAAGATAACACTTTCCACGCTTTTGTTGTCGGTGTTGGATATGCGGATGCAGAGGAAATCGTTAAGTATGCTCATCCATCTAGTGTTTTGCCAACTGGTGACATAAACTATCCAGTGTTTATTGTTAAGAGCAGAACAGATTTGGAATTGTTTATTGAGAGATATAAGGATGTATTGAACCTTGGAACAGAAGAAGACAAGGGCTCGTTTGTTAATCTAACAAGCATTTACACAAACGAATTTTTTGAGACCAATTCTCTGATGCTAGCATATATTGCATCTTCTAGTGGCTCTATTACTTACAAAGTTGACTCCATGGAGCTTAACAGCAAACATATGAATATGAATATTGTGGCTGAAATCCCAGAGGTCGGAACAGATGACATGGCTGGCCACTTGGCTGTTGCAAGATTGTATAATGATATAATCCAGGATTGTGATACTTTCACCGCGTCTAGAGTCATCGAAGAGAATTAATTTTTCCAAAGAGTTCACCCCTCAATAAGACGTGTTTTCGTCTATATTAAAAAGGAAATAACAAACAATTAATATTAATACAAAGGAGATTTTTGAGATGAAGAAGATTTTGAAGGCTGGCGTTGTTGTTGCAGGTGTTGCTGCTATTGGTTTCCTGGCATACAAGGGCTTTAAGAAGCTGATGGAGAAGGCAGACCTGGATTGCTGCGGTTGCGGCGAGGGCTGTACTTGCGGTCATAACCACGATGGTGGCGAGTGCCATTGCGGTTGTGATGAGCATAAGCATGTCGAAGGTTGCACCTGCGAGTGTCACGACAATGACGAGGGCGTTGTCGAGGTAGTTGTTGAAGAGAAGGAAGTCGAGAAGGTCGAAGAGCCTGTCGCTCCTGAGGCAAATGCTGAAGCACCTGTTGCTGAATAAGTTGATGATTTGACCGCACTTCATGTGCGGTCTTGTTTTTTTTGTTGTCTAAGTTAATAGTAAACAAGGTATAGAAAAAGGAAAACCATGATACAAAAAATAGATTTACATATTCATAGCTCACATTCAGATGGTTCGTTGACCACGCAGGAGCTCCTCGATTTGCTTGAAGCTCATGGGGCAGAATTGATATCTTTTACAGACCACGACAGTGTAGGATGCTATGATGATATTGCAAATGGAATCGCAAAGCCATATGAAAACTTAATAATCATCCCTGGTGTGGAGATTACGTGCAGCGTCGATGGCGTATATCGTGATATTTTAGGATATGGGATAGATTGTGCTATCATCAGACAATATTTTTCTGAAAGATATTCGCAAGAGAGAAGGTTGCAAAAACAAAAAGAATATGTCACAGCAATGAAAAATGTTTGTAAAGCTCATGGTATTTATTTTGACCCATCTGTTGATGCAACTCGTGGTGTTAAATCGGAAGGGTTTTCAGTAATGCACGACGAGATATGCAAATATAAAGAAAACATAGAGAGATATCCTTTCATTCAAAGTGCAACAAATTTCTTTTGGAATTATACGTGTAATCCAGAGTCAAGTTTTTACACAGGCATATCAGAGGACACGTTGGCAACCAAGGAAGCAATTGAATTAATACATGACGCTGGTGGTAAAGCAATTGTTGCACATCCTTTCCATTATAAAATGAGTGATATTGAGACTGCGTCCTATATTAAAGGTTTGACTGAGCTTGGAGCAGATGGCATTGAAATTAAACACGCTAGTCATACAAATGCAGAAGTAGACAAGCTTAGAGCTATGGCTATGGATTTGGGATTGCTTATGTCTGGCGGCTCAGACTTCCATGGCCATCTGAAACCAGACGTACACTTATTAAATGGTAAAGGAAATGTGAATGTTGAATATAAGGATGTCCGTCAACTACTAAATAATGTGAGAAAGTTTGTTTAACCGCCTATCCAATCTCCAGCTTTTCTGCTATAGTAAAAACAGAAAGGTTTGGAGGTTGTTTTTATGGAACTGATTGTTCATACCAAAGATATCGATGTGTATCGTGGAAAAAATAAGAAGAAAGAAAGATTTTTAGAGAAAATCGACAAAAAGAATCATTTTAAGTCTCGATTCTATATCGACACTGGTTTATATAAGCGCAGTGGTGTTTTTGATGAGGACGGATTTGATACTGGTAAGGACCCGTGGATGAGTTCTATGCCTGAACTTATCGACGTTGGTATCATGGGCAGCTGCGTTCACGGACGTACTGGACTCTGTGTAAAGTCTGGTATTGAATGCTATCAGAATGGACTTGGCATGCACCAGCCGAACATGTCTCTTGAGAATTTCAAAAGAATTGTTGATGAATGTAAGGGTAGAGTTTTCCAGTTTGCACTCGGCGGCCGTGGTGATGTTGACCAGCACGAAAACTTCGAAGAAATTCTGCAGTATTGCAAGGAAAACGATATTGTTCCCAATTTTACGACTTCTGGATTGGGTATGACTCCTGAAATCGCAGCAATTTGTAAGAAGTATTGTGGAGCTGTTGCCGTATCTCAGTATTCTCGACTGGACAGCGTTGTACCTGAACTGGCATATCGTAGAGTCTCCAAGAGTGAAAATAGAAAGATTTATCGTAGTGTCGATGATATTCCTGTTATGTGGACTTTTGGCAATACTAATCCGAATTGCCACTGGGATGAGACATATCCTGGATACGTAATTAACGGAGAGCATTGGGGTTGGGATGAACTCCACCATATGGTGTACAGTGATGAGCCTCAGGAATACGAATACATTCGTGTTTTCAATGAGAGATATTATACTGACACCGAAAAGAAGAATTATACTATGGAAGCACTCAATATGCTTATGAGTGCTGGTGTCAAAACAAATATTCATTATGTTATTGGTAACAATACCATCGACGAAGCGCTAACCAGACTCAAATACGGTGGTTTCCCGAAGGGCATTAATGCTGTGATTTTCCTGCTCCATAAGCCTGTCGGCCTTGGTACAGATAAGAACGTTCTGCAGGTTGATGACCCTCGTGTAAAAGAGTTTTATTCTCTGCTTGATAAGCCTCATTATCCGTTCAGTATCGGACTGGATAGTTGCAACATTCCTGGCGTAATCAACATGACTTCCAACATCGATGCTGTTTGCTATGACACTTGTGAAGCTGCACGTTGGAGTATGTATATTACGTCCGACATGAAAGCACTGCCTTGTTCTTTTGATAATCAGGAGATGAAATGGGCTTACGATATCTCAAATGATACCATCGAAAACGCATGGAATAGCAAGCAGTTCGATAGATTCAGAAGCCACTTTAAATATTCTTGCATCAGATGTAAGGATAGAGCGAATTGCATGGGTGGATGCCCCATCAGACGTGAGATTGTTCTTTGCGATAGACCTGAAAAAGATTTAGTATAACCTGATAGGGAAGAGCGGCTTCGGTTTGCTCTTCCTATTTTTCAGCCTATATTCTACACTATATTTGCATTATATAAGTAAAGGAGCTCATACTTATGAAGAAAAACAGAACTAACATTGATATCAGCGACAGCTGTGTAACCATGTCCATCGGTTGCATTGAAAACATCAAGACCAACCGCAATGGCAAGGTAAAATACGAAATTCTCTTTAAGGACCGCTACGGTAAGCAGCACAAGGAATGGAGCGATTGGGTTCTTCCCTCTGGCTACGAAGCTGGTGCTAGCATCCCTGTAAAGTCCCTCAGCGTGCCTGGAACGTTCGGCATGGTTAGTGTACTCCTGGAAGTCAATGGCGTAACACAGCGCCGTGTAGAGCCTTTCGTGGCCATCACAACCGTATCTGTTGTTGGTGCAGCCATCGCAGGCTACGCAATCGGCAAGAGTCGCCGTAAGTAAACAAAACAAGAGCACCTCGACATTAAGTCGGGGTGTTCTTTTTGTTGCAACAGATAATTGCAAGGGGTATAATTCTATATTAAAGGCACCTAAAATTTTAATAAAGAGAGGTATTTATGCATGAAAAAGATTCTTAGTTTGGCGCTTGTTGGTGTAATGGCTCTGTCTATGATTCCGACAGCGTTAGCAACAACAGATTATACCAATGGTACATTGGTTAAATATGTTGGCACTGGTGACGCAGAGTACACAATTACCGTTCCTGCTCTACTGGCACCAGGCGGCGAAGGCGATGTTACTCTCCAGGGTACATGGGCCAGCGATGCGACAGTCAAAGTTACGGCTGACAAGACTGTTACCTTGACTAACAGTATTAACTCCGCAGACCAAAAGGTTCTGGATGTTACCTTTGCTGGTATCGAAAAGGCTGGCGACAATACAGCAACTGTAATTGCTACGGAAGCGGTTTCCGTTGCTGATATCGACAATGCCCTGTTCGGTACATGGAGCGGTAAATTCAACTATAATGTTGAGATGGTTACAGAGGAATCCGTGGAAAACGCTGAGCCCATTTCTTTTACCGTTATTGGTGACCCATGTGAAGCTGTCGCTGGAATCACTTGGGAAGAGTTTAAGAACGGGGATTATAGTAGTAATTGGGCAATCTATTTGAAAGAAAATAGCGACCTTGTATATGTAGAAATGGCTGGGGAGCCACTTGTCACGGAAGACGGGGAATATGTGAGAAGGACGGATTTAATAATCGCAGACCACGCATATGAATCAAATTCAATGCCAAGTTTTATTGTTTATGACCATCGAGTAACCGAAGATGACGCTTGGGAACCTAGCACATATTATTTTGACATAGATATGACTTGGGCAGAATGGGTGTCGAGTTCATATAACACAGGTGCGTATACTATTGGTGAATATGATGGGACCCAACACATTATGGTATCAGGAAATTATGCCGTATACTCAAGTGATGGTTTCGTACAACCTTCCGAGAAAATAGCTAACGATATTTCGGAATATCATATTAACTTTATGGGTTGATTACCAACAACAAGAACATAAAAAAGACAAGCTCAATTCCAGAGCTTGTCTTTTACTATTATTCGTCAATATCGATATATTCCCACTCACTAAATTCCTTTTCAGTAAATTTATTTCGACCTTCGCGGTCTCTGTGAGAATAGTCACAATATTCATCTTCATCAATATCATAGATACCTTCTTCTTCTAATTCGTCGAAGCTCTCATCACTATCTATGCTGTCGTATGACCAATTGGTTTCTCTTTGACGGAATGCGCCTTTTTTATACTGGCATTCGAATAACTTACTTTTTCCACTATCCATATCTTCAACAACATATTCTAAAAGGATATTGCTGTCTGGCGTAGCGTTATGTAAAGCAACGATGGCATTAATTGCATTGTTAAACCAATCGTCCTCATATCCATTTTCGACAGTAATCACTAATGTTTCAGTATCATCATTATAATTAACTTCGCCGAATTGTTCGCAAAAATCGGTTAAAGCATCGATTTCCTCGTAATCTGCCCAGATATTTATTTTACCATTTACAATTGTGCGCATAAGAACCGTCCTTTTACCAAGTTTCAAAATATACAAATCTGTTTTTAGTATTGACGAAAGAAATATTAGTTTTGTTATATCTATAGAAAGAACCTGAATACTTTCCTTTTTGGGTCAAAACTACTATAATATTTATGTATTAGGAGAATACAAAATGAAAGGAGAAGTAAACATGATTGATTGTCTTTATGACTGTTTTAAACATTGGGTTAAAAACGGCTCTTTGTACATTTATTCTGACCCTCATTTTGGGGATGAAGATTGTCACAAAATGGATAAGAACTGGATTTCCCCCGATGAGCAGGTCGCATTGATTAATAAAGTCTGCCACAAAAATGACACGCTGCTTCTGCTTGGCGACCTCGGTGACCCTGAGTATGTCAAGCAAATTAAAGCCAACAAGGTTTTAGTTACTGGCAACCATGATAAGCCTGGTCTCTATAAAGATATCTGCAGCGAGATTTATAATGGCGTGCTTGTCATTGCTCCTCAGATTATCGTTTCTCACGAACACCTTGAAGGTATTTTGTGGGCTATAAATTTCCACGGCCACGACCATTCTGGTAGACACAGATGGACAGATGCAAATGGCGGTAAGCATGTTAATATGGCTGCCAATATTTGCAAATGGATGCCCCTTAACTTAGGTGAGGAAATTAAGAAAGGTCTTATCAGTAATATTCCTGAGATACATAGACTGACAATCGACAAGGCAACTACGAATTCTATCAAGAAAAAGAATCGAGAAGCCAGAAAGAATGGTCAGCCGATTATCGAAAGACCTGTCCGCAAGCCTAAGCAGAAGACTCCGCCTCCTGTTGCACAGCCCAAGGACCCGAACAAGCGCATTAATAAGCTGAGAGAAAGATATTGTCTCAACTGCACTAATACGCAGGTTAAGGACCATGACGCACTTATGCATGGAGCCTGTCCTCTGTATGACCGCAAATGTTATGTTGTTGTGAATAGTAAACTGGAACACCCTGTTCGTTATGTTATTGATGTTCGTGACAACAGAAACATGAAAACTTACATGGATGAATTCTACAATTCTCACGACAAGTTGGAAGGCGATAAGTTTATCCCTTGCAATTCTTGCCCTGAAATGGTTGCTGTAATTTCTTCCATGGGAAAGGAAAAGACCGATGTCTAACACACAATATTTTGACGACAACCGCAGATATGTTCTTGTGGTAAACAGAAGTGGGATTTTGTCTCCAATTCGTCATGTTGTCGGTCTGCAAGATGGCGTCCCATATTTCGCAGATGAATTCCAGCCCTGGTATTATGACCAGTATAAGAAGTTGGAAGGAGATGAGTTTATTTACTGCTTATCCACAAAGGAAATGCAGGAAAAGAAATCTCAAATTGAGAAAGAGTGGGAAGAAACAGTGACCGTAGAAGACAAAAAAGCAGCCTGGGAGAAATTCAAGGCATCACAATCGCAGGAAGGGAAGTAATAATATGGCATGTTATCGTAAAGGCGGATGCGGCCCGTATGAAAATCGGTCGTGTAACGAATGCCCCGCAAGTAAACCTGAATATGCAGATAGATATAAGAATCAGACAGACACTCAGCGTGCGGTAAACGTGAAGATTTTCATCAATAAAGATGGTATTATCAGCGCGTTAACCGATGCTGGCGTTCCTGTTTCGATTGAGGTTATCAATGAAACTGCGATTCAGAAGGCAACGGACAAAAAGACTGCTGAGATGTGGGCCGAAGCGTATATGTGTCAGCTTTGCGGAGATGGCTATAAATACATCGATGATGCAAAAATGACCGACAGACCTTAATCAAAACACAAAAGCTTTTGATTTTTGAACAAAAAACCTGCTAATCAACTATATTACTATTAACAGACAGGAGTGCTTTGGTACTCCTGTTTTTAATTTGATTTGGAGGCTAAATATGATAAAGTTATTCACCCACAACGATTTTGATGGCGTCATTTGTTACGTTTTGGCAGCCCTGGCATATGGCGACAATGTAGATGTGTCGTTCTGCCCGCATATCAAAATCAACTCGCTTGTTGAAACCTGTTTTAAAAAGAGAAACTTCGATGAAGTACATATCACCGACATCGCAGTGAATCCCGCTCTTGCATTGAAGATTGACGAGAGCATGAAGCCATATATGCTTCTCGACCATCACCAGACATCTCTGCCTCTCAATCAGTTTAGCTGGTGTAAGGTTGAGGTGAACGATACAGATGGTAAGCCTACATGTGGAGCTAAGCTCTACTATGATTGGCTGGTCGAAAACGGCAAACTCCAAAAGTCCGATGTTCTAGATGAAATGGTCGAGCTTACTCGCAACTATGACACCTGGATGTGGGCAGAGCTTGGAGAGTATGGCCTTATCAGCAAGGATGTCAACGACCTGCTTTACCTGTACGACAGACCTAAGTTTATTCAGTGGGCACTCAATTCTGTAAAAAGCGGAAAGTTCCCCAATTTCTCATCCGTTGACAGAGCCGTCCTCGATGTTAACACTGCGCGAATCCTCGCGTACGTGGATGAGAAAGAAGAAGACATGGAAGTAGCACAGTACCATGGTTATAACATGGGCCTGATTTTTGCAGATAGCTACACGAATGACATTGCACATATCCTGTGCGCTCGTCATCCTGAGTTAGACTATATGGCAATCGTCAACGCAAGTAGCTGCAGAGTATCTCTTCGCTCCGAAAAGGACAATGTTGATGTTAGCGAAATCGCTAAAATCTTCAATGGCGGCGGACATAGACAGGCCGCTGGATTCTCGTTCACCAAACACACTAAACAAAAAATGTTTGGCGATGTTTTCGTTTCTCTGATTTTTGAAAGGGGTTAATTCAAATGGCAAAGTTGTATTACAGATATGGTTCTATGGGCAGTTCCAAGACTGCAAACGCACTCATGACTCAGTTTAACTACCAGGAAAAGGGCTACAATGTTCTGCTCATGAAGCCCGCAACCGACGTACGTGACGATTCTTTCGATGAGCATGGTGTGCGAATCACCAAGATTCGTTCAAGAATCGGTTTGGAAGCAGTGGCAGATGTAATTGCCGCAGACGCGAATGTCCTTGATATCGTCAAGGAAAAGTTTAAGCAGGGGACCGTATCTGTTATCATCGTCGATGAATGTCAGTTCTTGCAGCCTGAACAGGTTGACCAACTGAAGTACATCAGCGAGTTTATCGATATCCCTGTGCTGTGCTTCGGTCTTCGTACCGATTTCCAGTCCAAACTGTTCCCTGGCAGCCAGAGACTCTTTGAGTTGGCTTCCAGTATCCAGGAAATCAAGCACGTATGTAATTGCGGTCAGAAGAGTATCATCAACGCCCGCCTCGACGGTAATGGCAAGGTTGTCACTGAGGGTGCTCAGGTCGAAATCGGCGGTAATGAAAGATACGAGGCCATGTGCTGGAAGTGCTGGATTAAGAAGCGCGGAGACGAGTTCGTGATTTGATATGAAAAGATATTATCGAATTACATATCAATGGCCTCCTGGATGTAGGGGAGCCACCTCGTCAATCGTTGCTGTTGATAGCAGCATCGGCTCAAAACTCGAAATGATAGATGAGGCTATAAAAAAGCTGAATCAACATATTGGTCAAGAGGTGCGTGTTTTAGATTGCAATAAGTTGCCGTCTAACTACAAAGCGCAAGACCAAGACATTGTCGAGTAGTTGTCAAATCAAAGAACCCAACCACAAAGGTTGGGTTCTTTTGTTTTGTGTACAATTGAGCTTCAAACGTCAATACTAATAACAAGAATTATAGAAAAGAGGTGCGCCTATGGGTGTTCAAGATTTTAGAAAAGAAAGAATTCGAGACATAGTCCGCAGAGAATTAGAAGTCTTGAAAAAGACAGATAATTTCCAGAACAAAAAGTTTGATAAGGTTCAGGTCGATGTGGAAGCTGAAAAGCAAAACAGATATCTTTATTCACTGTGCAAAATAGCAAACGTATACGGAATGTATAGAGCTCAAATCATGGATATGAACCTGTCAATGCAGGAGAGGGATAAAAGACTATCCGAGCTCAAGCCTCTAAAAGAGCTAGGTGCAAAGCTCACCGAAAGGCTAGAGGCATCGATTGCTAGCAACCAACAAGTTAAAGATGAGTATGGCATCTTCGTAGACACTGGTAAAAGGCTTTTTGCTGGTCCATCAAATATAAATATTCGAGACATTTTTAATAGGGCTAAAAATGAATTGATGCAAGCCCAAGACAAACTCAAAACACACTTTGAAGAATTTGATAAGCCCGCAAATGCACAGGATAGAAGTAAGTTGTTACAGCCAGCAGAAATGTGTGATGTAGCAAATCAATATGCCAGGAACTTAGTGCTGCTTAAAAATATGATTGGTCCATCTGCCAGAGAACTTAATTTAGACCTAGGTCAAGATTATAACCGTTTGGCACAGCAAATTGCGCAAGACCAGAAAGATTTAGGCATTTCAGCGAAAATTACACCAGCTGGCATGCTAACCAAAATGGAACATAAGTATAAAGACCAACATTTGATTTGCTCAATTAAGTGCCTAACTAACGCAGCAAAGAACCAGCAGGTAATAGAATTGTCTGATAAAAAGGGAATAGTGGTAAGTGGAATAAAGACTCATAACGCCGTTAAATTTGCAGACCACATTGAAATATCAGCATTACTACAAGACACAAAGATTGCTTATAACCCAAATGCATCAAGCTTAGAACAAAAAATTCAAATGGCATCTTGCGCAGGTAAAGAATTATCTAAATTCACACAGCCAGCAGAGAAGGCATCTTTTAAAATAATTGAAGCAATGTTAAATCCAGCAACAGCTTCACAAACTGCGGCAAACATATCAGAAGATATCATGAAACAGTTTGGCAATAGTGTGCAAGTTACGTTTGAGGCGAAAGATGTTGACGCTCACAAAGTAACAATGTCTTTGAGTGACTTTTATAACTTAGCAAAAGGTGAAGTCGGAATTAAGGACGCGGTCTCAATGGTCGATTCAGACCATAGAAAGCAAAGATTCCTCAAACCACTTAAAGACATCGCAAGCAAAGCACATAAATTTTTCAAAGATGCTTTAAGTACTCCAATCACATGTATGGGCAAACATTTGGCCGAATCGCTTAACACATGTAGAAATATAGATTCTCTGCAAGATTTTGAGAGAGACCTGGAATTTGAAAAGTCCGTTCATGAAAAAATATGTGAAGTTCAAAAACAAGATTTAAATGGAAATGTTACCCTTATAGATAGATTAAATTTAGAACTTATCACAGCATCTGCACGTTCAACCGAGCAATATATAGAGAAAATGACCAAGGACGATGTTGAAGTGCAAGATATCGGCAGTAGATAAAGTTGACTTTTTGTAAATAATGCATAATTAATTAATGACTCGGCATGCTTCCGAGTCATTTTTTCTGTTCATATTAAACAAATATACACTCCAATATTTGTGGATTTCATCTATATTCAATTGGCAAACAATTATCAATAAGAGGAAATGATTTTTTTTATGAGTAAGAATAAATATAAGAATATCGATGGAATTACCGTCGTACATGTAGAACCAACAGAAAAGAAGTCGCCAAGTTGGGATGACACTGACAATCTAAAGAAGATACTGGAAATCGCCTTCCCGCGCCATCCAATCTTAGATATGAACATCTTGTATCAAACGTCTGTTGAGGGATTGAAGGAAATCAAGATTACAGATGGATATAATCTGTATAACGTCAGTCAAATCGTTGGCACAAAGGCTGGATTAAAAACTGACCGTTGGATTCTTTCTGTGCTGAGAGTGGATTATGATACAAATCAGGTCGTTTTCAAATATGTACACCCAGAAACAATGGAAGTGTTTGATGACCCTAATTTGGTTGATATTGAAACTTTACCGCAGATTGATTGATGTAAAATTCACAGAGTGGCTGCAATTGCAGTCACTTTTTCTTTTTCCACCCTGCATTTTTCTGAATTTTTACCTATAATGTTGTTATTGAAAAAAATCGACAAGGAGGCGATGCCGATGCGCGTGATATTCCTTGATATTGATGGTGTGTTAAATCACGACACATCAATGGAATTAACGAAAGACTATTGGACTAAGCCTGAAACATATTTAATAGAAAGATTAAAAAAGATAATTGATGCAACTGATGCTAAAATTGTTTTGTCCAGTGATTGGCGCCTCGACAGAGACGATGATGAGGAAGATTTTCATTACTTAACATTAGTAAAAATGTTGTATGAATATAACATGGGCATATGGGACTTTACTCCATATCTTGGTAATGTGCCACGTGGCCTTGAAATTAGCGAATACATATCTGAACATGAAGAAGAAATTGAATCATTTGTGATTCTTGATGACCGTTGCGATATGGAGCCTGTCAAGGATAGATTGGTGAGAACAGACCCAAGCGTCGGTTTAACAAATGAGGATGTATTGGAAGCTATAAACATGCTTCTCGATAATTAAGAAAGGATTTGAAGGATTTGAAGGAGTATTTTATTAACGGAAGCGGTGGCGGCACAATTGCGTGCTATGCCCATTCATCACATCAAACGTACATTAATGGTATTGTCTATTTCGCTCACAGTGTGACGGAATACGCTGAAAGATATTGTGATTTGTTTAATATGCTTGCTCACAATGGCTATGATGTAATTACCAATGACCACATGGGTCATGGCAACAGTGTTGAAAATGGACGTAAGCCTAGAAGACAGAGACGTATTTGGGACTGCATGTGTCGAGATGCAAAGGTTGCTATTGAGAAGGGTAAGGAAGTGCTTGGTAGACCAAGAAACACACCTGTTTACGCAATTGGCTTCTCTGTTGGTACATATATCATCAAGGCGATGGCAATGAAGCACCCGAAACTGTTCACAAGCGCTGTTTTGATTGGTTCTGGAGATATGCCAAATATTAAGGGCAAAATTCTGGAAATCATTATGCAGTACGAGATTAAGAAGCATGGCGCTGATAAGGCGACTGATTTGACAAGACAGATTGCCCTGGAATCTTATAATAGAAATTATGCAATCGATGATTATGATAGAGACGAATGTGAATTCACAGATGAAGAGAAGCTTCGAAACGATTTCGAGTGGCTTTGTGCTAACAAGGCAACTGTCGATTCTTATATCAATGACAAGATGTGTAATCCCGTTTTAACCGCTGGTCTTGTTAGTGAGTTGATTCGAGGTATGCGCGAGACTGGAAAACAGAAAAATATTCAAAAGATTAATCCGTCTACTAGTTGGATGCTGGTTTCTGGTACGGACGATGCCTTTGGTGGATACACCAAGGATGTGAATAATTTTGCCAATAAGCTTACAAAAGCAAAGATTTATAATGAAGTAGTTTTCTTTGATGGAATGAGACATGATATACTGCATGAGGTAGGCTCTTGTTCTGTTAATGATGCAATCCTGAGATTTCTGAGTGGAGCAACGGTTGATGATGATGTTAAGGTCTACGAGCCTGAACATAAGCAGAAGAGTGTCACCTCTGACATTGATATGCAAGTGACACAAAGAATTAGTCCTGTCGTTGCAGCAATCGCAGATGAGATTGAAGCCGCAGTAGCAAAGGAAACTGTATAATAGCATCAACCCCGCCATTCGTAAAGTCGAAGGCGGGGATGCTTTTTGCCTGTCATTTTAGTATCAAACAGAAGACGCCGAGCAAAAGTTTTCATCTTCTATAATAAATTCACCTCACCGCAGCGAGCAATCGCGCGATAGAGGGGGAGAAGCGGGAGCTCGTGTTAAGGCTTGGCTTAATGCTTAACAACAAGCCTGACCGAACACTGAAAGGTGTAGACCGCGAATAGTTACTGGTCAGTCGAACGAATACTGGAACACCCTCGGATTTATTCCACACAGTAGGGTAGGAGAAGGGAATGTGGTCGATAGTCAGTAACGGTATAGCGATTTTTCATCGTCTATACTAACTAAGCCGCTCTGAAACGAGCGCATCGAGCCAATCAAAAAGACCTTGCGTAACAAACAAGGCACATCGGAACCTATGCGAAAGCAAGAGATTCGTATTGTGGAGCGATTCACAGTGCAGCTCACCGATACGTCGGGTGCAAGCCCCATCTCGTAAAAAAGATGAATATGATTTTGGAAATATATAGGCGGAACGTGAAGATGACTCGCAATTCACGGGAAGCGGTCATGGAAGTTGAAAGATGTTGTCGATAGGGAGACAGCGCGCCAGAGACACAAAACTCCAAAAGAACGACGACGAGTTGGAGGCGGCTTAGCACATGCCACCTCAGAACCTAAGAAATGTGTAACGAAGCCGAGAGGCAACGTGGATTGGCTAGCACAGAGGTTTCTGTGCGAAAGGGGAGGCCTCCCATCGTGTGATAGCGATATCACCGACTGAGCAGTAAATAGCTCAGCGGGCCAGGTCTAAGCTACAAGAGGTAAGCCTTCGGGAACTGCCAGATTGGAGTTTAATTCGTTGTAGAATAAATGGACCAGAAGTGAAGTCACGGGTCACTCAACGGTATGACGTATGCCGACGCTCCTAAATGGGAATGGAGACGCTAATACGGACAGAAAACCTAGAACGAAGATGGACGGGTGCGGTACTCACAAGAACGTAAGTGAGCAGCAAGAAGAAACGACTTGCGAATGGCGGTAAACCGCTAAGGCGAAAGCCAAAGAAATCTCGACACAAGACGATAGTTGTGAAATTCAAACAATGCCATAGCTGGTATTCACTTTCCTTTCTTAATTTTGAAATAGTGCTCTCGTTCGTCGAAAGCACGCGAAAGAGAATTTCAAAGTCGAGCAACCCACAGTGAGGTTGAGGCAGGGTATCAAGTAATCGTGATACAAGAGCTCGTCAGAGAACTGCCGACTATCGCAGGGGTCCCAGTCCCTGTGGATTACCAAAGCTGGATTTTTGCAGCCAGGACCTCCACACCTGTTACAAAACGTGGGGCGGAGTTCTCCTTGTCTCTGCAAAACAAGGGTTCATCATATAAAGCTCTCCTTTACAATGTCTTTTTGAGACGGGGACTAGTTAAAGGAGAAAGAAAAGAAGGACCTAGACCCACTCCCAAAAGAGTGGGTCATTTTTTGTGCAATTTTTCATCAATACCCGCCCTCCCATTGAGATTTTCGCTATAGTATTTTTGAAGAAAATAAGAGTTAAATTATATACTAAGAATAAGTCAGGAGTATAGTGACTATGATTATGAAAGGAAAGGAGAGCAGTGCCGTTTGGCATTGCGAGTAAATCTATGACTCTTAGAGAAAAATTTGAGATGATGTCCAAGATGGGTAAGAGAGCCGTTATCTACTGCGATATGGACGGCGTACTTGCTCAGTGGGATAAAGCTTGCACATTTGAGTTGACTTTTGAAAAGGACTATTTCTACAATTTGCTTTTGGAGCCCGCTGTGAAGGAGGCGCTTCAGCTGCTTATTGACGCTGGCTTTGAGGTTAGTGTGTTGTCCGCTGCTTATGAGGAGGGACATGCACGTATTGATAAGTCCAGATGGCTTGAGAAATATGGCATGAAACATTTCAATCGTCTTTACACTGTGTGTGGCGAAAACAAGGCTGATTTTATCGACGTTGAAGAGGGTGTTACCTATATTCTTCTCGATGACTACAACCCGAACCTTATTAACTGGGATGCAACCAAAAAGAACGGCGGCAATTTCGTTGCTGTTAAGTTCCTGAACGGTATTAATGGTGGCACGGACGCTTGGAAGGGCAGAACCATCTACCATCGTTCCAGTGGGGAGACTATTGCTCACACGCTGGCAGATTTTGCTATTATGGCGTAACAATTACGACTCCCCAATTCGTTGGGGAGTTTTTCTTTACCAATGAATTGTGAAAGGAGGGCCTGTTTAGTCAGGCACGATAAAATGCTTTTTGATACAAGAGAAAAAATGGGCACAACAATCGACCTCTGGGCATCCAAGACTTTCGGAGAAGCGCTCGCCGAATTCGAAGTTACGGATGAGAACCGAGAGTCTTATGACCTCATGAAGCTTGTCGTTAAACGACAGCGTCTTTTTGACAAGCCTATGGATGGAAAATGTTCCGAAGGTTTAAAGAAAGATGAATTCGAACGCATGGGTGTTACATATGTGTCGTTTGTTAACAACTTGGAGGCCCAAGATAGATTCTGGACTCCTCTTGATATCATTCATGATGTCTGTAAAAACAATCTCGAACGTCGAGATTTTTATGAGAAGAAAGCTAAGAAGTATGGTATGACATTTGAGCGAGTAACTTGGCTCATGTGTGGACGAGCACTTCGCGCTTTGCCTTCTTATGTCAGAGAATATCAGCTTAAAAATTCCCTGCAGAAAGCATTCCCTGATGGAGTGTTCATTCAGGATGCTGAGCTTGATATGAAGTATCATTGTGATATTAAGATGGAGCTGAATGGTTCTGAGTATTATTTTTGGTCTTTCATCTCATCTCCGCGTTCTATTTATCAGTTTGTTGATAAGTTCCGTAGCAACAGATACGGACAGGTGGTTGACGGGACTCACGTCCTTTGCCCCTTTGATAGACTGGTAGAGAAGGATGCTGCTTACAAAGGCTGGTCTTTTTATTCGAAAGAATACATCAACGAAGTGAAACAGGCTATTTTTAAAAATGAACACCTCGACTATTACGAAGTACATAGTGGTGCAGTTTTTAACTCTGGTTCATTCAGAAGACCTGTGTCCGTAGATAAAATCACAATCAATGCTTAAAACTATAAAACCCAGGCGCCCACAATCTCTTGTGAGCCCTGGGCTTTTCTTTTTGTAATAAGTTTTACATATTGATGACATTTTGTAAAAGTTACAGACTGTAATTTATTAGGCACTTGTCTTCTAAACTAAATACAGAAGAAAAATATACGAAATTCCGAAGGCCGAAGCGTTCTTGGCCTTTTATTTTCGTTATGAAATTTGCAAAGGAGATGCGACATGAGTAAGAAATTGCAGAGGGTGTTATCCCTCTTACTTGTTGTTATGATGGTGTTGCCATTGTTGCCAATTCAACATGTACAAGCAGCATCAAGTAACGTCATTCAATCAAGAACAAAATCTGAAATTTCAGAATTCCCCGCAAGTTATCAAATCGGTTTAACGAGGATTAAGGAAATCTATCCTAATGCTCAATTTATTTATTACGACACTGGCCTCGACTGGTATGCTGATTTGCTGCAACCAGAAAATGAGTTGTACTATGGTAGAAACTTAATATCTTCCAAGTCACCAACATCATGGTTGAGTTCAGATGAGAAATCTTACGACCCTGTTACTGGCAAATACAATGAAGTTGAGCCAGGTTGGGTACA
>JAEIGA010007295.1_pt1 | contig 16807 bp, 10 predicted proteins | sample 9270691 | NCBI WGS metagenome assembly JAEIGA01 (sample SAMN17057246, study PRJNA624740) | gut metagenome | biome: biome; isolation source: fecal sample | host: Bos grunniens | place: China: Xizang | collected 2019
GCTTGCGTACAGTGGAGGCCTGGATACATCCGTCATCATTCCCTGGCTGAAGGAAAACTACAACAACTGTGAAGTCATTGCCGTATCCGGCAATGTCGGACAGGGTGATGAACTGGACGGTCTGGAAGCGAAAGCACTGAAGACAGGCGCTTCCAAGCTGTATGTTCTCGATCTGACAGAGGAATACGTCAACGATTACATCATGCCGTGTCTGAAGGCAGGTGCCCAGTACGAGGGATATCTGCTCGGCACAAGCCATGCAAGACCTCTGATCGCCAAGGGACTTGTTGAGATCGCCCTGAAGGAAGGTGCTGACGCAGTATGCCATGGCTGTACCGGAAAAGGCAATGACCAGGTACGCTTTGAACTTGCGATCCGTCATTTTGCCCCGCAGATGCATATCATCGCTCCCTGGCGTGAATGGGATATCAAATCACGTGACGAAGAGATCGACTATGCGGAAGCGCATGATGTACCGCTGCGTATCTCAAGGGAGACAAACTATTCCAAGGACAAGAACCTGTGGCACCTGAGCCATGAGGGACTGGATCTGGAGAATCCTGCCAATGAACCGCAGTACGAGAAACCCGGTTTTCTGGAGATGTGCGTATCCCCGTATGACGCTCCTGACACACCGGAATGCATTTCACTGGAATTCAGCAAAGGCGTTCCCTGTGCTTTGAATGGTGAACAGATGAGCGCAAAGGATATCGTGCTGAAGCTGAATGAGATCGGCGGAAGGAACGGGATCGGCCTGCTGGACCTCGTTGAAAACAGACTGGTCGGCATGAAGAGCAGGGGCATCTATGAAACACCCGGCGGTACGATCCTCTACGAAGCGCATAAGTATCTGGAGTCCATTACCCTGGACAAGATGACTGCCCACAAGAAGGAAGAACTGGCCCTGACATATGCGGAACTGGTCTATAACGGACAATGGTTTACCCCGTTGAAGGAAGCGCTGGATGCATTTGTCGACAAAACACAGGAAACAGTCAACGGTACAGTCAAACTGAAGCTGTACAAGGGCAATATCATCAAAGCAGGTGTAACAAGTCCGGATTCCCTCTACAGTGAGGATCTGGCATCATTCGGAGAATCCGACTACGATCAGAAAGACAGTGAAGGATTCATCAAGCTGTACGGTCTGCCGATCACAGTAAAGGCAGCGCTGGATCAGAAAAAGAAATAAAGGAGCTGTATATGGCAAAGATGTGGGCAGGCAGAACAAAGGGAGAAACAGACCGGATCGCAGATGAATTCAACTCTTCGATCACGGTCGATTCAAGGATGTACCGGGAGGACATCACCGGTTCCATTGCCCATGCGAAGATGCTGAAAAAGCAGGGGATCATTCCTGCTGAAGCAGCCGATCATATCACTGCGGCACTGGAACAGATCATGGATGACATTTCCGACGGTACACTTGAGATCGACATGGACAGTGAAGACATCCATATGTTCATCGAACAGGTACTGACGGAACGGATCGGTGAAGAAGGGAAGATGCTGCACACAGCGAGAAGCAGAAATGACCAGGTCGCCCTGGATACCCGCATGTACCTGCGGACACAGACAGAAGAGATCCGGAATGAGATCGCTGAACTGATCAGAGTACTGTGCGAAAAGGCAGGAACATATAGGGAAACGATCCTGCCGGGCTATACGCATATGCAGAGGGCACAGCCTGTCGTATTCGGGCATCATCTGCTGGCATACGGATGGATGCTGATGAGGGACAGGGAACGGCTGAAGGATGCGGTCGGGAGAATGAACCGGTCACCGATCGGCGCGTGCGCGCTGGCAGGGACGACATACCCGACAGACCGCATGTTTGAAGCAGACCTGCTCGGTTTTGAAGATATTACATACAACAGTATGGATTCCGTTTCAGACCGCGACTTCTGTCTGGAACTGCTGAGTGCACTGTCGATCCACATGATGCATTTATCCCGCTTCTGTGAAGAACTGATCCTGTGGTCCAGCTGGGAATTCCGGTTCGTGGAGCTGGATGATGCGTATACCACAGGCTCATCGATCATGCCCCAGAAGAAGAATCCCGATATGGCTGAACTCGTCAGAGGAAAGACAGGCCGGGTATATGGGGATCTCATGAGCTTATTGACTGTGATGAAAGGACTTCCGCTTGCCTACAATAAGGATATGCAGGAAGATAAGGAACCTGTCTTTGACGCGGTCGATACCGTCAGGATGTGCCTGTCCATCATGACCCCGATGATCCGCACCATGAAGGTACACGAAGAAAACATGCGTGAAGCGGCCGGCAGGGGATTTATCAATGCAACAGACCTGGCTGATTACCTGACGAACAAAGGCATGCCGTTCCGGGATGCCTACAAGGTCTGCGGCAGGATCACCGCTTACTGCATCCGGAATGATCAGATACTGGAAACCCTGCCTCTGGATACGTACAGGCAGTTCTCGGAACTGTTTGAAGAAGATCTGTATGAAGCGATCGATCTGACAAATATCGTCAGAAAACGTACCTCCGCAGGAGGAACGTCACCTGACTCCGTGGATGAACAGACCAGGCTGATCCTTGCAGATCTGAAAAAATAAAACATCAAGTAAAATGTCCAACCTGACAGACGGTATGTTATATTTGGTCTGTAAAAAAAGGCGGACATTTTTTTATGAAAATAACATTCTTTGGTACAACAACACTGCTGTTTGATGACGGAACAGACCAGATCCTGTTTGACTGTCATTTCACACGGCCTTCCCTGCCGAAATATATCGGCAGTGCAGAAGGGACAAATACAGCAATGATGGATGAACTGTTCTCTAAGCACTATATCAACAGACTGAAGGCGATCTTTGTTTCGCATACCCACCATGACCATGTCATGGATGCACCATACGCCGCACTGAAGTCCGGAGCGGTCATTTACGGCTCTTCTTCCGCGATGAATGTCGCAAAGGGAGGAAATGTACCTGAATCACAGCAGATCTGCTTCAAAGCAGGTGAAACGTATACTGTCGGTCAGTACCGGATCAAGGTACTGCCTTCCAGACATTCAAAACCGACGATCCTCAACAATGATCTCGGTGTGACGATCGATGAACCCCTGGTACAGCCGGCAAAGCTGCGTGATTACAAGGAAGGCGGTTCTTTTGATTTCTATGTGGAAGCGGAAGGAAAGAAGATCCTGATCCGCCCCAGCTTCAATTACATTGAAGGACAGCTTGACGGTTATCAGTGCGATGTGCTGTTCCTCGGCATTGCAGGACTCGGCAAGGCAGACCGGAAGACAGAGGAGATCTTCTTCCGTGAGACAGTTGAAAAGGTAAAACCGGAACTGATCATCCCGCTGCACTGGGATAACTTCTTCACACCGCTGGATAAACCTGCAATTGGAATGCCGCATGTGATCGAAAAGACGGAGGAATCGTTCTTTAAACTTGCGAAGCGCTGTGAAGCGTATGGTGTAAACTGTATTCTGCAGATCCCGCGTACAAGCATTGAGATCTGAGAGAAAACATTAGAATTCCAGATGGATATAGGAGGAAAGAAATGAAAAAACTGATATGTTCCGCAATATGCGCAGGTATCCTGCTGACACTTGGCGCATGCGGTCAGAAGAAGCAGGAGGAAGCACCTGCTGAATGGATAAGAGAAGGCTACTTCCAGAATGAAGATGAAAATATGCTTTCGGTCACCTGGATGGATGACATTGATGAGCCCGGCTGGTATGTCGGATGTATGCTCGGCGAGGACCCGATAGAGGATTCCTGGGGCGGTACACTGCCGCAGGAGGGAAATGCCCTGAAAGGCACCCTGACTTCTTCCGGCAGTAAAGAACCTCTGACCGTAACAGTCACGGAAGAAGGCACAGACGGCCTGGCACTGGCAGTCGACGGAGGCGATACGTATCACTTCACGAAGTATGATATGCCTGAAGCGACTATCTTCATTACCATCAATACGGAAGGCTGGGGCAATATTGCCTACACAGAGGGTGAGCAGACACCTGAAGTTGATACGGAATACCCGTATCAGTCCGCAGTCATCAATCTGGAAAAACCGGAAACATATACATTCCTTGCATGGCCTTCAGCAGGAAACATTTTCGTAAAATGGACAAAGAACGGAAAAGATTTCTCAAACGAAGCACAGATCACAGTTGAACTGGATGAAACTGCTGATTATATCGCTGTATTTGAGGAAGATCCTGACTGGCAGAATCCTGTTATGAACTTTGTCGGAAACTACCAGAGCGGCAGGGCAAGAGCCATGGTTGAAAGCTCCGGGAATGAAGATGCATGGATCACCATTGAGTGGAGCAGCAGCGTTTCAGAACTGGCACGCTGGGATATCTTCGGAAAACTGGATACTGATACACTGACGATCGATTACACAGGCTGCACAAAGTCGATCATCACCTATGATCAGAAGGGTGAGATCGTCAGTCAGGAACCTGTCATCGAAGACGGAACCGGTACGATCGTCTTCCATGATGACGGTACATTTACATGGCATGATGATCAGTCGGAATATGATGAAGACATGGTATTTGAATGGGTACCGGCACCGGAAGATAACTGAGGATCAAATAAACGTTCATAAGAAAAAAGATGACTTCGCTGAGCGAAATAAACTGATACCCGTAAAGAGGACCTGAGTTTGACAACTCAGAGACACCCTTTGCGGGTGTTTTTTGTGAGGTGAAGTATGTCCGGGAATAGGAGACTGACAGAAACAGAATGCGAAATACTGCGACAGAATCCCAATGTAAAGCAGGCAGTACCTGGAAGATTTATACTGACCTTTGATTTCAGAGTAAAGCTGTATGAATACTGGGACAGCCACAGCAGATCTAATCAGGATATTCGTGACTATATGTCTGTTAATGGCTTTGATGTTTCCTTGTTTGCCGGTACACATATTATCACTAGAGTAAATGAGATAATGCGTAAATACGGATATCCTTCCAATGGAAAGAATGCAGTTCCCGGTCAAACTCGGAACTTCCGAAGTAATGAAGAAGATAATCAATACCTGATCAGTACCGGGAAGTTCGTTGCCGGAAGAAATGGAAAAGGCGTCAGTTTCTTTGAATCATTCACTAAAGAACTGTATCAGTCATATCCAGACCAGGCAATTGAGGAAGGACTGAAGAAAGCAGGCATCGATCCGGATATGGTTGGATACCAGAGAATCTATGCACTGAAGCGAAGATTTGACGGTACAGTTTCCCAGAAAACAGAGAAGCGTACATACAGCCCTGAAGAGATAAAAAGATATTCAGCTCATCCGTATGTTCAGCGGATTACAGAGAAGCAGCTTGTACTGAAGCCGGCATTTTACAGTGATGCGCATTGTCTCAAAGATATGATGCATATCAATGAGATACTGAAACTGTTTGAAATCGAACCGGAGCTCATGACAATCTCACAGCGGAATACCATCAGATATAAGCTTCAATATTGGAAAGAAGACAACAGGGAATATGTATATGATCTGAGCGAACAGAATCTGAGGATACTGAACAATGTCATGAAAGCAATGGATGAAGCAGCTGAGGCATCACTGTCAGAACTGCATGATCTTATCCCGGCGCTGACGAAGAGAGAGAAGAAGAAACTGTGCCAGCTCATTGATCCGATTGGTAAAGATCCCGGTGGAAAGTATAAAAAGAGATATATTCTGAAGCGGATAGGAATATCAAAGAGCACATTTTACAGCTGCCAGAAAAACAGTGATTACGGGATCAGAGAAGAATCGAAGGATCTCCAGGATGAAGAAGATGTGAAAGTAATACAGCAGGTCATGGAATACAAGGGATATCCGAAAGGAACACGCCAGGTCTATATGAAGATGAAGGACATTACCGGAAATCAGTTTGGAATCAATAAGATCCGGAGGCTGAAAAGAAAATACGGAATCATATGCCCTGTGCGGCAGCCGAGCGTCAATCGTAAAGCAGCCAGAGAACTGATAGAAAGAAACAGAAAAGACAATATCCTGAAGCGGACATTCCGAATGCACAGGCCGAATGAAGTGTATCTGAGTGATGTCACATATCTGAAATACGGATATGATCAGACAGCCTATGGATCTGCTGTGATTGATGCGGTTACGGGAAAACTGGCGGGATTTGTACTGAGTGATCACAACGACCAGGCCCTTGCGGATCATACCCTGGACTGGCTGAAGATATGTCCGTACAGTCACAGAGCACTGTTTCATACGGATCAGGGATCGCTGTATATGTCGGATCAGTTTCAGAAGAAACTGAAGGAGATGGGGATCCAACAGTCAATGTCCAAGAGAGGAAACTGCTGGGACAATGCGCCGCAGGAATCTTTCTTCGGCCACTTCAAGGATGAAGTTGATTATAGCGGGTGCCAGAATATCGGAGAACTGGACCGGGTAGTCTATGAATATATGGAATACTACAACAAGGAAAGAAAGCAATGGACAAGAAACAGGATGACGCCGCTGGAGTATGAGAAATATCTGAATGAAATGGATGATGAGCAGTTTGAAGAATACATGAAAAAAGAAGCAGAGAAATACAACGCGATGAAGGCAAACGCTCAAAAGAAAGCCAGAGAGCGAGCCAAAACACTCGGAGTCTGATACGATAAGGCAAATGAAGAGGAAAACATACATGGAAGAGAAAGAAAGACTGATCGAAATGGTAGATGTCGGAGGAGTGGAATTCGTTAAGGATCCGGAACTGGAAAAACAGCTGGAAAATGAGTTCGTATCTGATGTAAAGAGCGGAAGGATCTATTACTCCAAGGACTTTTACGTCGCACTTTACCGGAAGATCGAAAGCGGGATGACATATGAACAGGCATATGAGGCGCTTGGATTTGATCTGGATATTGTCGGAAGAGACCGTGCAAACTCAGCCGGGAAAAGAGCGGTGCAGATGCACAGGGAAGGAAAACTGAACCGGATTGATCCGAGTACCTATGACGGAAGCGTACCGCGTGAAATGATGGGAGAAATGAGTCCGGAAGAAGAACTGGCATATCTGCGTGCAAGAACGCATTATCTGGAAACCCTGCAGGAAGCTAAAAAAAAGTTTCTTTCAGAATATGCGGCGAGCAGATCATCCTTGAACCGAAAGAAGCACAAGTAGACAAATTTGAGCTGATGGATCTGTTTTACCGGAAGGAATGCGAGAAAGAGAACGGATACAACCAGACACAGTGCCTGAAGATGTTCGGGTGTTCCAAATCCGGATATCATGCATGGAGAAGCAGGAAAGAAGACAGATCAGGAAAAGCGTCCGCCATTGCGGAAGAAGACAGTCGCATTATGGACTGCATGAAGGAAATCATAAAGAAGCGCGGATATGTGCCGGGAAAACGAACGTTTCATACAGATCTGTGGAGAGATCATGATCTCCATGTCAGCGTAAAGCGATGTAAAAAGCTGATGATCCGGATGAACCTGACAGCGAACCGACCGAAGAAAGATCCATACAATCACCAGGCAACTCATGACCACGTATGTGCTTCACCTGAAAACAAAGTAAATCAGAATTTCTATATCGGGCCACGCAGAGTAGTGCTGTCAGATATCACATATCTTTATTTCGGCTTGCACAGAGCAGTATTCTACCTCTGTGCTTTTAAGGATGCCTATACCAAGGAGATCCTGGGATATGCAGTATCTGAGAAAATGGATACAGGCCTTGTACAGGCAGCCTTTGACAGAATGATGGAGAGCCACGGAAAAGAACTGAAAAAGAATACAGATGTGTGGGTCCATAGTGATCAGGGAAGCCAGTATATGTCAACTACATTCAGGCAGCTTCTGAATGACAATGAGTTTATTCAGTCGGTATCAGGAAGAGGAAACTCTCAGGACAATGCGCCGATGGAATCATTCTTCGGGAGGATGAAGACACATATCATGGATCTGATCGCATTGGCTCCGGACTATGAAACAGCAGGGCGCATCATCAGCGGGTATATCGACAGATACAACAATGAATTCTATCAGTACAATCTTGCGGGACTGACACCGTCAGAATTCTACAGATACAAGACAACCGGAATATATCCTCTGGACAATTACTTCGGCGTGAGCAGTACAGAACTGATCAGTGTAGATGAGCTTGTGGCAGAGCGTCAGCGCAGAACAGAAGAGAAGAATGCGAAAGCACGTGAAGCGTATGCCAGGAAGAATGAAGAGCGGAACAGACTGCACAAAGCACCGATCCAGATTATCATCCGTGATCAGCACATGTTGAAAAGAATGATCAGGGAATGGGAGGAATCCAAAGACAGAGCGGAGAACCAGATTGCATTCCTGAAGTCTGTACTGGAGAAAACGAATAAAGCAGCACAGTTTATAAACTCTCTTCCTATAGAAACAAAGCATGAACTTTACATACCGCAGAACTGGCAGAAGTATCCGGAACTTGACTATATCTATGATATGAAGGGACTGTTCTGATCTTTCCATACAGCACTCATTTCCACCCGATAATTCACAGCTGACAGAAATCAGGCTGACATTGTGCAGTTGTTTTCGTCGTGCTTTTCCTTCAGGTACAGAAGCGGAAAATGAGAGAGGATTTCGCCCACCCCCGGGCTCAATCCTCTCTCATTCTTAATTTCTTCAAATTGTCAAACTTCAGTCCTTGACTTTGGGATCAGTTTAAAACAGTCATTTTTATGTTGATCAGTCGATCAGCAGGATCTTTTTCAGGAGATCTGTGAGCTTGCCGGCTGTGATCTTGAAGGTCGTCTTCTTGCTGCCGATAAAGCCGATATTTCCGATCTCATTGCCCTTCATGTCTTTGACCGGCTGTCCGGCTGCGTCATAGAAGGTATGGATATTGTTGGTGCCGATAATGACTGCAGAGGCGGTACCTTTCTTCTGGTTGTCAAAATACGCGATACTGAAATCTGTTCCACCTTTCAGGGTGAGTGTTGTTTTCTTGTCATACTTGTATGTGACAGTGATATCTGCCGCATAGTCGGGCGATCCGGATCCATAAGCATCGAAGTAGATATACTGTCCGGTATATTGGAATGAGGAGACTTTAACGTCTTTGCCTGCCGCGTTCTTCTGGGTGATGGTGACTGCAGCTTTGGACATATCCAGATAGCGGGCATTGACATCAAATTCTGCCGGCTGCTTTCTGACGTAATATGTACTGTAGTTGAAATCGTCCGGATCATCAGAAGCGAAATTGCCTTTGCCGCGGATCACTGCGTATACCAGGACCCGCTCTCTCGGATTTCCATCGACCATAAAGTCTTCATCCGTCAGCATCTCTCCTTTTTTGGATGAGATCGGACCGGATATCTCATAAACATATTTACCCAGATCATAGTCATAGCGGGACTGTACGCTCCGGTAATACGATACCGTGTAGTCCTTGCCCTGCTTCAGCAGTAAGTCGTTGTACTTAACATATGGTGCTGAAGCGTACGCACCGGGCTTTGTATAGATCTTGTCCGGGATCAGGTAGATATTCGTATTCCGGATGCTTCTGGGCAGGATATCAAACTTGCCTGTGATCGCTTTTTTGCCTTTGTAGCTTCCGATGAAGGATATCGTATAGGAAGCTTTTTTCTTAGCGGTGCTGACATTGGTGTTGTTCTTGTAGGATACCTTGTAATCTTTTCCCTCGGTCAGGCGTGTTTCAAACTTTTCTTCACCTTCGGTATCTACATCAGCGTACACTGACAGGAAACCTGTCCTCGGATAGCCGGTGAAGGGCAAGCCGTATTCATAATCGCTGTACACATAGATCTCGACATCTTTGTTCGGCACGATCTTGAAGGATGCTGTCTTGGTACCGGAATAACCGTTGATGCCGGCAACAGTCACTTTGACGGTTCCTGCATCGGTGGTATTCCCGGACATCGTCAGGCTGTAGTGTTCCTGACCGATGTCTTTCTTCTCGGTCTTGTCCAGTGCATCGTATACCGTGATGCCTGACAGGATATCTTCTTTCCTGTCCTGACCATTGTAGACATAGGACAGTGTTCCGAAGTCTACCGCGATGTTCTTCAGGTCAGCCTTGCCGGCAACAACATTTACAGGAACTTCAACGGAACCTGTATAGTTTCCTTTGCCGGTGACTGTTATAACAGCATTTTCTTTATATTTCGTGGAAGCTGCCGGACTGACGGTAAAGTCTTTTGCGGAAAGCCTGGTCGTGCCGTAGTACAGGACAGGGGATGCCTTACTGCCCGATACAACAGTAAGGTCTGCTGCTGTGACAGAAGGCGTTCCGTCTGCTGTATCACCGGGAGTGATGCTCTTGCGTCCGATCTCGAAGTACAGTGTCGTACTGCCGGTGAAGTTCCCTTTGCCGGTCACGATGATCTGGGGAGCACTCTTGCGTGTTTTTGCGGGCAGCTCCAGGAAGCCTTCCTGGTCTCTTTCAACACCTTCCGGAAGGATCCATGCCTTTGTGTTGTTCTTGTATTTTACGGTATAGTCTGATCCTTCATACAAAGTCGAGCCATTGCAGGTTACGTAAACACCCGGTGTTACGCCGCTGCCTGTATAGATGAAATTCCTGTCCGGTTCAAGCAGGACGACTTTCATGACATGGTTGACCGGGAGTGCCCGGATGGCTTTGTATTGTGACAGCGAACTGACAGGATAGGATGTTTCTGTCAGGACCGTGGGAGTGCCATAGAATCCGTTCTGAAGATAACCTGTCATATCGGGGTCTGTACCGCGTTTGCTCAGAGTCACGCCAGCCGGCGCACCAACTGCACTGCTGGTACCGGTGATCTCCAGATAACCGTTCCAGCTTGAGACACGCAGTGTGGTATTTCTGTCCAGATACAGACCATAAGAAGCGATAGGGGAGGAATTTCCGGTCAGGGACATATTGGCGGATCCTGATAATTTCAGAGTATCGCCGGTTATACGGAGAGCGTAACTGGATCCCTGGGAAGCAGAACTGCCGCGCACGCTCATTGTCCCGTTTCCGCTGACTGTAAGATTGCCGCCGACAAATGCGGTGCACTTATCGGTATTGCTGCTGGAGAAACTGGGAAGAGACAGCTGCGGAGTTCCGGAGTAGTTTGGATTACGTTCGAATATGACCTTTAACGGTCCGTTGGTGTAAAGATCATAAACATCCTCCGTCTGCGCATAACTGGAACCTCTGAACTCAGCATACACTTTTACAATGATCGTCAGTTCCCTGGTTCCTCCATAGTACAGACCGCTGTAGCGTTCAGGACCCGCACCTTCCAAATAGGAATTGTAGTTGGATACATACGAACTGCCGTTCAATGTGAGGGTGTTCGTATCCGGATCATAAGTGGAAATTGAATAAGAATAGTTTCCGTTGCTGAAAATATTATCTTTGTTTTTGCTGTGAATCAGATTTCCGGCGATCCAGAGGTCATAGGCTTTCGCCCACTGGGCATACAGGTTGAGGATACCGGATGAAGGCACATCGATCGTGATCTCAGCCTGATCCTCATAGGCTGTACCGCTTCCGTCTTCCTTTGTATTCCAGCCTAGGAATGTCAGGTCCCCGTTCGTGAATGCATTGGGTGTGAAATGCTCCGAAGGTGTTTCCGGGGTGTAGTCTGTGTAATCGATGAACTGATCCTCCATCTCGCCCTCTGCCCCGTTGGGCAGATAACGGATCGTGAATCCGACCGGGTTGAAAGTATAGTTCCTGGCAGATGCGCTGCTCTCCAGGACACCGCCCGGTATGCCGTATACCTGTACGAAACCTTCAGGAAGTCCCTTGAATGCATTCGGATAGATATTGCCGTCCTTCTGTTTGAATGTAAAGGACAGCTCCGTCAGTGATGTACAGTTTTCAAATGCACTGTAGCCGATCGCATAGCTTTCGTAGTAAATGTAATTCTTCAGTGTACCGTTGTAATGGACCTTTTCCAGACTTGTGCAGTTCCTGAAGGCGTAACTGTCGATCGCTTTGACCGTGTCAGGAATCGTGATCTCCTTCAAAGAGGAACAGTTTTCAAATACGGAAGATGTCAGTGAAGACAGGTTCAGGGATGCCGGTATATTGATCTCTTCAAGATTCGTGCAGTCTTTGAAGGCGTTGTCACCGATCGAAGTGACTGTTTCGGGGATCGTCAATGATGTCAATCCGGTACATCCGTTAAAGACGCCGCCGCCCAGAGATATTAATCCGGGAGGAAGCTCGATTTCCTCCAGGCTTGTACATAGATTGAATACAGCATCACTGATATATATAACGTTCGGTGATATCCGGACATTTTTCAGACTGGTGCATCCGTTGAAGGCACTGCTGTACAGAGATGTTACAGAGTCCGGAATATAAATGGTTTCCAGAGATGTACAGTTCATAAATGCATTGTTGACAATGTAAGTGACGCTGCTGCTGATCTCAGCATCGGTCAGGGAAGTGCAGTTTTCGAAAGCACTGCTTGGGATCTGTGTGACACCGTTTCCGATCACTGCCTTTCTGAGCGAAGTGTTGGAGACAAATGAGCGGTATTCCCAGGTTGTAACACTGTCCGGGATCACGATCTCTTCCAGACCGCAGCTGTTGAATGCGTCTTCGCGGATCGCCGTCAGTCCTTCCGGGAGGTCGATGCTCTTCAGATTTGAACAGCCTAAGAACACTTCTTCCCCGATCTCTTTCAGGGAAGCCGGAAGGTCAGCACTTACCAGGCCGCCGCACTTGTAGAATGCACCATCATTGAGAACAGTAATACCCTCAGGAATACTGACGGAAGTGAGGCCGGTGTATGCGAATGCATCTTCACCGATATAGTTTACTGTCGAAGGAATATCGATCTCAGTGAGTGTGCGGCAGTATGCAAATGCGGAGCTGTCAATTCTGGTCAGTCCGTCAGGAAGAATAACACCTTCAAGGTTTTCACAGTAATAGAAAAATGAATATCCAAGCTTCGTGACTCCGGAGGGGATCGTTATCGTTCCTGTTAAGGACTGGCAGTAGTCGAATACACCGTTTCCCAGGTTGACTGCACCTTCCGGGATACGGACAGACTGCAGCTTGTTGCAATTATTGAATGCATAATTGCCGATCGTTGTCAGTGTTTCCGGAAGATAGATCTGTGTGAGGCTCGAACATGCGGCGAATGCATCTTCTCCGATCGTTTCAACACCTTCCTGTATGTCGATCACTTCCAGTTTTTTACTGTAGGAAAAAGCGTAATCACCGATTGTTTTCAAGGCTGCGGGAAGGGACAGCTGTGTCAGAAGATTGCAGCTGCTTAACGCGTAACTTCCGATCGATTCTATTGTTGAAGGAAGTGTTACATCTTCCAGCAGTTTATTGTTATAGAACGAGTAATCACCGATATGTGTCACGCCTTCCTCGATCACAACTGAAGTCACATAGGTCATTTCATATGAATACCACGGTGCATAATTGTGGTCACTGTAGTTATTGCTGAAGTCTGCCATCGCTCCGGTTCCGGAGATCGTCAGCAGACCTTCGTCTGTCAGGGTATAGGTGACATTGTCGCCTTCATTTCCGCAGTCTCCGCTTAATACGATATTTCCTGCCAGTTCACGCGCAGTTACGATGACCTTATGGTATTGCTCAAACGGATTCCAGGAATAATAATCATAGATATATTCCGGGTCATAAAAGGCTGTTCCATTTTCATCATCGATCGATTCATATCCGTAAATATCGCATTCGATCGGTGAATGCGTGATTCTGGTTCCATTATTGATGATGTTGATCGCAATGACATTCGGGCTTTTCGCTTCAACGTTGGCGCCGGCGCCGAAATGCAGTTCCCGCCAGATATAGAAGGGATTGCCGGAACTGGTCACATTCAGCGTGCAGTTTTCAACAGATACTTTGGAACCTAGTATTGCAGGAGAATCATAATAATTTGAATCTCTGGTGACGCTCAGATCCAGCGAACCGGTTCCGTCATCGCTGGTAATGGTAAGCGGTCCGGAAACATCGATGCCGCGCAGACGGTAGACGCCCCACTTTTCAGTGGTGATCACAAGTGAACTGCTGCCGGCAAGCCGGATCGTCAGACCTGCTTCTCCGGTCTTTTTGATGATCGTGGTTTCGGGAGAATCGATCACAGTCTCATCCGGATCATCTTCGATCACTGCATTGTCCAGTGTCAGTGTATTGGTGTCATAATCAAATGTGACTGTTCCGGAAGTGATCAGTTCACTCTCGATCGTCAGAACACCTTCTCCCTCATAGGGAACCACAGTACCTGCAACGTAGAAATACAGTTCCTCTTCCTCGTCGTAAAACACCTCGGCTGGTTCTTCTTCAGTCTCTTCGGCAGGTTCAGTTTCTTCCGGGAACTCTTCTTCCGCGTCAGGTGTTTCTTCTGCGGGAATGAGCTCAGGTGTTTCCTCCGGTTCTTCCGGGGATACTGTTTCTTCCGGCACCTGCTCACCGGGCATTTCCTCCGCTGCTTCTTCCTTCAGAGGACTTTCTTCGGGAGCTGTCTCCTCGGCGGGCTGAATCAGTTCGGTCTGTTCTTCTTCCGCCGGCAGTTCCTCAGGAAGCTCAGTTTCAACAGCCGGCTCTTCCTCATTCTGTTCGGCAATCGGACTGATCATTGATCCTGATGCGGATAAAGAGAATGACAAAAACAGGGAGAGTAAATGGATCATGGATTTTCTGTGCATAGTAAGACTCCTTTATGTGTTATTTGCAAATGATACGGAAGAAACGGGATGTACATAAAACAGCGTACGGTCATGAAGGATCAATCGTGCGCTGTTGGTACGGATGATCTGCATATCAGAGGATCTGATGTAGAAGATTGGGTTACCAACATTATAGCAATAATTCCATCTGCTTATGGTGTGACAGAAAGATGGCAATGACATTTTTGCCAAATATGAAAAAGGACCATCCGGTAAGGGATGATCTCAGATAAATTACTGCATGTTTCCGATCCAGAGCGGGGAATTGATCTCTTTCAGGTGATCCTGGTATCTGGATGTTCCGAAGATGGCATCATACTGGTTGACGATCTCCACCTTGTTGTCGATGACCCACTGCTTGACTTTGGGAGAAGTGAATACCTCAACATCCTTGACGCGGTGGATATTGCATGACTGTTCCCTGAGCACCGTATCATCCAGATACCCGGGATGCAGCACTTTGACAACGATCTTACTGTCATCGATCGGCATGCTGAGAATGGATCCTTCCGGATCATATTTCAGGAAGTTCAGTACATTCAAAGTGGATTTATGACCCGGCAGTACCACAAGGTCATCCCTGGGAGCGGATTCCATCGCACCCCAGATATTGAGATGCCTGTACTCTTCTTTGGCAACAGTCACTCTTCCATGACGTTCATTGTTCATGAAACCATAGGGGATATGATATTCTTCCACAACCTGCAGGATCGCCTGTTCCTTTTCTCCTTTTGCCGGAAGATTTGCATAATGGATATCCGGATAGCGTCCGAGATGTTCTTTGCAGAATTCCATCTGTGCCCTGAATTCTTTGAGCATCTCGTCATAGACGATCCCTTCTACAGGATGTTCACACTGATTGATGCGCTTCCACTTGAAATTGCCGTCCGGTGTGCAGAGAGATGGAACTTCGGAAGGATCCAGTACAGGGTGTCCCCACATATGCGGGTGCCAGCCGACAGAGATCCATGGTTTGTCTGACAGATAGTCGAGCATTTCCACGACATCAGGCCAGTCAAACATACATTCGCAGTCAGAAACAACACCTTCTTCCAGTGTTTTCAAAGTCCCCAGATTATGTACATGGGTATAGCCGACATCATCGGCACGGAATACGATCTTCATATTGCAGTTACCTCTTTTACTGCTTTCATAGTAACGGAGAAACGGTATAACTGCATTTCATAATTCCAATCAGTATGAAACTGTTTTATGATGTTACAGGTCAGATAATAGAAAAAGAGGACAGCTTATGAAGCGTAAGAGTATCATAGTATTTCTGCTGGCAGGTATATTAAGCGCAGGATGCACGCAGCAGAGTGCTGCTGTGCAGACAGAAGAAACACCGGTACCGGAAGAAACAGCAATTGCCGAAACAGCACTGCCGGTTGAAACAGAAGCTGCAGAGGAAACATATCCGCAGATCGAGGCAGGCATTGCCGAGATCAGCAAATACGGAAATATCGTCCTGACGATCGACCCTGAAGCCATGAGGGAATATGGCTATGAACCGGCTGACATCGTCACTGTCAGGATCGGTGATAAGGAAATGGATATGCCTGTGGGAACAGCATATACGGATGTCGACAGCGGTGAACCGATCTGCTGTTATAAATTCAGCAGCTCCAGGAACAGGGAAGAAGTTGTCCTTTCAGTCAATACAGGCAACATGGTCGAAGCTATGGGTGTCGCGAAGATCATCAAGATCTCCGAAGATCCCGGATACAGATATGAATGGGCAGAAGGCATGGACGACAGTACGACCGTGTACCTGAACATGAAGGAGAAACAGGGCTTTGCGGAAGAATACGCTATGCATCAGCTCGGCGCAGTACGTACCAACAAGCGTGAAGACTATGCGCACCTGAGTGACGCTGAATACGCGAACTTCCGTATGGTCAGGACAACCGGCATGGGTGCAGGCACTCTGTACAGATCATCTTCACCGGTCAACCCTGCCTATAACAGAAGCGGACAGGCAGATCAGGCAATGCTGGATGTTCAGATCAAAACAGTCATGAACATGGCAGACAGTGAAGGACAGATGAAAGCATATTCTGATTACGCTCTGACTTACTATTCAGGCTGTGACATCATTCCGCTGAATATGGGTATGAACTTCTCTTCCGAAGAATTCAGGCAGAAGCTCGCAGAAGGTTTCCGCTACATCGCTTCTCATGA
>JAEIGA010007296.1_pt1 | contig 16805 bp, 13 predicted proteins | sample 9270691 | NCBI WGS metagenome assembly JAEIGA01 (sample SAMN17057246, study PRJNA624740) | gut metagenome | biome: biome; isolation source: fecal sample | host: Bos grunniens | place: China: Xizang | collected 2019
AGGCGTACCGCAAGATGGCGGTAAAGTATCACCCAGACAAGAACCCTGGTGACAAGGCGGCTGAGGAGAAATTCAAAGAGGCTGCGGAGGCATACGAGGTGTTGTCTGACCCACAGAAACGCCAACGTTATGACCAATTCGGTCATGCTGGCATGGGTGGCGCAAGCGGCTTCGGTGGCGGCGGCATGAACATGGAAGATATCTTCTCGCAGTTTGGTGACCTATTCTCTGAATGGGGCATGGGCGGCGGAGGATTCTCCAGTTTCTTCGGTGGCGGCAGTCGCGGTGGCGGTCAGAGAGTGCGTCGTGGTAGCGATTTGCGTGTGCGAGTACGCGTTACCCTAGAGGAAATAGCTACTGGTGTAGATAAGAAAATCAAGGTGAAGAAACTCGTTAACTGCTCACATTGCAATGGTTCTGGTAGTGCAGATGGCAATGTGGAAACCTGTCCGAACTGTCACGGCTCTGGACGCGTGGTGCAAGCTCAACGCGGCATCTTCGGTATGATGCAGGTGCAGAGCGAATGTCCTACTTGTCACGGAGAGGGTAAGATCATCAAGAACAAATGTACTCATTGCAATGGCGAGGGAGTCGTTCGTGAGGAAGAGATTATTGAGATTCATATCCCAGCTGGTGTGACCGGTGGTATGCAAATCCCTGTACAAGGTAAAGGTAATGCAGCTCCTCGTGGTGGCGTGAATGGCGATTTGCTGGTGCTTATAGAGGAAGAAGAGCATAAGGATTTCTTACGCGATGGCAGCGACTTGGTATATAACCTACTGCTCGATATGCCTACGGCTATCTTAGGCGGACAGGTGCAGATACCTACTTTGCAAGGCGAAGCTAAGATCACAATCGCTCCGGGTACACAACCTGGTAAAGTGTTGCGTATGCGTGGAAAAGGTCTTCCGATGATTGACCAATATGCGCGTCAGTATGGCACGGGAGATATGCTGATCAATGTGGGTGTGTATATTCCAGAAGCGCTCAACAAAGAGGAGAAGAAAATGATTGAGAAACTCAAGGAAAGCGAGAATGTGCGCCCTGGGGCAAGCGACAAGAAGAATTTCTTTAAGAATTTGTTTGGATAAGATAATAACGACAACATAGACAACTTGCGCTCGAATCGTACGGCGAAGCCGATCGTTCGACCGAAGGGAGATAAGAACTCCCTCGAGCGCTCCGAAGTGAATGAAAAGGCTCGTATTTATAAATATATTACTATTGGTGGTGATGGCGACTTATGCGTTGGTGCCAATAGACAAGCCGAATCTGCGAGAGGAAACTGGCATTGCGCCAGCGTACTTTGGTCCGAATGCCTTTCCTGTACCCGATATGTTGGATGGGCGTGTGCAAAACCATCTCCGCGTGGAAATAGCGGGAGATGGTTATTTTGGTTTTCAAGGGGATAAGACGGCGGATGCGTTCGCGCGCGTGTACGTTCCTTTGTTTACCGATCGCGTGAACTTGACTATATGGATGCCTGTGATGGAGTGGTATGAGATGACGCCCGAACGTCAGCGTGTATGCCGCTTGCAAGATTCGGTGGCGATCTCTGGACATGGAGCAGGCGATGCGTATTTCTCGACCGATATACAGATTTTGCGCGATAAGAAGTGGGCACCAGATATCGCTTTGCGTGCTGCATGCAAGAGTGCTAGTGGCGGGCAATATGAGTTGGCGCGCCATTATGATTGTCCAGGATATTTTATGGATTTGTCGTTGGGTAAGTCGTGGTATTTAGGTGCGGATAACGGGAATCGGGTATCGGATAATGGTGGCGTGGAGTTGCGTGTGGCGGGCTCGGCGGGATTCTTGTGTTGGCAAACGGACAACGGCAGGCAAAATGATGCCGTGATGTATGGCTTGCAGATGTTGGTGCACTCGCAGTATGTGTCGCTTCGTACCACATGGAGTGGGTATGTAGGTTGGGAGGATCTGGGCGACCGTCCGATGATTATCAAAGGGCGATTGGCGGGACATGCCAAGGGCTTTGAGCCTTATGTAGAGTACCAATATGGCATCAAGGATTATCCATTCCACATGGTGCGCGTGGGATTGGCGTATAACATAGATATACTGAAAAAGAAATAAGATGAAACACTATGTAGCGATATTCATGTTCGCGTTAGCGACACCGATACTATTTGCGCAGAACCCAGTACATACCAATATGTCTGGGGAGAGTGAGGTGCCCGCTGAGTTCTTTAGAGAGTGGTATCATCGCAGCGATTTGATATATTATTTGGAAGCATTTTCCGATCACACCATAGCCGAAACCACCACTTATGGTCAGTGGTGGATCCCAGAGCGTTTGGCAATTGCCATCGAAGGATTGCCTTCTACAGCAAACCGCTATTATATAGACGGTATGCGTACGGATGATCGTTTTCAAGCGGGTAGCTCGTTGTATGTGCCTAATATGCAGCAGTATAACTTGCATATCAACACGCATACTTCGCAACTATACTTCTCGTTGGATTCGGCTCGTCGAGATTACGTGCAAGCAACCTATAATTTTGGTCAATTAGGCAATGGCGAACCAGCATGGGGAACATCTGCGATCTTTAATATCATGCACCGTTCTCCGATGGAGAGTGCAGATACCTACAAGCACATTACTGCTCGCAGGCACTTGACGGGGGCAGGTACGCTGGATGCTGCATATACCATCAAAAATGCGCAGGGCAAATCCTATAGGCAACATATCTATGCCGCCTACGGACAGCGAAATATCACGCGTGAAAACCATCAGGGATTGATATTGGATAATCCGTTGTATCAGGCTGATTATTACAAGGTTCAGGCGGATGGACAGCTGCCTGTTCCAACGAATAAGGTGGTTGACTATTTGGGTTATCGAGTGAATTTCTCGGGTAGAGAAGATGGTGGTAGCGAGTTGCTGTATAATTATGGCGAGGTATATGATCACAAGAATTACTCGGGAATGTTGTATGCCAAAGGCAAGCATTTGACAACGGGTTTGAACTGGTCAACCAATACGGTAGCGCATGAAAATCAGGAGTTTAGCAAGAATATCCTTGACCAAGACGGTGAGAGTTTTGATCCATGGATAGCAGATGGAAATACGCACGAATTGAGTTGGGCGGTGAATTACCACCAACCTTTGACGGATTGGCTGAGTGTGCATGTGGATGCGTATAACTCAATGATTCACTTTGACCCTAAGAATCAGCACTTTACCAATACGGTGTATATGCAATCGCCTATTGACGAGCATGCGAAGGACTTGTATCGCTATGAGTGGGAAAGCAATGCCTATACGGGAGGACTGCTGGAGAATACTTTTGGTTTGAAAGCGCATTACGATGTGAATAATCAACTGAGTTTGAATGCTCATTTGGATATTACGTTGGATGCGATTTTGCTTCGCAACAAGAGCAAAGCCAACGGAAACATACAAGCAGGTGTCAATCTGGATGTACACCCATGCAAATGGTTTGAGATGGGTGTCTCGTTGTCGCATGAGCGTATGCCATATACCATAGATCAGTTGCGCTACTTCTCGGACGACTATATGAATGCCAATGTGTATTATGCAGGAACCAACGACTTGTATGCAACCACTGGAGGCAAGTATCATCACTACAAAAAGGGATTGATGCAGACCTCGTATTTGGAGTTGGATATCCCTATTCACTTGCATTTTGGCAGACATGAGATTGTGCTGCAACAAAGTTACAAAAAGTTCTTTAATGCTTGGCATACCAATTACTTAGGTGCTCCTGAGGACTATGGATACAACCAAAAGCACGAGGGATTGGATGTGTTCTATCTGAATGGCGGCATACAAGAATATGAAGTGGGAGTGGCTCCTGCTTTCGGAAATAATTGGATAATGAATTCGCCATATTATTTCTCTCAATTGACACGATATACTTATACGGGCAAGAAAGTACTTGTGAGTGTCAGTTGGCAATCTATGCAGGCGAGTGGCTATTGCGGATTGGGTAATGGGTTTCAAACCAATAACTTAGGAGCCTTGTCGGAAACTACGGCTAATCCAAATACATCCAATGTCATTACCAATCAATCAGGAAAATATCGCGGCGTTGGTAGGTTCAATTTGGATAAGGGATATGTTTGTCGCATTTATCTGGCATACAATATTTGCAAGTGGGTGCAAGCAGGTATGACCCTTAAATGGACTGACGGTAAGCCATTTACGGATTATAGCTACTTTACTCATGACCAACAAATAGCCATTCTTCCTGGTCATTCACGAGGAACTAACCCAACGGATGGTGATTTTGGTAAGCGCCATTGTGCGAAATACAATATTGACCTGCATGTGCAAGGCAAATGGACTGTGCGAGATATCCCTATGCGATTGAATATTGAGTGCTATAATATGTGGGATTTCTGCCACGACTTAGCGGAGATGTCTTTCATACAGGATATCACCTATGCGCATCGTGCTTCGATGATTATGGATATTCCCATTGGTCTATTGGCTACCTACACAATTGAATTGTAAGATATGAAGCAACGACTATTACTCTTTTTCAAATACTATCTCTTTTGGATAGTTTTGTTTCAGTTGCAGAAACTATTCTTTATTCTCGTTCAATACAAATTGATGGGTGATATCAGTTTGTCGGATTGCCTGCAAGTGATGGCGCATGCTTTTCCGTTGGATTTGAGTGTGGCATCGTATATCACCGCGGTGTTTGGATTGTTGTTGGTGGTTAGCAACTGGGTGAATATCAGAGTGATACAATGCATTATTCATGTGTTTACAGCTATCGTTCTTGCGATAGTCGTTTTTGTGCTGATTGGAGATAATAGTACCTTCTCATTCTGGGGATACCATTGGGATAAATCTATCTTCACCTTCCTGCAATCGCCTAAAGAGGTATTGGCTTGCGCCGTTTGGTGGCAATGGATTTTGGTTACGATTCTCTTTCTGCTTTGGTTTGTGGCATGCGGTTTTGTCTATCTGAAATGGCTCAAGTGGGACAAGGTCGAATTGGAGAGCCGTACCACTACTCGTTTGTGGCAAACAGGTGTGTGGCTTCTCATTACTGCATTCCTCTTTTTGCCCATGCGCGGGAGTGTGACTGTCAGCACGATGAATACGGGTCGTGTGTATTTTTCTAATAACCAGATGCTTAATCAGGCGGCCGTCAATCCATTATTTAATATCATCGAATCGTTGAGCGAAAATACATTCGACTTGAACAAATATACCTATATGTCCTCTGTCGAAGCGCAGCAATTGACTCAACAATTGTTGCCTACCGACCGATGGACACATACGGAAGAGGTGTTTGCTACGCAATGTCCTAATATTGTGTTGGTTATATTGGAGAGTTTCTCTACTAATGCGCTTGATGCGATGCCTAATCTCATGCGTTTGGCGCAGGAGGGAATTTATTTCTCTAATGCTTATTCTAGCAGTTATCGCACAGATCGTGGTATTGTTTCGCTAATGAGCGCATTTCCAGGACAGCCAACGAGTTCGCTCATGACAGTGCCTTCTAAATCACGCAATCTGCCACAGATAGGTAAGGCATTGAAGCAAGAGGGATATCTCTTGAATTTCTATTATGGTGGCGATGAAGATTTTACGAATATGCGTTCGTATCTGATTGATGGCGGATTTGAAAATAGAGTGGTGGATAAGGATTTCCCCCTTCAAGATCGTATGAGCAAATGGGGGGCTCATGATCATATTGTACTGGAGAGAGCTTCCCGTGAAATTCGACAACGTTACACGCAATATCCTGATAATCAGTACTTCGATGTCATCTTGACGCTCAGTAGTCACGAACCTTTTGATGTACCATTTACATCGGATTTCTCGCATGCTTATCTCAATTCTGTAGCATATACCGATAGTTGCCTTGGGGCTTTTGTTGATTCGCTCAAGCAACATCCGCTATGGGATAGTACGATCGTTATTCTCTCCCCTGATCATGGTTATCCGTACCCCAATGGTATTGCTAATTACAATCCGTTGCGGTATCGAATACCGATGGCAATTATTGGCGGAGCTGTGCAGCAACCGATGCAGGTTCCTACACTTTGTTCGCAAATAGACTTGGTGCCTACAGTGTTACATGCTATGGGATTGGATGCTGAAGCATATCCTTTTTCCAAGAATATCTTAGATTCCACTCAAACGGAGTTCGCATTCTATGCCTTTAATGATGGATTTGCTTTGCTGACCCCGCAAGATACGATTATTGTAGATGCCAAAGCCAACATGTTGCTACATGGAAATAATGAATTCTTAAACCAACAGGCACACGCATTCATGCAGTGTATCATGGAAGAGATAGACCAATTCTAAGCCAATCCATTTCATTTTGTCTAGGGAGTGAATTCTGTTACACTATTTCTTTTGTTTGTGTATCAGATTGTAGGCGGATAAGCACCATCCACACACACCATAAGGCAATACCGTCGAAACGGCCGAACATACAATCGGTTAGCATATTGAGTGCGTAAAGCGTGATGAGAAGAATTGCGGATTTACGCGCTCTTTTTTTTGTGAAATAAGGAATACTAGCCCAAGCTAAGATGAAAAACAACATACCAGGGATACCTATTTCAATCCATTCTTCTAGGTACTGGTTATGTGTAGCGTAATTGCGTTTTTCATACTCATTAAGGCCTTCTTTTTTGTATTTTTCCTGCATATATGGGGTGGTCTGCCCTGCTCCTAATCCATATAGCGAATATTCTTTTGGATCCTCTAATGCCATTCCCCAAATATTCAAACGAACATTGTTATTTTGATCTATACTGCGAATGTTGAGTAGTTGTTCATAATCAAATTCCTGCATGCGAGGATGTAGGCTAAGCGCAAAAACACCCAAAAATCCGGTTGTCAGTACAATGGCAATCTTATAGCGCATGCGGCGAATAGGGAGCTTGTATAGGAACCAAACTGCTAATAGAGCCATTCCTGATAATATGGAAGCGCGCGATCCGGTTGCTAGAATAAGAGCAACCATAACAGCTATGCCACCTATCAAGAGAATCCAACCTTTTATCTTACCAAATCGATGAAATAAATCTTTTCGAATGTAGAGTAAGGCCATAAGTCCCATCATTTCTACACTACATAAAAATAATCTATGCTTTATGAAAGAAACTTTTTCACTGAAAAAATCAATGGTCAACGGTTGTATGCGATAAGTACCCAATCTATCAGAAAAATAGTTGGCATTCATTACCCAAAAGAGCGTAAATATATAGACTCCTGCTATTGCCACGCATGAAACAGCTAACACCTTGCAAATCTGTTTCCAATTGTAATGTTCATTCAATCCCCATATACCAATCGGTATCATTGCTCCGAACGCCATATATCGCTCTAATTGCCAGTTGTATGCACGGAGGTCATCTGCCCATAGCCCAGATACAATCTTCCATATATACCAGCCTCCAAACATAAGAAATGGCATCATCTTGCGCCAATCTTCTTTGTTAGGTTTCGTCAAAAAGCGTCCTTCTAATAGCCAGCAGATGAGCCATGCTGTGCAAGCATAGCGCAAAAATATCTGTGGAAAAGGCAATAGAGCTACTATCACTAAAAATAGTGCATAGTTGACCTGTCCCATAACGGACTGATATTTTTGTGCGATATTATTCATACAGATTGGTTATTCCTTGTTTGATATGTTTTTTCCAGCGATGGGTAATAATATAATTGACCACAAAATCTTTATCTAGATTCACTCTTTGTGCAAAACTCGCCCCCATAGTAGCGAGTGCATCTTTATCTATATTGAGTCGCTCGAATAGTTGCAACCCTTTTTTGATAGGCATTTTTCGGTAGAACTTAATACGATTGAGGTCAATAATCTCAATCTTACTACCATCTTCGTTAAAAAGGATGTTGCCACCTGAATAGTCCTGGTGATAGATACCTCGCTGATACAATTCTGCAGTAGATCGTCCGATGGCTTGCAAAATGATCTCTCGATTAGGGAAGGATTTCTGATGAATCAACTCGTTGAAAGTATATTTACATTCTGATTCACGACACACATACCAACTTTGTCTTAGCACGCCGCAATAGCGTATCTCGCGATATGCTATAGGGGTAGGAGTTAGATCTCCTAATCGCTTTGCATATTCGTATGATCGTTTTGCCTTAGAAAGACTGAACAAACCGTAGATAATACCTCGCCATAATGGAGGAATGGCGAACTGTTTGGTGATATATCCGTTGTGTGAGCGGAGGGTATTTCGCTTGGCATAAATGGTAGTGCCCTCTTCCCAATCGGAGTACTCGCCCACGATCTTCTCGCTTCTAAAGAAATTGATAAAACGTGACCACGAACGATTATAATGCAATGGACCACCCAAATATTTTTTGAGATAAGCTGGATGGCGACGATTTATTGCATCCACGATTATCTTCTTTCTCCCTTTGGCAAGAACCCGTCTAGAACCCGTAGAAATGCGGTAGAAGAAGAGTACTTCATCAATTTTATAGAAAGTACCACCCAATTCCATCATGCTCAACCAAAAGTCCCAATCCTCACGGTAGATTTCCTGCTCGCAGTATCCTCCACAACGTTGCCAATCTAATTTCCTATACAAAGCAGTTGCAGGAATCATGTTTTTGCGTGCAAGTAGAGCATGGCTAAATTGAGGTAATTCCCATTCCTTATCTACTGCTCCAAACATCCAGCAGCGACAACCTACTACGCGTACATTATTGTTCTCCTCTATAATATCAACGGCTTTCTGAATAAATGTGTCCGCTATTTTGTCATCTGCATCTACAGGTAATATATAAGTGCCTTTTGCGGCTCTGATGGCAGAATTTCGAGCTGCGGATACTCCACGATTTGCCTGCTCAATTACTTTACACTCGGCATATTGCTCACAATAAGACTTTGCAATAGAAAGACTATTATCTTTACTCCCATCATCCACCATTACTACTTCTATAGGGCGATATGTAGACGCCAAAATACTATCTAGCGTCTCTTGTAAATAAGGCGCTGCATTGTAAATGGGCACTATGACGCTAATCAGTGGTTTCATATCTTATCGAATCGTTGAGTGAATTTGCGCCAGTAGTAACGCAAAGGATGGGTGTACTTTAATCTTTTCCAAGGGCGACTAGAGTGGGGTAGATGCAGTACGGGATTGCCTAGCATCAGTAGGTTTTTGAAACCTAAATCAACCGACCAATGCGAGATGGTAACATCATACCAATTTTTAGTGGGATCTAGTAATTGGAAGTCAGCTTTTTGTAGTAATTCGTTGCTCAGTAGTGTGCAGCAGAAAGAGAAACGCTTCTTAGTTTCAATGGTAGTGTTTCTGTATCTTTTATAGCACCATTTACGTGTGTATTGATATGGGAAATTATATTCACCTTCATCATCTATCGTCACAGCGGCTACCATACCCACACCCTCTTTCACTTCATTTTTCAATCGTGTTAGGCTGTCCGCTGCTACAATCACATCGCTCTCTACAATTACCAAATGTTTGCCCTTACTCAATGCCTCTTGCTGTGCCATCTGTAATACCAATCGATAGTTGGGCGATGGATGATCAGTCAGAGTAGAGATATGTACCACTTGAATATTCAATTCTGCTGCAATCTCATCTAAGCGTTGTGCATTTTCTGGCAATGAATAGTCATCATACACACAGAGCTTATATCCGCCATTGACTATTGCACAAATAGCTTTCTCAGCTATCTCAATAGAGTCTTTGACAGGCATAATGATATGTAATTGATTCTTTACCATTGTGTGATTATTCCTTTTTTACGAATAGTAAGCATAGCACCCAATTGATTTCCAAATTGTGTTCCTAAATCAGCAGCTAGACTCAACCCAAAATCCAAATCCCAAGCCTTTTTTATATGCTTAGTAACCTCTAGCAATGTGGCAGTATTCGTAGAAAGCAGTTCTTTAGAGGCATTGTCATTTCCAAAATTGCGAGCATAGGAACATAGTAGTCTATACTTGAAACCTAAAATATCTCCCCTAACTCCAAAATGATGTAATCGTACACGACTATTTAGAGTATAGATTGTGCCATCTGTGTTGTACAGAGGAGAGGTAATGAATGGCGTACCCATAGAACGATAGAAATAGTTCCAACCATTACAAAAAACACTATTGCGATAATATGAATCATTGGCTCCATAGCAAAGTCCATCACGATCATGCCATGGGCCAGACTGGTCAGTTGTATTCATGTACTCGTAGGTAAAACCTTCTATCGCTTTCCATTTGGTTTGTTGTACGGATATTCCCCATATCCCATCCGGGAGATTTTGTCCCAAACCTAAAAAAGCAAAGTTGTCATCAAAGAAATTTTGCCAATATGCAGTCACATTCCAATCATCTCCTTTAGCTATAAGTGTTAATTGTTGACTACCCACATGATTACCTTGGGCATTCTTTTGATCATTATCCATTGTTCCTCCTGCTTGAGCTGTAAAGACATTTAGAAACGAGTGGAAATCGCTACCAACATCTCCATATATGGGTGATATACCTCCCCATTGAGCTGCATGATGGAATTCGTAACTTATGTTGATGGGTAGTTTTCCTCCAAATCGAAGGGCTGCATACTTATGGTGCAAACGGCCATTCTGAATATAAACATCATCTGCCATCCACCCAAATGTAATGCCTCCTTTCAGTTCCATATATCCATATAATCCAGGGCAAGGAATATAATCATTAATTCCAATTGTTATATGTGGACTAGGTTGGCTATTTCCAGAAAATATCATACTTCCGCTAGATAACAAAGGATCTACACTTTCATAAATAAGTGGCTTGATTCCCGTAGTTATATCTATAAAATACAATCGCGCATGAGCGTATAGTAGGTTGAAATATCCTGTTATACGCTTTTGATAAGGAGAGAACTCAGTAGGAATATCGCTTTGTATACGCCCTGTGAACTGAATGGCAAAGTCATAGTCAAACCATCTATGAGATTGTGTTGCTGGTTTATACAAACTCACGGATATATTGCTACTATACGGAGCAGCTGAAATGTTGCCATTACGATTACTCTGTAGCCAAAAAGGGGCATATCTCCCCGAAGAAACTACTCCCAATACCTCTGCACCATAGTATAATGTATCACCTTTTATTTTGTCATGTGTCAAACCCAATGGCCACCAATTCCAATCTTGGGCTTGTACAGGGATTATAACCAGACACACTAAAACAATATGTATGAACATTCTATTTCTCATAAATACAATATAAGTCACCACATACTTGTATGTCTTCATTTTCCCCAAGTCCAACATATATACATTCCTCCACACTGAATGCTATATGATTCATTCTTCCGCCATCAGGAAGGTTACCTACAGATTGCCAAGTATCGGTTAGTGGATTGTATTGCTGAATGTCATTCAGTACTTTTCCATCCGTGTTGACTCCTCCGAAATGTATGCCACCAATTACATAAACAAAATCATTCGTGGCTGTACATGCTGCGGTAGTTCGCTTGTAGCCAGGCACATCTTTTCGTTTTATCCATTTACCTTCAGCAGAAAATTCTCCCCACCAATTCAAACTATATGTTCGAAAACCAGTACCTGCGAAATGACGATTTTGACATGTCGTACCCACGCCTCCAAAACTTCGCATAGGGAATGTGAATGCTTTCCTGTCTAAATTTACATCTATGAAACTCCATGTGTCGCTTACGATATCGTAGCGATACATATCTCGTTCGTATGTCCAACAGAAACCATACCCTACATACAATTCACCATCTCCTACAAAACTGATAGCTCTCGCAGTCGTGTTGGCAGGGAAATCACTTAATTGTTGCCATGTGTTCGTTTTTGCGTTGTATGTCCACCAGTCAGATAGATATCCTGTAGAATTGTTGTATTTCCCATTGAATCCAAGTCCCAAATATACCACTCCGTCATGAACACATGCTGTTGCATTTACGCGACTTTGCAGTGGGGCTTCTCCGATTAAAGTCCATGTGTCATTGGTAATGTCATATCGCCATAAGTCATTAAGATACTGCCCGTGGCCATCTCTACCTCCAAACACATAAGCATAATTGCCAACTACAAAACTTGTGGCTGATGCTCGTGGCACTGGAATAGGTGTGCAAGTACGAATGCTATATTGCACTTCGGGCGATGAAATCTCGCATGCTACCAGAAAAAAAACCACGATATTCAATATCCAGTACTTGGCATACATCTATTCTTCACTTCTTGTCTTTTTCTTCAACTCAAAATCTCTACCCAAATAGTTCTTTCTTACTACAGGGTTCGCTGCCAGTTCCTCTGGTGTACCATGGAACAATATCTTACCTTCAAACAATAGATACGCACGATCGGTAATCATTAGGGTTTCATCCACGTTGTGGTCGGTAATAAGGATGCCGATATTCTTATCTTTCAATCGCCAAACGACATCCTGAATCTCCTGTACCGCAATTGGATCCACACCGGCAAAAGGCTCGTCCAACATCACAAACTTAGGCTCAATCGCCAAACAGCGTGCGATCTCCGTACGACGACGCTCACCGCCAGACAAACGATCACCTAAGTTCTTGCGAACATGCCCCAGGTTAAATTCCTTGATGAGTTGCTCCAACTTCTCGTGTTGATATTCTTTGGTGAAATCGGTCATCTCCAATACCGACATGATATTATCCTCAACGCTCATCTTGCGGAATACACTTGCCTCTTGTGGCAAGTAGCCAATGCCTAATTTAGCTCGCTGATACATAGGCATGCTAGTAATGTCCAAATCGTTAAGGAAAATTTTTCCTTCGTTGGCCGTTACCAATCCTGTAGTCATATAGAAGGTGGTGGTTTTTCCTGCTCCATTAGGCCCTAATAGTCCTACTATCTCACCTTGTTCAAGGTAGATACTCACATCATTCACCACCGTACGCTTGCCGTACTTCTTGTACAAATGCTCTGTTCTTAGTTTATCCATACTCCTGCCTTTAACCTTTAATCTCTAAACTAACAGGACAATGGTCCGAATGCACCACTTCTGCTAGTATCTTAGCGTCCACCACGCGCTCGCGCATCGCTTCGCTGACCCAGTGATAGTCGATTCTCCATCCCACATTTCTTGCTCGTGATCCTGCTCGGAAGCTCCACCAACTGTATTTCTCTCCACTTTGATCAAACATACGGAATGTATCCACCATACCGCTCTGTTCCCATCTATCCAACCACTCGCGCTCTTCGGGTAAGAAACCACTCACTCCCACCTGACGCTTAGGGTTGTTGATGTCTATTGGCTTGTGGGAGATGTTGTAGTCGCCGCAGACTACGATGTTCGCACGCTCTTGGCGTAATTCCTTGATCCACACCAAAAAATCCTCTAGAAATTCCATCTTATAGTGGTACTTCGGTCCTTCCGCTTCGCCCGATGGGATATACACGCACACCACCGTCACGTCGCCATAATCTGCACGAATTACGCGACCCTGACAGTCGTATTTAGGATTGCCCATACCTACCACCACACGATCGGGTGCTATGCGACTGAAAATGGCTACACCTGAATATCCTTTTTTCTCTGCGGAGTGGATATAACTTGCGTATCCTAACTCTTGCATGGTCATCACATCTATTTGATCGGGTTGTGCCTTGCTCTCCTGAATGCAAAACACATCAGGTTGCTCAGTAGCAAGCCAATCGAATAGTCCTTTACTGATGGCGCTACGAATGCCGTTGAGGTTGTATGAAATAATTCTCATTTTAACGCACCATTTTCTGGCTACCAGTAGCTGTCACAATGATATATGTACCTTGGGTCAAATCCGCTATGTTAGTTGTGGATTGTTTTTGTCCCAAGATATTGTAGATGGCAATGATTTCTTTGTTTGAGTTGATGTTATCTAATGCGGTCTCTTCACCCTGATTGCCTTCACCCTCGTTACCTTCATTGCCTTCACCTTCGTTACCTTCATTCTCGTTGCCCTCGTTATCATCTTCGTCTTCTACTCCGCCTTTGTATTTGAATGTGATCACACCATCCGTTTCTTCGATAGCCTCAATAGCATGCTCTGCAATACTCATATATTGATTAGCACCCGCAGGAAATAGGTCTGTGGCCTTTCCTTGATTGCTGGTTTTTTCATTCGCTTCTACCAAATCCACCCCCATTTTGTTACTAGAATTGTTTACGGTATTGTCATACCATTTATTATAGCTATATTGTATCTTTGTTAGCATCATACCATGACCTGGTAAATGCTCGTCCCAACCTTCTTGTTGACGATTTTCTACAATATAGAAAGTAGTTGGGGCAGGATTATTACCTATCAAGTTATGCTCGTCTGTCGTGGAGATGAGCAGGGCCTCGTTGCTTGCCTGCAAGTCATTTAGTTTGATATTCTCAGGCTCAGTAATCAATCGTGGTTGCAACCATCCCATAAAGAATCGCTCATACGCAGAGAAGGTAGGAGGTGTATTTCCTTCGTTGTTGTATGGTCCGTAATCCATAATATCCCACTCATTCATTGTTGTATGAGTTGCTGAATTGGTCACATACAAATCAGGCAAACCCAATACATGGCTAAACTCATGGCAGAATGTGCCGATTCCTGTATGCATTTTGGAGTAGTAATCTAGTTCATTTCCGCATGCGTATAGGTCTACGGTTTTGCCATCCACTTTGCATTGTGTACCTGCTGATAGCAAATTCCATGAGTGAGGCCAAATGGTATTGGCATCCGCTCCATCAGATTCGCTAAATCCTGCGTAGATGACAAATACGAAATCAACCTTCCCGTTGTTATCGTTGTCATATTGAGTAAAGTCCACATCAAATTCTGTGTCCGCTAACTTGCAAGCTTCGCTAACCATTTTATCTGCATATAAATCGCTGCCATATATATCATTCTGACCGTAATAAGCCATTTCTTTGCTAATGGTTACAGGACCCACTACATCAAATTGTGGATTATACTGTCCATTGGATGCGTCTTGAAAATACTGCAACGCTGAACCTTGAGAACTGATGTTGTATGTTCTCCCTCTATATGTATAGGAGTACTCGCGTGTGTAGTTCTTGCCTATCAACATACTATCCATCTCTGCTTTGCTAGTCTCAAAAACTAGATCCGAAAAGTTTACTAATATTACCAATCCTCTAGGTGAAATATTTAGTGGATATGATGCCAGTGCTGCTCGCTTTGATGATGCCATGCGTCGAGCCTCAATTTGCTCCATACTCAACGCTTCTGTCAAGCGATAAAATCCATCTTCGCCTAACTTCAACCATTCGCCGTTCTCATTGGTTTGCCAATGAAAATGCTCATCACCATGTTGAAAAATAGTCATTTTACTACCATCTGGCTGGGTTACTATCACGCCGGTTTTACGAGCAGGCACTGCCCACACAGCAGTTACCATCGCGAAAATAAATGCTAAAATACTTAATCTTTTCATATCTTGTCTATAATTTTTAAACTCTAAACAGTAGGCGCATAGCGCCGTTCTATAAACTCCAATCACAGTGATTGTTTCACTTTTCTCCTTGTTGCTACGATTTTTCCGTTTTTCTTCTTTTTGGCGTAGCAAATATATCCTCGTTTGTTTTCCTTTACCAAGGTTTTTCCATCTTCCAATGTCATCCAATGTCGTCTCTCGTCACCATGCAATCGCACATACACCGTGTCCCCATTAGGCTGTACACGCTCAATGACCCCTTGGTATGCAGGCACTCGTGCAGGCTTCTGCTGCGCCATAACTGCCAACCCGCAAACTATGGCCAATATAAATAATATCCGTTTCATAAATGTTATTGCATAGGCGCGGCAGGGATATTGATTGCCGCGCAATTATTGTCTATATTGTCGTTAAAATTACTGCGCAGCGCTCTTCACTTTCTTAAACAACTCACTCGCAAACACAAAATCATTCAAAGCCTCGTTCTCTGCCTGGAAAATATCATGCCTACTGCCTTGCCACTCTTTTACACCATTGCGCAGGAATACGATGTTGTCGCCAATCTCCATGATGGAGTTCATATCGTGGCTATTCACAATCGTACAAATATTATACTCTCGCGTAATATCTTGTATCAATCGGTCAATCACCAAGCTAGTTTTTGGATCCAATCCCGAGTTAGGCTCGTCGCAAAATAGATATTTTGGATTTAGCGCAATCGCTCGGGCAATCGCCACACGCTTTTGCATACCACCGCTAATCTCGCTTGGCATCAGTCCGAAGGCTCTTTCTGGCATATTCACACGCTCCAAGCAGAATCGTGCTCTCTCCACCATCTCCTCGTCCTTCATGCCCGAAAACATCTCCAACGGATACATCACATTCTCCTGCACGGTCATGCTGTCAAACAATGCCGCACCTTGAAACAGCATTCCCACTTCCCTGTGCAACATCCTTACCTCTTTTTCCGTCATCCCTGCCAGATTTTGTTGAACAATCTGCCCATTACCAATAGGCGCTTGCGCCGTCCTATAGCCCGTAGGGCGTCCCATATCCGTATTTGACCTCACGTCAAATAATATCTCCCCGCCATCTATTTGGTGCAAACCAATCATCGATTTCATCAAGACAGTTTTTCCTGATCCCGACTGACCAATGATCATATTTACCTTACCATCCTCAAAGTTCGCAGAAACATGGTTCAGCACCACATTCCCATCAAAACTCTTCACTACATCCTTTACCTGAATCATAATCTCTCGCCTCTAAACACTAAACTCTAAACACTAAACTAATTAAGCATAAGGTTCGTCAGCACCACATCCATCAGCAGCACCACAATACTACTATTCACCACCGCCTTTGTGCTCGCCTTACCTACTTCCAGCGC
>JAEIGA010007297.1_pt1 | contig 16804 bp, 14 predicted proteins | sample 9270691 | NCBI WGS metagenome assembly JAEIGA01 (sample SAMN17057246, study PRJNA624740) | gut metagenome | biome: biome; isolation source: fecal sample | host: Bos grunniens | place: China: Xizang | collected 2019
AAGGCATCTCTATGCCTCGTTGTGAGATCTTAAGCATATTTATTGTCCGTTACAGCCTGCAAATATAGATAAAATTACTATCTTTGACAATTGTGCCGGACAGTAGTTCGGAAGATAAATAGAAGAAAAAATACTTATATGACAATTGCGGTAGCAGGAACAGGATATGTGGGTCTGTCAATGGCGACCCTTCTTTCTCAGAAGCACAGTGTGGTGGCCGTGGATATCGTGCCGGAGAAGGTGGAGATGATAAATGACAGGAAGTCTCCGATCCAGGATGAATATATAGAGAAATATTTTGCAGAAAAGGAGCTTGACCTCAAGGCGACTCTGGATGCAGAAGAAGCATATAAGGGTGCTGACTATGTTGTCATCGCGGCACCGACCAACTATGATCCGAAGAAGAACTTCTTCGACACATCTGCAGTGGAGACTGTAATCAGACTCGTGATGCAGTATAATCCGGATGCCATAATGATCATCAAGTCCACTGTCCCTGTGGGATTTACAGCTTCTGTACGCGAGAAATATCATTGTGACAACATCATGTTCTCTCCGGAGTTCCTGCGTGAGTCAAAGGCTCTTTACGACAATCTCTATCCGAGCCGTATCATCGTAGGAACCGATGTGCAGAATCCACGTCTCATGAAGGCGGCGAGAATTTTTGCACAGATGCTTCAGGAGGGCGCTCTCAAGCCAGAAATAGATACATTGTTCATGGGATATACAGAGGCGGAGGCGGTGAAGCTTTTTGCCAACACATACCTTGCCCTGCGTGTCTCATATTTCAACGAACTTGATACCTATGCAGAGATAAAGGGACTGAATACTCAGGAAATCATAAGGGGCGTAAGCCTTGACCCACGAATCGGTGACCATTATAACAACCCATCATTCGGATATGGAGGATATTGTCTTCCAAAGGATACCAAGCAGCTTCTCGCCAATTATGACGATGTGCCTCAGAATCTTGTGAGAGCTATTGTGGAGAGTAACCGCACCCGTAAGGATTTTATTGCAGACAGGGTCCTGAGTCTTGCAGGATATTATGATGAAAACGCATCTTATGATGCATCCAAGGAGGTCGGATGTACAATAGGCGTGTATAGGCTGACCATGAAAAGCAATTCTGACAATTTCCGTCAGAGTTCTATCCAGGGTGTCATGAAGCGTGTCAAGGCCAAGGGCGCAACTGTCATAATATATGAGCCTACTCTTGAGGACGGATCTACCTTCTTCGGCAGCAGGGTAGTGAATGACCTCGCCAAGTTCAAGGAAATGTCTGACAGCATCATCGCAAACAGGTATGATGAGTGTCTGGAAGATGTAAAGGATAAAGTTTATACCAGGGATATTTTTAAACGCGACTGATGGAAAATTATCAGTATCATATTTTTTCTCCCTATCGTGTGTGCCCTTTGGGTGCACATGTGGATCACCAGCATGGTCTGGTGACAGGTTTTGCATTCAATATGGGTGTGGACCTATGGTTTAATCCGGTAGAAGACGGACGTGTCAGCTTAAAAAGCCTTACTTTTGAGGGTAGTGTAGACTTTGATGTGACCAAGCCGACTCAGGTGAAGGAGGGAAACTGGGGAGATTATGCACGAGGAGCCAAATATGCTCTAAAAAAGAGGTTCGAACTCAAGCATGGTATTGAAGGTGTCATAAAGGGTAGTCTTCCTGTCGGTGGTCTTTCAAGCAGTGCGGCTGTCCTGACAGCCTATGTCATGGCTCTTGCCAAGGCAAACAGCATATCTCTTACCAAGATGGAGATAATCAAGATTGCGAGTGAGGCGGAAAGAGAGTACATCGGTCTGACAAACGGTATCCTCGATCAGGCCTGTATTGTCTTGAGTGAGAAGGATTCGTTGCTTTTCCTTGACACTGACAGCGAACAGTACAGGATCATCAGAAAGAATCCTCGTATGCCGGAATTCGAGATTGCAATCATTTTCTCCGGTCTGACCAGAAGCCTTGTCAGCAGTGACTATAATCTCCGTGTGGCTGAGTGCAAGACTGCAGCCTGGAATATGATGGCATATACAGGTATGCCTTTGAAGACTCTCGACAAGACTTACCTGCGAGATGTTCCGAAGGAGACATACGAACTTACAAAGGATAAGATGCCTCCAAGGTTTGCACGTCGTGCAGAGCATTTCTATAGTGAGTACAAGCGTGTGCGCAAGGGTGTGACTGCGTGGGAGACAGGCAATCTTGAACTTTTCGGTCAGCTCAGTTATGAAAGCTGCCAGAGTTCGATAAAGAATTATGAGTGCGGAAGTGAGGAACTTATCGCAATATATAACATCATGCGTCAGACTGACGGTGTATATGGCGGACGATTCAGCGGTGCCGGCTTCAAGGGTGCATGCATTGCTCTGGTTGATCCTTCGAAAAAGGATTCCATACGTGAGCAGATCACATCAGAATATTTGAGGATGTTCCCTGAATATAAGGAGACATTCGAGATACATTTCTGCTGTATAGATGACGGAGCCAGATTTGTTTAAGAATGGTATGAGATGTCTCGACTCCGCTCGACATGACAAGTGTAAACAGATATATGATATCTGTCATTTAGAACAGGACATAAATTATTTATGAAGAATGTAGTAATTGCCGCCGGTTATGCCACAAGACTCGGTGAACTGACAAGAAATTTTCCCAAGCCATTGCTCCAGATAGGGGAGTCGACCATCTTGGGCAGGATGTTGGACGATATCGACATGATCCCGGAAATTGACGAGCATATAATAATTACCAACCATCGCTTCGCCCCGATATTTGAGGAATGGGCGACAAGACAGACCTACAGCAAGCCTTTGACCATCGTCGATGACGGTACATCTACAAATGATACCCGTCTTGGTGCAGTCTGCGATCTTCTGTTTGCTATGGAAAAACTGTCGATTGATGACGATCTTCTGGTAGTTGCTGCCGATAACATCCTGATGTTCAGTTTCAAGGAGTTTGTGGATTTTGCAAAGGAGAAGGGTACTTCATGTATAATGTGTCATGAGCAGCCGAGCATTGAGAGGCTCCAGAGGACCGGTGTCGTGGTTCTGGATGATGACAACCGTGTCCTGAACATGGAAGAGAAGCCACAGGTCCCTAAATCACATTGGGCTGTTCCTCCTTTCTATATTTATCTCAAGAAGGATCTGGACCTCGTGCGTCACAGTGTAGAAAATGGTTGCGGCAAAGATGCGCCGGGCAATCTCGCGCACTATATGGTTGACAACACAGTCATGCATGCATGGCCAATGAGCGCCGGCCGTTTTGATATCGGCAGTCTTGACAGTTACGAAGAAGCAAAACGGATCTTTGGTTAACCCCGCTTAACTGTCATCCTGAACGAAGTGAAGGATCTTTATTACAAAATATATGACAATATTAGTTACCGGAGCTGCCGGCTTCATAGGCAGCAACCTCGTAAAGGCAATTTATAAGCAGTTCGATGCCCCGAAGGTAGTGGGTGTCGACAATATGAACGATTACTACGATGTCCGTCTGAAGGAGGAGCGTCTGTCTGAACTTCAGAACTATCCTGACTTTACTTTCATAAAGGGTAATATTGCGGACAAGGCATTGATAGACAGCGTCTTCAGTGAGTATAAACCGCAGATAGTGGTGAACCTTGCCGCACAGGCAGGAGTCCGTTACAGCATCACGAACCCGGACGCATACATAGAGTCCAATCTGATAGGTTTTTACAATATCCTCGAGGCATGCAGGCACAATCCTGTAGAACATCTTGTGTATGCATCATCTTCGTCTGTTTACGGATCCAACAAGAAGATACCTTATTCGACAGATGACAAGGTTGATAATCCGGTTTCCCTATATGCGGCAACAAAGAAGAGCAACGAGCTGATGGCACATGCCTACAGTAAGCTTTACAATATCCCATCTACTGGATTGCGCTTCTTTACTGTGTACGGTCCGGCAGGAAGACCAGATATGGCTTATTTCGGTTTTACAGACAAGCTGGTAAAGGGTGATAAGATTCAGATATTCAATTATGGCAACTGCAGAAGGGATTTTACGTATGTGGATGATATCGTAGAGGGAGTGGTGCGTGTGATGAAGAAAGCACCTCAGAAGCAGGTCGGTGAAGACGGATTGCCTGTTCCTCCATATGCTGTGTATAATATAGGTAATAATCAGCCTGAAAATCTTCTTGACTTTGTGACCATTCTTCAGGAGGAGCTGGTTGCGGCAGGAGTTTTGCCAAGCAATTACGACTTTGAGGCACATAAGGAACTTGTGCCGATGCAGCCGGGAGATGTGCCTGTGACTTATGCGGATACATCGGCCCTCGAAAGAGATTTCGGCTTTAAGCCGTCTACTTCGCTGAGAGAGGGATTGAGGGCTTTTGCGCAGTGGTATAAAGGATATTATAGTAAATGAGATTTCTTAAGAGCATGAACCATATAGTTATAATGGCCGGTGGAGTCGGCAGCAGATTCTGGCCCATGAGTACGCCGGAGTATCCGAAACAGTTCGTGGACGTTCTGGGAGTTGGCAAGACCATGATACAGATGACCATAGAACGCTTTGCGCCACTCTGTCCTCTGGAAAATTTCTGGGTGGTGACCAGCGCTGGTTATGTGGATATTGTCCGTGAGCAGCTGCCTCAGATTCCGCAGGAGAACATCCTTGCGGAGCCTGCAATGCGAAACACCGCGCCATGTATAGCATATGCATGCTGGAAGATAAGGCAGAAGGATCCATATGCCAATGTGGTGGTTACTCCAGCAGATGCTCTTGTACTTGATGTCAATGAATTCAGAAAGGTTATAGGTAGGGCTCTTGACTTTACTGCATCTGAAAAGCGTATCGTGACTGTTGGTATCAGACCTACGCGTCCGGAGACAGGATATGGATATATAGCTGCAGGAGACGCATGCGGAGAAGGTCCTGTGCTCAAGGTAGATTCATTCAGAGAGAAACCCGTTCTTGAGGTAGCCAAAGAGTATCTTGCAGCTGGAAACTATCTTTGGAATGCCGGTATATTCGTATGGAACATAGAGACTATCGTGGAGTCCTTGAGGGAATTCACTCCGGACCTTGCTGCCAGGATGGATATGATGGCCGAGGCCTTCGGTACGGAAGTCGAACTCAAAAAAGTAGAAGAGATATTCCCTACATGCGAGAAGATATCCATTGACTATGCTGTAATGGAAAAGGCTTCATATATCCACACTATTCCTGGAGATTTCGGCTGGAGTGATGTCGGTACCTGGGGTTCGCTGTGGACTTTGCTCCCTCATGATGAGCATGGTAATGCGATTGTGGGAGAGAATGTGCATCTGAACGACTGCAAGGGATGTATAGTACATGCACCAGGAGCATCAAGCGTGGTCTTGCAGGGACTCAATGACTGTATTGTAGTCGAGCGTGACGGTCGCTTGCTGATCTGTAAACTGTCTGAAGAACAGAGGATTAAAGATTTCGTGAAATAATGGCTGACAATTATCTCGAAAAGAAATTTGAAGACATGCGTGCCCGCAGTGCTGCCCGTCAGGCCAAAGAAGAACGTGCCCGTCAGATAGCATGGAAGAAGCGTATGGATGCCTATCGCAAACGTCTTGAGGAAGAGGCTGCGTCAAAGAAATGACCTATTCGTGTTTGATGATCTTCTTTGGCTTGCTTCCTGTTCTGAAATGCCAGATGGCCTGTGCACTGAAATATCGCCCGATGCCTATATTTTCTCCATCCGTCCTACCTGATGCGTAGACAGAATGCCAGTAAGATTTCGTGTTGTTGTTCAGCAGGTCGTTTACTCCGACACTGATTTCCAATCTTTTGCTCTTTAGGAAGCGCTTTCCTATGAAGAGGTCGCAGAAATAGAAATGATCGTTGTATCTGCCTTCAGTGTTTCTGAAATTCTTATATACAAATGCTCCGGTGAATGTAAAGTCGCGGAATATGATCCATTTCAGTTCGGCAAGTACCCTGTGTGTCAGGAAATTGTTTGAAACGCTTCCGAATTTGCCGTTGTAGTCATTCATCGTATATCGTGCCTGATAACTTACTGTAAAGTCAATCTCCTTGCTGATATTGCTGTCCAGTCTTCCTGAAAGTTGGAACCAGTTGCGGTTGATAGGCACTTTCTCTTCATTTATCATTCCCGGAATCCTTTGTATGGAGGCCTGAGCGCCGATGTTGAAATTGCATCGCAAGAAATCCACAGGCATGGCGAATGAACTCTTGAAATTGATCTTTCTGTATCCTTCCATGTTGATCGGCTTTACAAACTGGTTGTTCTTGCCCAGTTTGACAGGCTTGCCGTCATCGTCGAACATGACCGTATAATCCGGTTGATTTATGACAAGGGAATCACAGAAATAGTTCTCGCTTACAGTATAGGATGCATTAAGAGAAAATGTGGTTCCAGCCTTCTTGTTTGTATTTATATATCTGATTTCAGCCTCGTGCAGATACGCAGGTACAAGATCAGGATTTCCGGCCCTCACATTGCTTGTACTGCTTCTGTCCACAAAGTCCTGAAGTATGTTGTTTCCAGGATTTTGAGTCTTGCCCCTGGCCTCTATCCTCAAGGTGTTGGATTTGTTGAAAGGGATGTTGGCTGTAAGCATGTATAACGGGTGGTGATATGTCCTGTATGTAGACCCGACTGACGGGAGGCGCACTTCACCCGAATATATCGTATTCTGATAAGTGGCACTTGCCGCTATCGTCACCTTCTTATAATTATAGTTATATCTCGCACCGAGCCTGTTATGATAGAATATGCTTCTGTTTATTGCAGATACTCTTTCCTTCGGCTCTGCTGCATATTCTCCGTCAGTAAAAGGGTATACAAGATTCTCTCCTTCAGTATCTGATATTGCAAATGTATATTCTCCTGATATCAGTGAGCGTTTATTGATAGGCTCTGTAAAGGTGATGCGTGCTGTGCTGCTGTGCCTAAGGTTGAATCTGTCCTTTTTCTGTATATATTGGTATGTGGATGCATCAAAGTCTTCTGAATCGGCATCAATCCTGTTCCATCTGTATTCCCATGATCTGTCGAGCGAACTCTGCCGGTTGATGTCATATCTTCCATAGAAACTCAGCGAGCGTCTCTTCTTGTTGAATTTATATCTGTAGTAAATGCTGGCTCCAGCCTTGATTGTCCATCGGTCATTGTCACCGATGTTTCTCTGCTGCTTCTGAAATACATCATCCTTGTCAGTGTACACATAATGATACAGACCGTACAGGTTCTTCTCGTTGTACATGTCCTCCAACTGGAACATAGGCTTTATGGTAAACGAATGCCTCTTGTTCGGTGACAAGGTTATCTTGCCTTCAAACCTATGGGTCATATTATGTGCCCGATAATCATTTTCATTATGAGTGTGAAGTTCCTTGCCTTCAGTTTCAGTCAGCGTATATTTGTCGCTTATCGGATTGTTCCTGTTGGTTATGTCGTTGAAGAAATAACTGAAGTTACACTTCTTGTCGGTATAGTTGATGCCTAGGGAATTTACGCTGGAAATGCCGGAAAGCGCCTTCACCTTGAATGAACTGCCACCTGCTGCATCAAGACCTGTAGAGCCGGAGAGAATGCTTGAACTTGTAAAGTTGAACTTGCTGATATTGTTGCTCATTCCAATGACCGAGATGGATCTCTTGTCTGTGAAATGGGATGCATTTCCTCCTGCTATATAGTTGTGCGGATGATTGGAATTGTCGGACATACCATAACTTCCATATACCCGACCTGTGGTAAGTCCGCTTCCTTTCTTTCTGTTGGTCACGATGTTGATCGCGGTGTGTCCTTCTCCGTCATCGACTCCTGTAAGTTGGGCACTTTCGCTTAACCTGTTGATTACCTCAATCTGTTTGACCATATCTGCCGGTACGTTCCTGAGTGCCGTCAAAGGGTCGTTTCCGAAGAATTCATCACCATCAAGAAGTATGCGTGTCACCTCCTTTCCATTAGCCTCGATACCGCTGTCTGATACAGCGATTCCCGGCATCTTGGATATGAGCCGTTCGGAATCGGAGTTTTCTATTACCTGATATGCGGTGGCGTTGAAGATGAGGGTGTCACCTTTCTGTTCAGAACGAGGTGCCCGCTCTGTCTTTACTGTAGCTTCTATCTTAAGCGGTTTACTGAAAATACTGCTGTCTGCAGCCTGAGCCCGTATTTCCCGGATGTTCAGACTGGCAGACAGTAGCAATACTGTCAACAAACTTATGACATGTCTGGTCACACTATCGTCTTCTACGCATAGCTCCCTTCATCATGTTGCCCATATTGGCACCCATTACGGCCTTCATCATCTTCCTTGTGCCCTCAAACTGCTTTAGAAGCTTGTTTACCTCTGGAAGCGATGTGCCTGAACCGTCCGCAATCCTCTTGCGACGGCTGCCGTTGAGACATTCCGGATGCTCTCTTTCGTATGGTGTCATGGAGAGGATGATGGCCTCGATGCTCTTGAATGAATCATTGTCCATGTCGACATCTTTCAGAGCCTTGCCGACTCCTGGAATCATTGATGCAAGGTCCTTGATGTTACCCATCTTCTTGACCTGCTGGATCTGGTTGTAGAAGTCCCAGAGAGTGAACTGATCCTTGGCAAGTTTCTTCTTGAGTTCGCGTGCCTGAGCCTCATCAAACTGCTCCTGGGCCTTCTCCACGAGGGACACGACGTCACCCATGCCGAGGATACGGTCAGCAATACGGTTCGGGTGGAATACATCGAGAGCCTCCATCTTTTCGCCTGTGCTGACGAACTTGATAGGCTTTCCTACCACTGCCTTGATGGAAAGGGCAGCACCACCACGGGTATCACCATCCATCTTGGTCAGTACCACTCCGTCAAAGTCGAGTCTGTCGTTGAATGCCTTTGCAGTCTCTACAGCGTCCTGACCTGTCATCGCATCTACAACGAAGAGGGTCTCTGTCGGGTTGAGTGCATTCTTGAGTGATGCGATCTCATCCATCAGCTCCTGATCCACAGCAAGACGTCCGGCAGTATCGACGATTACTACAGAATAACCTTCGCTCTTGGCCTTCTTTACTGCGTTCTGAGCGATCTGGATAGGGTCCTGTACACCAGGTTCTGCATAGACCTCCACTCCTATCTGCTCTCCGAGCACCTTCAACTGATCGATCGCCGCCGGACGGAAATAGTCGCAGGCAGCGAGGAGCACCTTCATGCCTCTCTTGCTCTTGATGTTGAGTGCGAGTTTGCCGGAGAATGTCGTCTTACCGGATCCGTTCAGACCGGCCACGAGTACCACTGCAGGAGAACCTTTGACATTGATGTCAGAAGATTCGCTTCCCATAAGGGCAGCAAGTTCGTCATGAACGATCTTTACAATCATCTGCTGAGGCTTGACGGCAGTAAGTACATTCTGTCCTATTGCCTTTTTCTTGACCTCGTCGCAGAACTGTTTTGCAATCTTATAGCTTACGTCGGCATCCAGGAGGGCACGACGGATGTCTTTCATCGCTTCCGAGATGTTGATCTCGGTTATCTTTCCTTCGCCTTTGAGGATCTTGAACGATCTCTCTAATCTTTCACTTAAATTTTCAAACATATATATTCCTTGTTTCAGATCCCTCGGCTTCGCTCGGGATGACAATTTAAAAAGTTACGGCTTCGCTCGGGATGACAATTTTATTCAAAATAGTCTGTTACCATCGGTGCGTTGTCCAGATCGTCGCTGAATACAGCAGGTGCGAGATTCTTCATGTTATACCTGCTGGCCATCACCTGACCGTATGCGCCTGCGCTTCGTATCGCCATAAGGTCTCCTCTCACGCTCAAAGGCAGAAGTCTTCCTGCACCCCATACGTCGCTTGATTCACATACAGGACCTACGATGTCGTATGCCTGATGGGTAGGGAAGAAGGTCCTCTGCTCTGCGGAAAGATTCTCGATCTTGTGGTATGCTCCGTAAAGAGCCGGCCTTATAAGGTCGTTCATTCCGGCATCCATGATGAGGAAGTTCTTTGTCTCTCCGCTCTTGACGAAAAGCACTCTCGAAATCAGTGATGCGCACTGGGCTACGAGAGAACGTCCCGGCTCCACATGCACTGTCTGGTCAGGCCTTCTTTCGATGTTTGCAGCTATTGTGTCGAACCATGTCTTGAAATCTGCTATGGCATTGCCATCCGGATCGTCATAATCCACTCCGAGTCCGCCTCCAAGATTGATGTTCTTTACTGTAAGTCCCTGACGCTCAAAATATTTTACGATTTCATTGACTCTCTTGCATTCCAGCGCGTAGACCTCTTCCACGCGTGTGATCTGTGAACCGATATGGAAATGGAGTCCGAAGAATTCGATGTATTCGCTCTTCTGGATTATCTCAATGAGCTTTTCAAACTCATGTTGAGATATTCCGAACTTGTTCTCATAGAGACCTGTAGTGACGTATTTATGGGTGTGGGCATCGATGTCAGGGTTGATTCTGACTGAAATGTTGGCCTTGATACCATAGCGGTGCGCCATCTCATTGATGACGTAGATCTCCTGCAGAGATTCGCAGTTGAAGGCTTCGATGCCGAGTGTCAGAGCATCGTATATCTCCTTGTCACTCTTGCCGACTCCTGCATATACGATCTTGTCTGCAGGAAAACCGCACGAATGTGCATGAAGCACCTCGTTGCCGCTGACGCAGTCTGCTCCGAATCCCTTGCCGCTTATATATTCAAGCAGTCTTCTCTCTACATTAGCCTTGACTGCATAGTGAATCCTGATGTCGTGCTCTGCCGCGAGTTCTGCCACATGATCCACTGTCTTGCGCAGCAGGTCCATGTCGTAATAGTAGAAGGGTGTCGCGATCTTGTCGAACTTCTCTATTGTGCTGAAATCTAACATCTTAATATCTGTATTGTTGCCAATTTCTCCCATTTCACCGAAATCAGTGAAAAACGATTGCAAAAATAGCGAAAAAATCCGTATTTTCGTGGTCTGTAACTAACGAATAATATTCTTACCCCAATATGTCCGGATTTTTTGATATTGTATTCAATGTCGAGCTTGCCTTGATATTGGATATTGTCACTTCCTTTATCCTGGGATCCCTTCTTTTTCTCATAAAGGTTCCCAGGACAGAGTATTCGAGAAAGATTGATATTACCAAGAATACAATTGCAGTCTGTTTCTACATCTGTTTCATACTCTTCGTGCTGTGCCTGAAGTTCTCAGGTATCGAGAACTATGAGGTGTTCTCGGCCATGATGATGTTCGTGGTGACTGCAATATCGTCAGCCATACTTTCGTTCTCCCTTATCAATCTGCTGGATGAGACGTATTTCGAAAATGACAGGTTTTTCCTCAATGTAGGCTTTGTGGCCCTTTTGAGCGTGCTGCTGATCAAGTCCTTCTGGTGGGACGACGGTTGGCTGAAGACAACCGTGAGGATTGGAAGCATAGTCCTTTTCATATTCCAGTGCGTCAGTCATATAATCTCATTCCGAAGGATATACAAGGGTGCGGTGAACAAGTTGGAGCAATATTACGAAGAAGAGGAGGACCAGAGGTTGAAGTGGATACGTTTCTGCTATACCATAATGATGCTGACTCAGATGTTCATCCTCGTATATATGCTTCTGCCAAGAAACTTCATGAAGGTCTACAATGTCTGGTACATGCTTTTCATGCTTTATTTCGCGGCCAATTTCATATCATTCCTCGGAAGCCACAAGCTCGTGCTTGATGCCTTTGCCTACAAGACTCTGTCCGGTCAGGATACTCTCATCCATATAAACAGGAAACGCAAGGGACATAAGGGGACATCAGATGATGGACCGTCTGTGGGTAACGAAGCTGAATTCAAGAGGCTTGAGCGTTCGATTGACAAATGGGTAAAGCAGAAGAAATATACAGAGTTTGACAAGAGCAGGGCAGATGTTGCAATGGAACTCGGTACATCGAAGGACGTGCTGCACCTTTATTTTACGACTCGGGTAGGAAAGGATTTCAAGACATGGCGTACAGAACTTCGCATAGAGGAAGCAAAGAGACTTCTTCTTGAAAACAAGAGTCTGTCGACCAATGTCGTAGGTGAGATTTCCGGATTCAGTGACAGATCGAATTTCCACAGACAGTTCGTTCGTCTTGTGGGATGTACCCCTAAGCAGTGGCGAGAGTCTGGCGGTGCTGGCTGCGCTTGAATGAGCGGATATTCTCCTCCAGAACAGGGTGCTCGCAAACAGGAAGTGCCCAGTTAAGGAATCTTTCCCGGATGTAGTCTACAGCCTGTTGTGTCGGATGGCACATGTCTTCTGCATAGAAGCGGTAGTCCCGCAGTTCATCCATCATTATTTCATACGAAGGAAAATAGTCTGCCTTCGGTATTCCTGTCTTCGCAAGTGTGTCGTCAATGCCTACCAGCAGGGCGGATTTGCTGATCTGGTTGCCATGAGCACCATCCTTGAAATGCCTTATAGGGCTTACAGTGAATATGAACTCCTTTTCAGGGCACAAGCTCATTATCTTTTCAAGTGCCTGTGACACCTCATGAATAGACAGTCTTTCGCGTACAAATTCACCTCCGGGTCTCTTCAGACAGTTCGATACAATCCTGTCAGATCCGATATGTCTGAAGCACCAGCTTGTGCCGAGGGTTATGATGACCTTATTGCATTTGCGGAAGTGTTTTCTTGCCTTGTCAAGCGCTTCATTTGCATCGTGCAGGAAGGTCGCAGTGTCCTTTCTCGCAAATGAGGTGTGATGTGAAAATGAGCATATAAGACCGGCACCGGCACCCATCTCTATGCAGTCGTCCTCCGTGAAAACTCTTTCAGAAGTAAGCAGACTGATGCTCTGCAATATTGATATTGGGTTGTAAAGAGTTCCGAAAGGATTTACGCATACGTCAAAGCCATAGTCGGCAAGCTGTCTTCCTATGTTGTCAGAGAAGCAGCTTCCTATCATCATTATCTTGTCGGAATATGAGATGCCGACTCTGCAATTCTCATCAGTAACCGGTGTCTGGAGTTTCATGTCATGTTATTTTGTGCAAAAATACTATAATTGTGTTATATTTGACAGATTTTGATTGACCTATGAAGAAACTTATATTCATTCTTGCTGCAATGCTTTCCCTTGCCCCATGTCATGCTGGTGGCAAGCCTCACGTGAAATTTGCGTGGGATGTAGACTTCGAGACAAATTTCGACAACAGGGAATATTATGAGAGCAACTTCACCAGTTCGATGACCATATTCGCGGCACGCCTTGAACCGTACGTAGGACTCTCTCTAGACGAGAAGAATGGATCGAGGCACAAGGTGATGCTCGGTGTCGAGATGCTGAAGGACTTTGGCTCAGAAAAGAAGACGGACCTGTTCCGTGAACTGTCTTTATATTACAATTTCGAGAAGAAGATTGGACAGACCAAGATGGGTATATATGCCGGTGTATTTCCTCGTTCCGCAATGCAGGGAAGTTATTCACAGGCTTTCTTTTCCGACTCATTGAGATTCTATGACAACCATCTTGAAGGACTTCTGTTCAAGTTCAAGCGCCCCAATGCTTATTATGAGGTAGGATGCGACTGGATGGGGCAGTATGGTGCCGAGATCCGTGAGAAATTCATGATCTTCACAGCAGGCGAGGGCAAAGTCCTTCCGTTCATGAGCATGGGATATGCCGGATATATGCTGCATTTTGCTAATTCAGGCAGGTCTAAAGGTCTGGTGGACAATATTTTGTTTAATCCGTATGTGCGTTTTGATCTTGGCGGATATACTGGTCTGCAGACGCTGTCTTTCCGTCTCGGCTGGCTTCAGGCAATGCAGAGAGACCGTGAATATGCAGGCGTTTTCGTGCATCCATTCGGGGGAGAATTCGATCAGGAAGTCCGCAACTGGAATGTAGGTATATTAAATAAGATGTTTTACGGACAGGATATGATGCCGTATTACAACAATTGTGATAATGCAAGTCTCAAGTACGGGACTGACCTCTATTATGGAGATCCTTTCTACAGGATTCATGATGACGGACGTACCGGAATGGGATTGTATGACAGGCTCGAGGTCTATTACGAACCGAAGATCTGTGACTTCCTCAAGTTACGCATCTCGGCTCTCTTTCATTTCCATGACTTTGCATATTCTGGATGCCAGCAGATGATATCTGTCTGCTTCGATATGTCAAAACTGCTTTCCCGTAAAGAAAGATTATAACAATTTTGCCAGGGCAAGCATACTTTTGCGAGGGTTTGCCCTGCAGTATAGAATGTCATATACCATATCTGCAATCGGAAGCGAGATGTTATGTGTCTCGTTGATCTTCTTGATGCATGCTGATGCATAATAACCCTCCGCCACCATTGTCATCTCGTTAAGCGCACTCTTGACTGTACATCCGTGTCCTATCAGTTGACCGAGCCTTCTGTTACGGCTGAATGAGGAATATGCTGTCACCAGCAGGTCTCCAAGATAAGCTGCGTCGTTTGTGTCCCTTTCAAACGGATAACTTTCATTTATGAATCTCGTAAGTTCCTTTGCACTTGCGGCAGTCAGTACCGCCCTGAAGTTGTCTCCATATCCCAGACCGTAGGCAAGTCCGACAGCCAGGGCATAGATGTTCTTCAGTATGCCAGCGTACTCAATACCGTAGATGTCATCCGAGTAACTGATATTTACACTTTTAGTATTGAACATCTGTCCGATAAGTTCTGCGTTCTCCCTGTCTTTACATGCCACTGTCAGATATGAAAGCTTATCTCGTGAGACTTCTTCAGCATGTGAAGGTCCGGAAATTACGCCAAGGTTGCTATATGGAATACCAAAGCATTGGCTGAAATACTCTGTAATTGTTACAAAGTCATCCTGAATGATACCTTTGGTGGCAGAAAGAATGAATTTGTTCTCAAGCGATTCAGTGATATTGGAAAGTATCTTCTTCAGAAATGCAGATGGGGCAGCAACCAGTATTATCTCGCATTCCCTGATAACCTCGTTAATGTCAGATGTCGCATGAATCAGATTCATGTCAAAATCAATGTCACTCAAATACTTGGCATTGTGACCTTCTTCATTGAGACTCTCCAGAATCTCCTCATTGGTGACATGCCACCAAACCTCTTTCTTATTGTTTTCAAGCGTGTGCACCAAGGCAGTTGCCCAACTGCCATATCCAATCACTCCACACTTGTTGTTATCGGTAATTCTATATTCCATAAAGATTTTAGCGACTGTTGATCAAACGCAAATATAATCATTCTCTTATTAAATGCCACCCTGATTATCAAAACCATTGTTCCAACCATCCCTTCTCATTTTCTACTTTAGCCTCCTTCTCATCTCCATCTCGCACTGTACTGCCAACCCGCAACTCGCAGTCATACTTGTCTGGAACTTTCTATGGCCTTTTCCTGCGAGTGTCTTGCCAAACAACCTGCACCCAACTCCCGCTTCACCCCATCATACGATATGTAACGCATTCTGGCGAGAGTTGCGGGTTGGAGATGCTTCACAAATATGTATGATTACATGAATTTGCTTAATGTATCAACGTCGAGATGTACCATACGAGCAATCTGCTTGATGGTTGCTGCATAGTTATATCGAAGTTTTCGAGCAAGCAAAAGTCTTGAATTAAAGTCCAGCTCTTTGATTGGTCTCTTATCAAAAAACTGTTTTGAAATACTTTCAATGATGGGTCGCAGTTCTTTGTCAGGGATAAATGTACTGGTTCCTTGTTGCATTTCGATTTTACCTTCCAGTTTTTTGGAAAGATAATATAGATAGCGAAGAGGACTTTTATAGAGAACTTCAATTGATTTGATATCCAGAAAATTTTCAGGACAGATCATACCTTCATCATCAACAATCCAATGATCAGGTAGTTTTGCCCATGTATGCAGCAGTTCCTTGATTTCTCTCTTGCTATAATCTGAAATTCTCCTTCCTGCAGTACCACCACCACTTGATTTGAATAGATATTTAGCTGAACTCCAAGGGTATTCAGATGGCAGACTGCAATAACCTGCGACAATTGAGTTCCTATCTAAATAGGCGATGGTCTCTAAAAGTTGCTCTTCATCCTTTATATGTATCAGCTGTGTCGGAAGATGTTTGAGATGGTTCTTGATATTATATTTCGAGCTGATCCATCTGCCGGTTTGGGTCTTAAACCTTATTATGAAATCTTTGCACTGCTGCAGTTTTCCTCGCATCACCAAATGCGCATGGTTATCCATCAGTGTGTATGCTTTTACCGTAACATTTGATTCAATTGAGCAAATTGCGATTCTGTTTATCCCATTAATGAAGTCTTCTCTATCTTTGAACATCCAATCCAAAGCTTTACCATCTGTGCATACATGGTAGTATTCTTCTGATTCTGAACTCTTCATTCTCTCTCTCATTACTTTCTGGCCTGTTTCCTCCTCCAATCTTCTCCATCCCACTCAGACCAGTTAAGTGGATTGATAGAAGTTCACGGCAAATATTGTAAAACTTCAATGAAATTCAAAATCGTTTTTCCTAATATTCTCCAACCCGCAACTTACAGAAAGTTTCATCTGTTTTTCTCAAAACCATTTTTGTGTGAGTTGCCTGCCAAGCGGCCTACACCTGACTTATACGTAAAGTGTTTCTACGGCCTGTATCGCATTCTGGCGAGAGTTGCGGGTTGGAGATAAATTTTTATAAATTTTCTATCTCTCCTCTTGAAAATGAGATTCACTGACTGGATGCAAAAGAAATGCGCTGACTGAAAGTCTTTATGACTGACTGGTCAGCGCATTTCTTTTGCATCCAGTCAGTGAATCTCATTTTCAAGAGGAGAGATAGAAAATTTATAAAAACTTATCT
>JAEIGA010007298.1_pt1 | contig 16804 bp, 11 predicted proteins | sample 9270691 | NCBI WGS metagenome assembly JAEIGA01 (sample SAMN17057246, study PRJNA624740) | gut metagenome | biome: biome; isolation source: fecal sample | host: Bos grunniens | place: China: Xizang | collected 2019
GATAAAATGAGAGATAAGAAGAGCTATCTCCTTTATCCGAACTGCGGCTACTGCGTATACTATATGATACAGTATAAGGTAATCTCAAAAAAATATAAAAAAGAAGCTGTATTCCTTGGAAAAGTCTTAGAATACAGCCTCATTTATTTTGGTAGTCCGAAAACGTCAGACAGTTCCTTCATCTGAGCCTCAGACATGCCTTCGGGCTCAAAGCCCATATTCCTTGATGCAATATAGATCAAGGCAGCCTTGTTCAGAACGTCGACCTGATCGAATGCTGACATGATGTCTATATCCACGGCAAATACGCCATGCTTCTCCCACATCACTACATCATAATCCTCATCGATAGCCTTGATCGTTGCGTCAGCCAACTCCACACCGCTCGGCATGAGATATGGGACCATTCCAAGTCCACGAGGGCAGAACGCTTTGGTTTCCGGAATCATGGACCAAAGCAACTTGGTTGCCACATCCTTCTCCATGAACTTACGGCAATGAGTCATGGCTACAAGTTCGATTGGATGGGTATGCAGCGAAGCACGATAAGGAGATCCCTTAGCAAGGAGATAGTTGTGTACGCTCAGGTGAGACGGAAGCTCGCTTGTAGGCATCACAGGATTGTCAGCTATGATGACATAGCTTGCGCAGTCATCCAGGATACGGATGATTGATCCGTTCGCCATAGGATCTCTCGCCAGGTCACGCATCCTTTTCTGGGTTCCCTTGCAATAGAAATAGCATCCCCTCAGATGAGGAAGCACTGCACCGATTGGTTTCACCGCACTTATTGCAGGCAGCGCACGGATTTCATCATCCACATGCTCCGTAACGTTTACGGTTATGTTGCCACCGTTTCTTTCTGCCCAACCTTTCTCCCAAAGATAGCCGGCAGTCTCAGCAACCTGCCATACGGCGGCGTGCAGAGCTGGGCGATCATTCAATATAGAATGTTTCATAAGACAAGGACATTCTGATATATTATTGACGTTTTGCGAGAACGATCTTCTCATAATCGGCAATCACATCAATGACGGCGTTGCCGACAGGGACATTGTTACGGACGCAGAACTCGTCATATACTGCATTCCATGGCATGGTCTTGCCTTCCTCAATGAGCTGGAGGACCTGGAATGTGTTGCCTGCAAGTTCATGCTTTGCGATAAGGTCACGTGGCTCGAGGAGGGCCTTGAGCATGCACTTCTGTGCCGAACGTGAACCGATCACATATGCGCCGATACGGTTGATCGAACCGTCGAAGAAGTCGAGGCCGTAGTGTACGCGGTCAAGAGCACCGGCACGTACTATTTCAGAGAAGAGCTCCTGAGTCATGTCGTCCATGATGGTCACGTGGTCAGAATCCCAACGAATAGGACGGCTTACATGAAGCATGAGTTCAGGGACAAACTGGAGAACAGCTGACACCTTGTCGCCAGGAACTTCTGTCGGATGATAGTGACCGGTATCGATAGTGAGCATCATATTATTCTTTGCTGCATATGCTGTATAGAAGTCATGTGAGCCTACAGTAAAGCTTTCAAGTCCGATTCCGAAAACCTTGCCTTCGATGCAGTCCTTCATCCAGTCCTTCTTCTCCGCAAAGATCTCATCAAGGGATTTCTTGAGAGTCTCACGATAAAGGTAGTGGTTTACAGACACGTCCTTACAACCGTCATGCACCCATACGTTCATGATACATGGATCGTTCTGAGCCTTACCCATGGCGTCAGCAATGTCGCGGCAGCGCTTTGTATGCTCCACCCAGAACTTACGGATGCTCTCGTCAGGATTCGAGAGAGAAAGGTTGCCGCTCTTAGGGTGTGAGAATGATGTCGAGTTGAAGTCTAGCTTGGTGTTGTTCTCAGCAGCCCAGTCGATCCAGCTCTGGAAATGCTCCACTGTCACCTCGTCACGGTCAACGACCTTGCCCTGGAAATCACCATAGATTTCATGAAGATTAAGTCTGTGATCACCCGGAATAAGGCTCTTGGCCTTAAGTACATCGGCACGAAGCTCGTCAATATTGCGCGCAGCGCCAGGGTAGTTTCCTGTCGATTGGATTCCACCTGAGAGGTCACCAGCCTGCACCTCGAAGCCTTTCACATCATCTGCCTGCCAGCAATGCATGCTGAGATGGAAGTTCTGAAGCTGCTGAAGTACTTTTTCTGTGTCGATTCCGAGTTCGGCGTAACGCTCTTTGGCGATCTCGTACGCCTGATGGATAAGTGATTCTTTCATCGTATGGTTATTTAATATTAATTTTCTGGGGTGTAGATAACAAGCTCGACTGAAGCAGCGGAAATTCTCCTCATCTGTTCAAGGGTTTCGACAACGCATGAAGCCTTTAGCTGCATAAGCACGTTTCCGAGTGCCGTTCCCTCGACAGGGCCACAGATGACAGGCATATTCAATGCGTCTGCAGTGTACTGCATCAGATATCTGTTCTGCGAGCCTCCTCCGATCACATGAAGCCTCCTGATCGGGAACGAGCACATGCCCTGAAGGATTTCTACGACCTCACGGTAACGCAGGGCAAGACTCTTGAAGATGCATCGGCAGTAGTCCGCAGGAGTCTGCGGAGCAGGCTGACCGATAGAAACGCAATAGTCACGGATTGCAGCCGTCATTGATGCCGGAGCGGTGAAGCATGGAGCGTCAGGATTGATGATGCCTTCGTATGATGACTGTTCGCAAAGAGCCACAAGCTCTCCCACTGACTCAGGGACATCCTTGAACTCCTTCCTGCTCTGCTCGAAAAGCCATAGGCCACATATATTCTTGAGAAATCTGGTAGTACCTTCGATTCCACCTTCATTCGTAAAATTCTCTCTGAAACTGTCCTCTGTAATGATTGCCTCAGGCGACTCGATGCCAAGAAGCGACCATGTGCCGCAGCTCAGATAAGCATACTCCTGATCCTCGGCAGGAACAGCGGCCACTGCCGAGCCTGTATCGTGACCGGCAACAGCAACTACAGGCACATCACCCAGTCCGGTTGCCTCCTGCACCTGTGAAGAAAGTGTACCCACCACTGTACCAGGCTGAGTCATGGCTCCGAACCTGTCACGTGAAAGACCTAATGCTTTGAGGATATCCGCATCGAGGTCTCCGGTCACAGGATTGAGCATCTGCGAAGTCGAAGCAACGGTATATTCGCACACAGCCTTGTCTGTGAGCATATATATCAACGCATCAGGGATAAAGAGCACCTTGTCCGCATGCTCAAGAGCCTGGCATCCGTTTCTCTTCAGAGTATCTAGCTGGAAAAGAGAATTGAAGTCCATGAACTGGATTCCGGTACGGTCATAGACATCCTTCGCAGACATCTTCTCGAAGAACTTCTCCTGAGCTCCGACTGTATGCTGATCCCTGTAGCAATGAGGCAGGCCAAGAAGCTGGCCGTCCTTGCCAAAGAAGGCGAAGTCACAGCCCCATGTATCGATACCTATAGACTCCAGACGCACACCTTCTTCCGCCACTTTCTTCAAACCATCCAGCACTTCGTTATACAGGGCCGGCAGATCCCAATAGAGATGACCGCCCATAGGAATCATAGGATTTTTGAAACGGGTGAGTTCCCTCATGGCAATCTTATGGCCATCATATGACGCAAGAATTGTCCTGCCGCTTGTGGCACCCAAATCGACTGCAAAGAAAAACTTCTCTTTCATTTAATGAGTAATGTATAATAAAAGAAATAAAATCGGTCTTTGATGAGCATCAAAGACCGATCATCTTGGACTACTCTTCTACGAGATACATCTGGATCTCGTCAAGCCATACCGAGCCACCCTGATTTCTCCAATATTCAATATAGAACCAAGGGAATACATTGTTGTAATTTTCAAGTTCTCCAGCAACTTCAAACTCAACAGAGGTCTTTACCCAACCATCTGCAGGAGCAGAAATGGTAAGTCCCTGAACCCAACTTGCGTACAGAGTCGTCAAGTCCTGATTTTCATACTCAGACTCAGGGAAGAAATACTGCCAATGAACGCTCGATATAAAATCGCAGGCTGTATCATACATATTGCACTCATTGACAACCTGAACTGCAGAAAATGCGTATCCATGTTCAGCATTCGAGATTCCTGCATCATCAAGGTTGAACTCTCTCTTTGTCCAGAACTCCAGTATGTACTTTTCACCATTCTTTGCTTTAGGTGTAAGGAACCAGTTGTAACGTGGGAAAAGCATAACCGTTCCATCAGGATACTTATCAGTCTGCCACATTGAAGGAGTATTGATCCTCAAGCAATGAGCTGTACCATTGGCTCCACCTTCCTCAACCCACATGAGAGGAGTCTCAGCATCATTGGCCATGTCCAGACCAGCTGTAGTAAAGGCAATCCAACCGCCCCAAGCAGTTCCCTCAAACGACCATGGATCATAATCCAGATCCGGATAAGTGCGCATGCATGGATAGTTACCGGCAATGATATTCTGCTTCAAGGTCAAGGTCGATCCATCAGCCTCAGAAGTGATGACTACTGAAACTTCCACATCATTGATCTGATCATTCCATACGACCTTAGGAGATGCCTCTGTAGAAGTTTCTGGAGTACCTCCCGGGAATGTCCAGCTGTAAGATACAGGACCACCTTTGAGGTTATCAAGGGCAAAGGTGATTTCTGTTCCCTTCTTTGCACAACCCATAGGAGTCAGACCAGATACCGACAATTCGGCAGAAAGTTCTTCAGGCTTCTGCTGCTCTTCAACAGGTCCATTAGGCTTATCCTGCTCATTTGAAGCAGGGTCCTTTTCACAAGAGATACCTACGAGCAGGAATCCTGCGATAGCGAAAAGAGATACAAACTTTTTCATGATAAAATGGTATTAATAAGTGTTAATAAAAAAAAGAATATTGTAGATTTAGTACATCTCAAAGTTCAATGACTCATCACCGGCGGATATTATAAATGCACCGCCTTCAAAAAACTCATTTCCTTCCGGATCCACATATCCGAGATCGCGGACCTTATCCATATTGAAGACAAACTCCACGGTTTCTCCAGCCTTGATAAGCTTCTTCTCAAAGTATTTCAACTCCTTGACCGGACGGGCAATCGAACATGACGGGTCGGAGACAAACCATAAAACCGTTTCCTTGCCATCCCTGTCCGATGTATTTGTCACACTGACCTTGGCAGTAAGGCCATCCAGAGTGATTTCCGAATATTTGAAAGTGCTGTAACTGAGTCCGTATCCGAAATCATATAATGGAGCCATCGGTGTTCCGTCAATATAGTCTCCCCAAGGACTATATCTGCAGCTCGCTCTATGATTATAATATATAGGAACCTGACCGATACCGTATGGGAATGTCATGGGAAGCCTGCCGGAAGGATTATACCTTCCCGAGAGAATCCCGGCAACAGCCGGACCGCCTCGATGTCCAGGACTCCATATATACAGAATTGCCGATGCCCTGGATTCAATAGGAGTCAGATCCAATGGTCTTCCTGCTTCGACAACCACCACAACCTTCTTCCCAAGCTTGCAAAGCTTGTCAAACAGAGCAATCTGATCATCTGGGAGAGAAATTGAAGCGCGGGTCTTGTTTTCTCCTGTCCAGAACTTACCTTCACCAAGACATAATACTACGACATCACTCTTTCGGGCAGTACGGACTGCATGCGAATAATCGTAGTCGTGAGCTTCATCCCGTATATGTCCATACGGATTTTCATTGTCTGTTCCACTGCCTGCAACGTCACATCCTTCAGAATACAGGATTCTTCCGCCAGGGAATTCTCCCTCAAGAGCTTCACGGATACTTACTGAATGCTTGGAATCAGAATGTGAACGCCATCCTCCAAGGACAATATCCTTATCTTCTGCTATCGGTCCTATAAGAGCAATATCAGAGTCTGCAGACAGAGGCAGAACACCATCATTCTTGAGCAGCACCATAGACTCCTGGGCAAGCTCCTGAGCCAGAGCAAACTTCTGTTCACTGACGACGGAATCAGCATCTTTCACATCTCTATAAGGATTCTCGAAAAGGCCTGAGCGGAACTTCACTCGCAGCACCCTGCGCACAGCTTCATCTATCGTTGCCACAGAGACCTTTCCTTCCTGAACGAGCTCTTCCAGATTGTCTATGAACACATTGTCACACATATCCATATCCATTCCGGCATTGATGGACTTTTCTGCAGCCTCCTTAAGGTCTGCAGCCGCTCTTTGATTTACAAGCTGCTCGACAGAACCCCAATCAGAAACCACAAAACCCTCGAAATTCCACTTTTCCTTGAGAACGTCGGTCAGAGTATAATGGTTGGCCGATGCCGGGATTCCGTTCAGCGTGTTGAACGCTCCCATCAGGGTAAGAGCGCCAGCCTCGACACCTGCCTTGAATGGAGGAAGATATGTATCCCATAAAGTCTGGCGGGATATATCTACTGCCGTATAGTCCCTGCCCGCCTCAGATGCTCCGTAGCCGACATAATGTTTGAGACACGACAATATCCTGCCCGGCTGGGACGGATCATCACCCTGATAGGCCTTTACGACGGCCTCTGCAAAGCGTGATGCCAGATAAGGATCTTCGCCATATCCTTCCATGACTCTGCCCCACCTCGGATCCCTGGCAATATCCACCATCGGACTGAATGTCCAATGAACTCCTGCATCATAGCATTCACCGGCACATATCTCATTTGCCCTGGCGGCCAGTTCCGGATTGAACGATGCAGCCTGAGCAAGCGGGATCGGAAACTCTGTTATGAAACCATGTATGGCATCATAACCGAACAAAATCGGAATGCCAAGACGTGTTCCCTCCACTGCTTCCTTCTGCAGCATGTTGCCTAACTCAGAAGTATTGGAATAGTAGATGAGGGAGCCTGTTTCCGGAGGAAAATTCTTGAAATTATCCATCACATTGTTCGGATTGTCATTCGTTCCTATGAAACCCTGACTGATCTGAAGAATCTTCTCCCTGAGAGTCATCCTCTGTAACAGGTCCTCCACGCGCTGTTCCACTGGAGCACCTGCATCCTTATATACAGGAGTTCCGGCATATAGGGATACGGAACATACAAGGACCGATAATGTCAGTATGAATCTAGATCTTCTCATAGATTGCCTTGGCTATATATTCCATTCCTTTGTCGTTGGGATGTGTGATTATGAATTCTCCGACAATCGGATATGGCTTTCCTTGAGTATCATATATGATTTCTCCTTCCTTAGGGCAGCATTCCTCCTGATGTTCAGTCCATATCCAGTCCAGTCTGACATAAGGAATACCATATTTCTCAGCATTCTCCTTTACTGCCTTCTCTTTTCTGGCAGATGGCCAGTACTGTCCTGTAATTACGATACGGTCAGTATACTGCTTGCAATACTCTATCAGTTTTGAAAGCGCTTCATCGAACAAAGGTTCCTTTTCCGCAGGAACATTCTCTCCAAGACGGATCACTACGATATCCTTACCCTTTATGTAATGACCTATCAACTCATCGAGATCCAGTGAAAAATCACGTTCCCAGTTTGGTATGGCACAAGGAGTTACAGTCGTATTCTCATTATCCTTCCTCATAAGGCTCTGCAGGACATGACAATAATCATTCTCCGGCTTGGATGCAGCCATACCATGATCGGAGTACCAGTTCACCGCATCATATGGAGTGTGCCTTGTGATGGAATTTCCGAGACACAGAACATGGTGTTCATCACTATCTTTCTTCTTGTCTACAGACTGTTCACATCCTGCGCAGCATACGACTGACAGCAGCATAGCAACCGGGAATATCATCTTACATAAATCTTTCATGACCGGGTTTATTTTATGTTAATGTTTGAAACGTATTTATTCTTGAGATAGTTATAATCTTTATCTATCCTTTTACCATTGATATAGCAGTTGCTGATTTGTACATCCTTGATATCAGCATCCTCAGCATATCCGGAGAAGTTGATTCTGGTGGCTTTTGCCCCTGTATAGTGGATGTTATCATAAGTGATGTCACTCACTCTTCCGCGAATATCGACCGTTGACCACATGGAAGGGGTAACCACAATGTTGATCAGACCTCCGAATCCATCTGGACTCATCAACTCTCCAGCCAGTGCAGCATTCAGATATATGGGTTCCTCCACATAAATATTACTGTAGTGGATATCATGGACATAAGCCTTGTCCGTATTCTGGATGTCCATTGCATTGAATGTAAAATGAATGATATAGCAGGAGTCATAAGTGACATTGCGGATCTCATCAGCCACCGTCTCAGCTCCTATCTCCAGAGCCTGTCCCCAGTCATTCCATAGAACGCAGTTCTTTACATCTACATTCTCAATGATGTTGTACCCGTCTCTATAGAAAGGGCTCAGACCCTTTATGACAATATTGTCATCAAAGCAACGCAGAAAGCAATTATGAATCTTAACATCACTTGTGTTGCAGATATCAAATCCATCCGCATTATAGCGCCAGCAACCGATGAGCTTGACATTGTCGAACACCACATTCCTGCAGTTGGAAATTATGGCAGTCCAATGTGTAGGATCATTGATTACGATTCCATTGATTTCAATATCAGTCGAATTGGAGATATTGATAGGATAGCAGTCCTCACGGGCAAACTTTGAACAGTCCAGGATTCCCTTGCCGAGGATCTTGATATCGGAAACATTAGAAGCAAGCACATAGCTGTAGAGAACCGCACCTTCATCAATGAAAAGAGTCTGACCGCTCTTCAGCTTTATTCCATCCGGAACATTATGCTTACCCGGACCATAATAGATTACATCCGGTGAATTCTTGTCAACACCTGGATAAGGGTCGACAGGATTTACAAACACGTGCAGGGCATTGTGATATCCATCGACCTCAACAACAAACTGACATGGACCCGGGATATTCTCTAATGCGATCTCGCCTTTTTTTCCAACTTTGGCTTCAATCCCGAATTCTCTTGGTCTGACAACGCATTTACTGCCTTTTGCCACACCGGGAACATCAATCCTGATGTTCTGCCCCTCCTTGTAATCAAATGAGGTGAAATATGCAGTTTCCGTTTCAGAAAGATCGCGCTGGACCCCATCCCAGAGCTGGTTTGTCGGCCACTTGGATACCAACGTTTCATGTACTGTGACAGGACTGCCATCAACAACTACTGAAACGTTTTTAATATCTGAGAGGTCATTTGCTCCTTCTGTAGAACATGACTGACATGAAGACAGAATACAAAGAAGCAATAATATTATAATATTCTTAGGCATAATGTATTAATAACCAGGGTTTTCAACTAGATTGTCATTTATACCGATCCGGGCAAGACCAATTGGAAGGTAATAATTGCTTTCCGGGAAACGGAGAGCTAGAGAGCCCGAGCTGACAGGTACCTTCTTGATCATGTAGTTCCTTGTTTCATAGTCAAGTATGAACTGGAGACCATGCCTGTTTCCCGTCAATTCCTTTGCGGCTACCCTCCATCTGCGTGCATCCCAGTAGCGATGTCCCTCAAATGCAAGTTCTACCTTTCGTTCATGTTCGATCGCCTTATGGTCGACTGATGTCAATGGTGCGATTCCAGCTCTCTCTCTGACCAGATTCACTTTCTCAAGAGCTTCACCATCATATCCAAGCTGAAGTGCCGCCTCGGCAAAGTTGAGGAGTGTCTCTGCATATCTGAACACGATATAGTCAGTAGAGGATTCATTTGTCCATAAATTATTATCGTTATTAGGATTAAGATATTTCATCACTCCAAATGACGATCCCATGCTACCGTCCACACCATAATTTCCTCTTGTCATGACACCTTCATACGATCCTGTATCATCCTGAATCTTTCCATCAGGACGAATGAGACCCTTGTGATAATCTATCATCTTACCCTGGAACATTGTTCCTTGAGTATAGACCGTCGCGAATAGTCTTGGATCCCTATTGGCCCAGAGGTCCTCTAAAGTCCACAATCTTCCGTCAAAGACAGTGGCATCGAATTTTCCTGGAGTACCATCTATGTGCTCGAATTCCTCCACAAATTCAAGATATGGCATATCCTTGTTTCCACCGCCCCATGCATTTTTAGGACATTGTACAAAATCATATGACCAGAAGGAAGCATTTCTTGTAGATCCGGTATGACGGACTGCCCATATGGTTTCCTTGTTACCTTCATCAAGGAAGATATCCTTGAAGTTCTGGGTCTTGTCTTTATTTTTATCATAAAGCTCAAAACCTCCTTTACTGATGATTTCGTCTGCTGCATCATATGCAATCTTATAATACATCTGCGCATCTTCAGCAGGAATTCCAACCAGACCATCCAGCTTCACCTCTCCGAATTCCGCTATACTGGCAGCATATAGGGCTGCGCGACATTTCAAGGAAAGAGCAGTATATTTTGTAGCACGGCCCAGATCGGAATCAAGGGATTTTCCAGGAAGATCCTTAGCACAGAGTTCACATTCCGACAGGATGAAGTCATAGATAGCCTTTTCCTTATCTCTCATAGGATATAGTACCTCCTCCGGATCATCGACGCTTTGGGTCTTTGTGATGAGAGGGACTCCACCATATCTCTTAACCAAGGCAAAGTAGTTGAACGCACGTATGAAACGGGCTTCAGCAATTCTTTGCTTGATGTAGTCCTTGTCGAGCTCAGTAGACTTCGAGAGACATTCCATAAAATAATTAGCCTCTCGGATCAGCTTATAGCCATTATCCCACCAATCGAGGTATATAGGAACATTCGAAGCTGATATGGCCCCGGATTTCCATGTCTTTACCATTTCAGTATGAAAGTTCCAAAGACAGACGCCCTCATCAGCCATCTCATTGATGAATGCCCAGCCACATCCCGGACCCTTCCAGAAATTTTCATCTGTCCAGTCAAACGTCACAGGCGTCTCATTTACAGCAACGCAATTGCTGTAATACATATTAGCCAGGTATGCATCAATAAGATCCTGATCTTCCCACACAAAGCCGTCATTGATGATATTCAGAGGATGCTTATCCAATACTTCACAGGCTGAGGTAAGGATTGCAAAGAATGTTATTATTATAAATGATGTCTTTTTCATATTTCAGGATGTCTAGAATGAAACATTCAGTCCTACACTGATGGTCTTCTGCTGTGGATAGCTTCTTCCTACAGTTATCGCTTCCGGATCCAATCCGAACTTTGCAAGTCTGTCCAGAGTTATCAGGTTGTTACCTGCCAGATATATTCTGGCACTCGAGATAGGAGTCTTTGCAAGAATAGATTTCGGGAAATTATAACCCAATGTGAAAGTCTTGACACGCATATATGCTGCCTTCCTGACATTGAAGTCATTTACATAATTATCCGTCTTGGTCCAAGCAAGATGAGGGAATGTTGCATTAGGATCCATATTTGTAGGAGACCATCTACCCTCATATAAAACGTCAGTATACCTGCCGGAATTCACCCATATGCTATATCCGAATGCTCCCTGGAGAACAGCGGAAAGATCAAAACCCTTATACGCAAAGGACATATTTATACCATACATCCAATGAGGGGTATTTCCATCACATATCACTACCTGGTCTTTCCAATTGACCACGCCATCCTCATAAGTGTCGAGCAGCTTGATGCCTCCCGGAGTAAGCGTCCTGTTATTCTGCTCATCCATATCATATCCGAGATTGGCGATATCGACAGGTGTTGCAAGAAGACCATCCGACTTATAGCCCCACAGTTCTCCTACTTTATGTCCGGTTTTCTTATAGATTCTCTCCTGATCGGGATCATCATATTCAGGTTCATCATAATAAGCCCAGCGTGACTCATACCATGAGATGTTCGCACTGATATCATATGTGAATTCACCGGTTCCCTTTGAAGATCCAAGGCTGAAGTCAAAACCTTTGGTAGAAATGCTGTTAAGATTTTCCAAAGGAAGTGCGACTCCGAAAGTAGAAGGAATTGAAATATGCCTGCGGCCAGGGATTCCTTCACGCAGACGCGAAAAGACATCCAGACTACCATACAGCTTACGTCTGAACAATGAGAAGTCAATTCCACCATTGACAACCTTCATTGTCTCCCATGAGAGCGTAGGATTGGCCATACCGGTAGAATAAATACAGATATCATCATCGTCGCCAATCTGATAATACTGACCGATACCATATCCGGACAGATAAGCAAAGGCAGTCACACTATCATCTCCTGACAGACCATAACTTGCACGTAATTTCAGTTTGTCCAATGCTCTTGCATTCTTCATGAAATTCTCCTTGGAAATCACCCATCCAAGTGAGACACTCGGGAAATAACCCCATCTGTATCCTTTTGCAAATCTTGAAGAAGCATCTGCCCTGACTATGAATTCCGCAAGATATTTCTCATCATAGGCATAATTTGCTCTTCCCACAACACTCTGACGTCCGAGTTCCTGTGCAGAACTATGATTTGTAGCTGTAGATGCATCACCGGCAAAAAGATAGTCTATCGAACTCGTGATGAAGTTCTTTCGACTGGCATTGTATTCCTCACCTCTGAAATCAAGGAGTTCCCAAAGGGCCATTCCGCTTACATGGTGCTTGCCGAAATCCCTGTCATAATTCATGGACAACTGCTGGGTCCATGTCCTGTTGGTCTGGGCCACTTCCCAAAGCTGAGCACTACCATTCAATTGGGCCTTGAGAGTATAGGTGTCACTCTTACTATCGTAAACATACAGATCAATAGGTTTAGTGAAATCCTTATAGCTGTAATGCGACATTATGACATTCTCCGTAAGCTTGAGATTCAAGCCTTTAACATGCTTGAAGTCATACGTCAGCACTGCCGTTCCGAAATAAGTATGGGTATCACTGTCGCAATATCCGTATATTTCCCTGTTGGTGGATACATGAACTCCTCCCGTACCGGCTCCGTCTGCATATGGAATCTTGCTTTCATCAGGGAATGATGCAGGATAATAAGGTTTTGTAGTCGCGAGGTCCTGCCAAAGCGCTCCACCATCTCCCATTGACCTCTCCGTATAATCCTTATTATGATTGATGTATGAAAGATCGATGGAAAGCTTCAGGTTGTCAAGTACCTTTATGTCTACATTTGACTGTAAGTTGAACCTGGCATATCCGCCGCCATTTTTCTTGATCATTGTACTCTGGTTGAGATAGCCGACATATCCATAGTAGCTTATGCGGTCAGAGCCACCTCGTAATGAAACCGAATGATTGTGCTGAGGCGCCCAGTCTCTGAAAACCACATCATACCAATCGGTATTCGGATAGTTAGGATCGTTTCCATCCTTGAACTTCTGAATGTCTTCTGTAGTCCATGGAGCAGCAGATGATGATCCGCCAGCTTCCATGAATGCCTCTCTTTCCATCTCAGCCCACTGCCATGAATTGGCATTCTTCATGAATCTCGTCGCTCCTTGAAGAGTGTAGCTTCCACTGTATGTAACAGTCGGCTTCTGATCGACACCACGCTTGGTAGTCACGAGAATGACTCCATTTCCGGCACGTGCACCGTAGATGGAAGCAGCACCATCCTTCAGGATCGACACGGACTCGATCTGTTCCGGATTCAGCTGATCGATCTGACCCTCGACGCCATCCACAATTACAAGTGGGGCACCGAATCCTCGAATGGAAAGATTGGCTGCATCACTTCCCGGAAGTCCGCAGTTCTGCACGACAAAAAGACCAGGCATACGTCCGGCAAGAGCGTTATTCACATTTCCGACAGGAGCCATGGTCAGCTTGTCACTCTTGATCTGAGAAACCGAACCTGTGACTGTACCTACTTTCTGAACACCATATCCTACAACGACAACCTCTTCCAGGACAGTCTTGTCTTCCTGCATCACGATGTTGATGTCTACACGTCCGTTTACAGGAATGACCTGTGATATAAATCCGACATAAGACACCTCAAGTTCACTTTTGACACCAACTCCCTCAATCTCAAATTTTCCATCAAGTGTAGAAATCGCCGCGTTGGATGTACCTCGCACGACAACCACTGCGCCAGGAAGAGGATTACCTGATGCATCAGCGACTGTACCTTTGACAACAAGGCTTTGTGCGAACGACCCGACTGCAAAGAGCAGAAGGAAGGCCAACGACAGAGTTAATTTTGCTTTAGGGGAACGCATAGCTGTTTAATTATTGGTTATTTGTTTTCAGATTGACATGAAGGACCAAAAACATTCTTGACCGCCTCCAGATATCCAAATCCATTAAGTTTATCAGGAAGAAGGTAACTGCCCTCAACCCACTCGTTCCAGGCGTTGATAAACACAAACTTAGGCTGAGTGTCAGCATGTGCATCTGCATAATCCTTTGCATCACGCAGATATGACTCGAACACCTGTGGAGTATTGTTGAATCTGGTCACATCTTCAGGTCCTTTTTCCGGGAAACGAGGGCTGTCATCCCATCCGATGGAAACGGTAGGGAAAACAGGGAAATCAAGTTTTCCTTCCCAGGAATCCCTGCTTGTCTTGGCCTTTTCGCAATGGACAAGATAATCCGGATCGAACTCACCCATATTATACCATCCCCAGCTATCCGGTCCAAGAACAGACCTTTCTTCAACCCACTTCATACCAGCCTCATCAGCTGCAAATCCACCACCACACATCATCATATAGTGAAGGCCCGGGAAGCCAGCCTTCCTTGTTTCCTCCCTCAGGTAATCCATAGCTTCCTTCGCTTCCTGCTCATCAGAGAAGCTGTTAAGGAAGTTATATACATCAAATATCGCGAACACCGGACAACCGTCGATCTTGACGTAGTTAGGACGATGGAAGTACTGTGTTATTATTCTTTTCACAATCACAGGCCAGTCCTGAGAATCTATGACACCTGTCCAAAGTATCGACTCGTCATCTTTCCATTTATGGTAGTTCCAATAATTATGTTTTACATCATGATTCGCCCACATGATGAAGAAATCCATCTTTTCATTAGACGGCGCCTTGAGGAATCCATCGTTGAGAGCGCTTTCCAGGTACGGATAATGCTCAAACCAATACCAGTCATATACGAATGTATTGACACCATATGCAAGGGCTGTCTGAATCCATCTTTCAACAACGGCCGGATCGTTATCCATCTCGTAGCCCCACATAGGAACCTTCGGCTGATAGTGCCCCTCAAACCTAGGATTACCTTTCTTGATGACCTCCCACTCTCCGATGCCTTCCTCCCAATTGGCGCGGCCGAGAGAATCGTCATGGCAGGACGGCCATATGAAAGCACAGACACGGTATTCATCCCTCTCTACCTTGGAAGAGCAGGAAACAAGAAGTGCAAATGCAGCAACTGCAAATAATAATTTCTTCATCATACAACTCAATATTTCGTTAATATATCAGATTTTGCATTTTGTTCTTTTGAGAATTTTCAGCCTATATCTGCCAATTATATTCACACAAATATCATTAATTTAATTTGCATAAAAAATGAAGATAGCTAATAGTGTAATAAAAATGACAGATTTTATATTATCTTTGCACACGATAACCAAACCAATATACTATGATACTTTTTGATTCCCCGGACAACCGATGTTACATACCGGAGGCTTCACAAGAAAGCCTCAGAGGAGGCGACATAATACACGTAGTCGGATACCAGAACATTGCCGCTGGAGAAGAATACCCAAAAAAAGGATTCCCGGACGTATGTCTGTTCAAGGAACATGGTGGACGCTACATCAGCGAATATCAGCTGATATATATAGCCAGCGGATATGGAACGTTCCAAGACAGAGGAATCCATTACGAAGTACAGGCCGGTCAGATCTTTCTGATTCAACCCGGCATCTGGCACTCATATACGCCTGACCCTAATACAGGATGGGAAGAATACTATTTTGGATTCAACGGTCCTACACTCTCCAACCTCGCCCGGGAACTGTTTCTGATCAATGAGGTAAGTCTGCTGAAAACACATAACAGCGATTATGCCGAGCCCATTTTCAAAGCAGCGCTGAAAGCAGCGAAAGAAGGTGGCGCGGAAAGCATACAAATCCTCGAAGCCCTTCTTACGCAATTAATTACCTATACAAGATTTTCACTGAATAAGATTCTGCCTTCAAATGAATCATTTCTGTTCAAGGCCAGACAATACATGGAGAAGAACATCTCCAAGAAGATAAATATAGACGACATTGCAAATCATCTATGCGTCAGCAACTCTTGGTTCAGAAAGGAGTTTCTTAAGGAAACAGGCGTCCCCCCAGCCACCTTCCTTGGAAGAATCAGGCTTCAGACTTCAAAGTACATGCTGCTCACCAGTGAAAAATCAATCAAGGAAATATCCAGGGAATGCGGCTTCACCACATCTGAATATTTCTGCAAATTCTTCAGGGACAACACCGGCCTGACTCCTGGCGAATTCCGCGAGCAGATGCATCAGCCGCAACAAGACCAAGACATTTAAAACAAAAATCCCTCTCGGAAATTTCCAAGAGGGATCATGTGCTCCGGACGGGAATCGAACTATATATGATTACCAGTAAGTTATGTTACTTACAAGCGGATTTACAAGCGGTCAAGGATGATTTTTGTAAAATCTGCATTTATTGATCATCCGGCTTTTCGAAAGGAAGTTCTTCGGGAGATTGGATGTAGTCTATGGCTTTCTCAGATGAAACTACGCTTCTTCCGAGACGTTTCTCAACATCTTCACGAGCAGCCTTCGCAACATCTGCTCCTTCCTTGGCAATTCTTGCATTTTCTGTCAATCCCTGAGGATTTCGTTCCTTGCTGATTTCAGTTGCAGTTTCTTCCGCCAGGGCATTAAGAAGCAGTTCCATATTCGTCATATTGTCACGAAGGTTCTCTTTTGTCA
>JAEIGA010007299.1_pt1 | contig 16804 bp, 8 predicted proteins | sample 9270691 | NCBI WGS metagenome assembly JAEIGA01 (sample SAMN17057246, study PRJNA624740) | gut metagenome | biome: biome; isolation source: fecal sample | host: Bos grunniens | place: China: Xizang | collected 2019
CGGCATCACGAACATTTTCAACGCCGCGTACGATTCGTTCCGCGCCAAGCGCCGTGAACGCGGGCAGATTACCACTTTTTACGTGTGTACCGAGCCGCAGAAGCCGAATACGTGGCTTGAGAGCCCTTTGGCGGAAACGGCATGGATCGGGCTGTACGCGGGGGCGAAGGAATATGACGGATTCCTGCGCTGGGCGGCGTTTCTCTGGCAGAAGGATCCGTGGAACTATACCGGGGGCGATCTGGCCTCGATGCCTGCGGGCGAAGTGCAGCTTCTCTATCCCGGAGCGCTTGCCTCTCCGCGCTGGGAGATTCTGCGTGATTCGATCGAAGACTGGGAGAAGATACGGCTGCTGCGCGAAGACGGCGCAATTTCGCCGGAACTGCAATCCGCGATGAACGAGCTTGACTGGGATGCTGTCAACGCCGATTCGGCGGACGTGACTAGACGCAAGGTCGAAGCCGTCCAGAATTTTCTGAACCGATAATTTCAGTCCTTGGCTTTCTGGTTTTTCATTTCATGTTGCACTCCGTAGTTATGAAATATATGGTTGTCCTTTATTCTGGAGAGCACACTCTTCGCTTTGGTGAAGGATTTTATGCTGTGCCTTTGGGTGCATTGGGTGTCTGAAAATCAAGGAACTCTTGCGGGGTGGAGATTTCGGAGGGTTGCAGGTTGATTTTTGAAAGGTGAATTGAGTAAAGAGTGAAGGGTAAAAAGAAGACCCGAAACTGGAAACACTATTCACTAACGACTAATCACTATCGACTACCCCTCTCAAACCCCGCAGTCTTTTTGAAATAGAGCACAGTGTAAGGCTCAAGAGAGCACAGTGTAGGAGTTAGCCCGGCTTTCCACGTGGAAAGTCGGGCTAATGTCGGGTGTCAGAATCAATATTCGAGATTACCTATGAGTGTATAACAAAAACCTTAAGGAGGTAAATATGAATAAACTGCAGCGTGGAATCAAGTCGCTGAAGTCGATTGTGGCAATCGGTGCGGCGATCTGCTGCTCGGCTTCGGCATGGGCGGCAAGTGAGTATACGGACGGCAACGGTCTTAAATGGACCTATACCGCGAGCTCGGGCAAAGCAACGCTCTCGAACGTCGCAAAGGCCGACGGATCGGCATTGACCGGAACGCTGACGATTCCGGCGACGATCAACGGCGCAACAGTGACGGCAATCGGAGCAAATGCCTTTCAGAATCTCGGCATAACCAAGGTTCTATTTCCGGAAGGAATTACAACTATCAATCGAGGAGCATTTGCCGGTTGTACGGCACTTGAGACATTGACGCTTCCTGATTCGCTGACGGGTATCTACGGAGGCGGCTACGGTCAAAACGGGGCGTTCGCTAACTGTACGGCTCTTAGATCCGTCAAGTTCGGCAGCGGTCTCGTTACGATTGGCGATGGATACGGTAATTCGAGTACGGCCAATCCGGACGGTTTTGCATATTCCGGCGTGTTTGGCAACTGCTCTGCACTTGAAGAGGTGTCATTTGGCCCGAATCTTACGACGATTGGCCGTCATGCGTTTTCAGAGTGTATCGCACTCAAGAAACTGACCATCCCCGATTCCGTTCAGACGATTGGTTTGAATGCGTTTTACCATAACATGTTGTTGTCGTCGGTTTATTTCGGCAAAGGCCTGCGGAACATAAGCGACCGTGCGTTTTATAACTGTCCAGAACTGCAGACGGTTGAATTCGAGGCATGTGACACGCCTATTCTGTACATTGGAATAGATGTATTTGCCTATGCAGTTAAGTTGACCACGTTGAAATTTTCCGAATCTCTTACGAAGATTAATTATGGATCGTTCGCCGGCTGTACGGCGCTTGAGACGCTGACGCTTCCTGATTCGCTGACTGATATATATGGAGGCGGCTACGGTCAAAACGGGGCGTTCGCTAACTGTACGGCTCTTAGATCCGTCAAGTTCGGCAGCGGTCTCGTTACGATTGGCGATGGCTACGGTAATTCGAGTACGGCCAATCCGGACGGGTTTGCATATACCGGCGCGTTCGGCAACTGCGGCAATCTTGAGACGGTTGAGTTTGGTCAGAATCTTGAGACGATCGGTCATCATGCGTTTTCGGAGTGTGGTCATTTGAAGTCGCTGGTCATTCCGGATTCCGTAACGACGATTGGTGTGAACTGTTTCTGCAACAACATTCGTTTGACCAAGGTCACGTTCGGCGCCGATTTGCAGTCGATCGGGGCGTGTGCGTTCATGGGGTGCGTTTCGCTTAGCTCGGTTTCGTTCTCGCCGGCGACGACTCCGCTTTTGACCATCAACGCCAATGCTTTCAGAAACTGTCTGTGTCTTGCCTCGCTCACACTTTCCAATGCGATGCCGACCGTCAAATCCGGGGCTTTTGCGGGCTGCACGATGCTTCGCCGCATCACGGTGCCGTCATTGATGTCTACAATTGAAAGCAATGTGTTTTCCGGTATGGGTAATCTCAATGAGGTCATCTTCCTTGGACTGCCGCCGGAAAATCTCGCGAACGCAGGTTTGGTGAAGGATATCAAGATTCGTTATCCTGCGGAATATAAGGAAGATTGGGAGTCGGTTGTTCAAACGATCGGATTTACAAATGCGAGTGAATACAAGTCAGGTGAGTTGGGTGGTATTGTAAATGATTCGCGCTATGGACTTTCCGATATGCCGGCTGATCGCTCAATCGCCTCGGTTTCGATTTCGGAAAACTCGGCACTTGATGAGTTTGTTCTGGAGGACGGCAAGGTATTCGACTGCATCATCAGGATTGTGAATACGGCGGCGAATGACGTCACCGTGACACTTCCGGCAGGATACGTCTACGAGTCGTTCAAGAGCGCTACGCCGCTCACGATCCCGGCCAACAGCCGCAATATTCTCACGATTACGCGCACGTCGGATACGACATTTCTGGTTACGCGTGAGGAACTGGCGGTATTGCAGCAGTAAGCTTGAAGGGGAGGCACTTCCATGAAGCGGATACATAAAATCCTTATGCTTGCAGCCTTGGCGGGCGCGGCGCTTCCGGTGTCGGCGATGCCGATCGGACTCAGGACCGCGGTCTGGGGCGTGTCTTCGGCAAACGGCAGGGCGGCGGTCGGCCGCCTCCTGCCGGAGACCGACAGCACGAGTGAGATCAAGGCTGCACTTAAAGATTTCAGCGACAAGACCGTCGAGGTGAATATCGCGGATGATTCCACCTACGAGGAATTCCGCGAATGGGCGCTTGAGTCGGGCGCGAGAGCCGATACGTTGGCGGCATCGTCGACGGCTTGGCTCTCGTTTGCGGCAGGCTCGCCTGTCCTTGTCGGTGCGCCGCAGGATGGGGATCTCGTCATAGACGAGGTTTCTCCGGCGGGACCTGACGGGGCCATCGAAATGATCTTTTCGCTTGCCGACGTGGAGATAGGGCAACAGGCGCCGGAGGCGCGCTTGAAGACCGTCTTCGGAGTCGTGGGCGCGAAGACCTTGAACGGCGGCGCGTTTTCGGATGCGAATCTGACGTTCTCGCTCATGCCGACGGATGACGGCAGAATGAAAGCCGTCGTCACGCCGAAAAGGGATGAGAATGGAAATCTTCCGACGTCATTTTTCGTAAAGGTGAAAATGAAATAACTTAATTAATACAGATGGAGGGCGATTTGCTATCGTCTCTCCATCTGTCGCTAGTTATCCGTAGTCGACTTCGAAGAATTCTGCGAAGCCTGGCAACATGGGAGCGTTCGTCGTTGAGGCATCAAGTGTATTTGCTTTGGTGAAAGTTCTTATCCATTTGCCGAACCTTGTGAATGCACGTTTGAGTCCTGCAGCGATGGAATAGGCCGCGAACTCCGGGATTTGCCCCATTCGTTTGCTCAAGTATTTAAGATGCTCTGCCAGTATCTCGTGTTTAACGTTGCGACCAATCCATACGGTTGCGAAATACGCCGAAACGAGAACGAGAGCTGCCATGTTGCGGATGCCGGCGTATGACATGACGCGGATGTTCTCAAAGCCGTACGATCGGACTCGGCGCCGCTCACACCGAAGGATACAAGATGTGCAAGGCGTACTTTAAGGGAACTACGAAGCGTCTGCTTCCGTAATCGACCATCCGCGCAACTGTCGCGTAAACCGCCCGTCGCCGAGGGTGGAGGGTTGTTTTAGCAGGAAGTTGAAAGGCTATTTCTGTCGAATGCCGCTGAAAAGAGCATATGCCTTTTGGCGCATCGGGCCGTCAAGCTCCGGATGGTTCTCAACCGCTTTCCTCCATGCGCTTTCAAGCCGTCTGCGCTGAGATTCCGCATCTTCCATGCTTTTGGCGCCGGATTCGAGCAGGGCTTCGTTTCGCAGATACCGTGTGCGCAGAGACTTGAATCTCAAAAGCAGCTCCGGAGGAAGTGGACGCGCCACATTCAGGAGTTCGTGCATTCTCGTCTGTTCCCGCTCGGGGAAGACGGAAAGCGGATAACGCCGCTTCCCGATGACGACATAGCCGTTGGAAACGGAGCTCAATACGCCCGACACAGCATGTCCGGCGTGATTGGTGAATACGCCGGAGCATGGACGAGACAGCGCAAACGCCGGATTACTCAAGGCGCAAACGATACAGACCGCCAGCACCCTCTTTGTAAAGATAGATGGCACGAACTTCAGGATCCTCATCTTCGGTTACCAGATAATTGCGGTCGGCCGTTCCCGCCGCGCGCGACGGGCGATGGGCACGGTGCTCAAACCGCATGGATTTCTCGCCGGACACTTCGGCGCGCTGGACTGAATAAGCGCGATTGCGTCCAGGCAGAAACGTAGCCTCCATCAGATGCTCATCGCCTTCGACAGCCTTCCACGAAAGGATCCTGAGCCCGGCGTCTTCTTTGTCGAACGCATCTGTGCCGGCCAGATACTCGGCATAATTGCGCACTCCGTCGCCGTCATAATCCGCCGCGGGATCGTAGTCGGATATTTTCAAACCTCTATCTTCAAGATCCCATTCGATATCTTCAAGATATTGGTCGGCGACACCGTTTACCATCGTGCTTTTCGCGGCCTGGAGATTGAGTTTGAGCGTGCGGCCCGGTTTGGCGGCGGCGACCACGAGATTTGTATCGCCGTAAGTCTCCCCTCCCGCATCGATTTCGATAGCCAGTTCATCATCCACGGTCGCGGCAAGGTCGCTCGGCTGGTTTGACATCGGCACGGTCAGGGCGTAATTGGCGGACGTATCGGAATCGAAGCGGCGCGCCTCGCAGCGGGAGAGAAGAACGCCGTTTTTCCTAACGCGCACTTCCGCCGATTTGACGCCGCCGCCATCGTAATCGACGACGCGCCCCGTTATGATAAACGGCGGCAACGCGACCGGCGGAGCGCTTGCGGCATCCGCTGATGCGCACGCAATGGCAACCACGACAAAAATCAGACTTTGGATTTTATTCATGTCGACCTCCGTTTCAGTTTCCGCTGTTGGCATAAGTTCTAAGCCCGAGCTTGATGTCGCTTACACCGGGCAGATCGACAGTTCCGTTGCGGTCGGAATCCTGTCCGCCAATGAATATCGAGAGCGCTTTCATGCGGTCTTCCTCCGTGCCGCCGAGCAAAGAACCTGCCGGGATGATCAGCACCCATCGCGTATTCCACGCGCTGCGCCCTATAAGACGTGTATTGGCGCGGTCGGCATCGTCCTCGCCGCCGATCATCGCCCTGAACGACGGAATGCGGCGGATCTTCGCCATCACATCCACATTGCCCGAATAAAGCGAAGAAAGCGGCTGCCAATCCGGATCGTCGAGATGCGCCGAACCGATTGCGTACGGGACGGGAATGACCTGATCGACCACATTCCAGTCAAGGATCATGCCGTCTTCCCCGCCGCCGGGAATGCGCATGCGGTCCTGTACTGCGGGAACAAGGTAGACCGCCGGCGTTGCGCTGAGCGCCGCCGACGGATAACCTTCGAATTTGACGCCGGCCGAAGCGATCTTCGTCGCGAAATAGGACGAATCGAGCGCATGATCGCCGGCGGCGAGGTCGTTGCCGAAGAAGTTCTTGGCGAAATCGATCGTCGAGGAGAACGGAATGACAAGCGCCGGTTCCTTCAACGCGAGCGCAGACGACGATGCGATCGGCTGGCAATAACGCTTATATTCCGGAACGCTACGAATGTCGTTGACGATATACTTCGAAAGCTCAAGTCTCCAATCGTCATCGCCCGATGCATCGCCGGCGATTCTGAACAATTCCTTCCTGAGAGAGAACCAGGTGGCGTTGCGCTCGGGATTGTTGATACCGAGCCGCCCTTTCAGCACGGCGTAATTCGCTTTCATTCGCGCAAGAATATCCGAAAGCCCGGAATCTCCGCGCCCGGTTCCGACGAGCGGCGAGCCGTCGGCGGCAAACGTGCCGAGCGCACGCGCCCCGATCGTCTCGGCGCGGAACGCATCGCCGGAATTTCTGTCCGCGGAAAGCAGCCCGGTTTCATAATCGTACGTCTGCGCCGCCATATACACGTATTTCTGGGCGAGATCGAAGGCCTGCGAATAACGGGTAAGCGACTCGTCCTGCGTCTGGCGGAAGAACATATCGTTGTAACGGAGCTTGATCACGCGATTCACGCGCCGCGCACGCTCGGCTTCGCGCTCCTGCTGAATGCGGTCGCCTTCGGCAATAATCGTATCGAAATTCTCTGCAGCGGCGACCATCCTTCCCCACGCCGCATTGAGATCTTGTGCCGTACCGCCAACCGTTAGAATCGCCGAGCGCGCCTCGTCGAATGCCGATTTTTGCGCTGCACTCCACGAGGCTTGAGCGGCAGCCCAAGACGCATCGTTGTCGACCAATTCGCGGGCGATGGCAATTTCATCGAGCGCAATCTGATTAGCCGAGGCAAGCGCCTTGAATTTCGTTTTGAGCGAGACCCCGAGGGCGCCGGAAGTCGAATAGACGGCGCTGAGAGGATTGACGACCATTGTAAGACCGGCGCTCATCAATCCCATTCCGGTCACATCCGAGACGTAAGCATTCGACGCTTCGGCGAATTCAGCCCCGATATCGAACGAATTCTTCGAATATTTCAATACTATTTCCAGCGTCTTGGTAACAATCGTCGAATACCACTTCTCGTAACTTTCATTATACGAATGCTCTTGGGCATCACGCAACGATGCGATGTTGGCTATCGTATCCTTCAGTCGGGAGCTTTGCCCCTGGAATGTATCGGCCAGATTCTTCCAATCGATCCATGCAAGAATATATTCGGTATATGCATTCTGGATTTTTCCGCATGCGCGGCGCGTACCCCTGATCGAGTCTGGCTTGATGACAAGTCCGTTGGCTGAAATCTGATACGAGTAGGTATTCTCGGTTCGATCGCCCCCACCTTCCATAAAAGACTTCATTGTCTCGTATGTCCAGCCGTTCTTCGAAGAGTCGAACGTCGCGACCGCCACGGGCTTGAGATTATCCGCCCCCGTCACACCGAAAAGGGAAAGATCCATGTACATGTAGTGGTAATAGTCGGGGCCTTCGTAGCCTTGAGGATAAGTTCCCGACGGCCCGATGTCGTCTTCATACGGGGTGCCGTAGATTTCAATCAGACGGCGAGTGTAGTCCGCCTCGGAGATCTGATTCGTTTCCTCTATCGTCGCTTGCGAATTTTGGACATTGCGCAAGCTCCTGGCCGACTCCTGCGCTCTGTCGAGAACCTTGGCGGCGTTGGCAAGCGCGGTTTCAGCGCGGGCGGCGATCTGCTCGAAATGGGTGGACGTGCCATCTGCCACGCCCGCAGAAGAAATATCCATCGCAATTGCATTGTCTGAAAGGCCAAGCGGATTCATGCCCGAATCAAGCTGATCGAGTTTCTGCTGAACAGAAGAAACCATGACGGGAATTTCTTCAAGCGACGGCACCGTCGAACGGTTGATGCGCAGCAGACCCTCGTCATCAAAAGCGATATCCTCGCCATGTTCTTCCATTGTCTGCCAGACGGGCGAGAAAAGCCGCCATTCATATTCGCCGCCGGGCGTTTCATCGGGAAGACCGTCGACGAGTCTGGATTCGCTTATGCCGCGCGTATAGGCGACAAGGGAAGGATCGCGCGGATTGACGTACGAGCGGTTTTCAAGCAGCTCTTCACTTGTGCGCACCCCTCTCCACAATCTGATTTCGCCGACCGCCCCCTCAAAACCGCCGCCGAAGGAGAGAAGCGGATTATCCATCGGAAGACAGCCCAAATCGATTCCCGCGCTCTGCGTCCCGTCCGCGGCGAGAACCGCGAGCGACAAGACCCCGTCGGCGGAACAAGAAACGGAGATGAGGGAATCTTCCGGCAAATCCACCGTCGCCGCCGTGTTTTCCGTGTAAAACGACTTCTCCTGATATTCCGTCGCGTAGGAAGGAGAGCCCTGAAGCACCGTTCCGTCAACATCGTTGGTCACTGTGCTGTAGACGATGTTCGTCATGCACACAAGATTGAAATCGAGCGTTCCGGCGCTGATGGAACATTTTCCGTCTTCCGGGGAAACAGAGAGGGAAATACGACCTGAACAGCCAAGAGAATCGTTGTTTTCCTCCGGCTCTGCCGAAGATTTCGGCACCCGCCCGCCGATCATCTCGAGAAGATCGCCGGCTTTCTTGAGCACGATCGCGCGGAATTCGAATGTCCAGGCGCCGTCAACCTTCGTAACGGGCGCATTCGTGAGCCAGAGCCGCGTGTCGGCGTTGAATGTTGCGAGGTGATAGGTGCCGGCGCTCTCCGCTTCAGGCAAGAGAGAGTTCGCGACCATCCAGTTCATGACGCCGCCGATTCCTCCGCGTGTCGCCCACTCGCCGTAACCGAAATTGCGCTCTTCATCCCCGTCGAGATACCCCGCCCCCGCCTGTCCGCCGTTGTCGCGCCACGACTTGCGCGCCGTCCGGTCTACGACGTCCGCCGCCGTTTTGGCGAGCTTGGCGGCTGTTTCCGCAAAGCGCTCCTCGTCATAGTAATCGACGTCAACGACATGATCGGCGACATTCATCTGCATCTGCGAAGCCGACCATGAGAAATACGGATTGCGCAAAAGCCGGTACCACACGTTCATCGCCGAAAGATAATGCCCCCAGGCGTCGCCATGCCCCTGCGGATACTGCTTGACGGCATCGTTCTCGTCTATATCCGCGTCTTTGTCGGCGGAATTGATATTGTAATTGACGGCGTATGCAACTTCACCCGCAGTAATGCCGCGCGTAAAATTCCAGACCAGACGGTTGTAATATGGCGCTGTCGTCACCGATGGATTGTTCGCGCCCGTGCGCCCGCGCAAAAGTGCAAGTTCTTCGTCAAGAAGAGTAGGTACCTGGTTGTCGAAACAAAACAGCCCCGTTGAGGCGGAAGACCACTCCGAACCGAACCCGATTGTCGGATTGAGCGCGTCGACGTATGCTTCGTTACCGAGAAGAACGTATAGATCGCTCAAGCGTTCGGCGGCGAGAAGCAGCTGCTTGTTGGCATCCGTATCATTGACGCCGAGAGTGAGCGACATCGATTCGGCCTTGTTGAGCAATGTCTGGTAAAGCTCGATAAGTCCCACATCCTTGAGGTTGTCCTGATTGAGTGCGACATCTCCCGTCCAAGGCTTGCCCGCCTGCGCAATCATCGAAGCGGTTGTTTCCGCTTCGTTTTCGTAAAGATCGGTCATGCGCTGGGTGAACGGAGTTACATTGTTGACGCATCGCTGAATCCAGCCTTCCGCAAGCGCCGGGCCGCACCAGTCGCTCCATTCGCCCTTCATCACTTTGTAAGGTTCGGTATCTTTCCTTGCGCGATAGCGCATTACATAGTAGGTGTTGACGAGATTTGCCAGAGTATCGCCTTGTTGACCGATCGTAAAGCGCGTAAGCCCCTTCCATTCGGAATCGTCGAAAACATCCCTGTAGAAATTTTCATAATCGTCGGACATGGCGCCGCTGACGGTCGGAGTCGCCTTTTTCCATTCAAACTCGTAATCATCGGCCTTGCCCGCAAACGCTTCGGTATAGAGTATCCCAAGCTGCTGCGAAAGAAGATTGAGCGGATCTTCGCGCGTAATGACACGACCGGCGTAATATTCCGGCGCGACTTTGAACACGTGCATCGAAATCGCATCCCCGTCATCCACCTTCATTGTGGAATTTGTCGCGTCATTTTCGATCAGGACCACATAATTCGTCGCCCCCATTGCAGTAAGCGCGTAATGGTCTTTGGCTTTATATTCGACATTCGCCTTGCCGTTCCTGATTGAAAGGGGTGTCGGCTCCACCGGCGTCACAGGCAGGGAGGAAATCATTTCATCCCACTCTCTTTTGGCGGAGTGGTCTTGAGCGACAAGATTCATAAGCGCGGAAATTTCTGCCCGATTGAGCACGTTCGGATATAGAATCGATCCGCCGGCGTTCGTTTCAAGTTCGCCTTTCAGACAGACGCAATCCGCGACGGCGAGATTGGCGTTTACGAAGAAGCGCTCGCCGACCGACGGCGGCAGATCCTTGAAAGTGTATTTTCCGCCGCGCAAGGTGACGTTTCCTTCCGCCGGATCGAAACCGAACGTCTTGAGAAGATCGGCCGGCGTCGAAGATCCGGATGCGAGCGACGCTGGCACCGTCGCATGGCGGATTACGGTCGGGTCCCAGAGAAGAGCCGTCTTGCCTTTGTCGTCGGGGTATACAACCGCAATGGATTTCGCGTTCCACACTTCCGGCAGACCGTCGGCCGCCTTGGTGAGCGTCTGGCCGATCTTCATCGCTTCGACGTTCTTCGGCCATTCGACCGTCCACGTCCAGACGGCGGGCGCTCCCGCAATCATCTTCGCCGAGTCGAATCCGTCAAGACAGGAAAGCCAGGGGATCGGAGAACCGATGTCGGGCGGCGCCGTCACGCCCGGGAAATCAAAGCCGTCTTGGTTGGGATAGTACATGCGAATTGGAAGCCTGCCCGCACAGCGCGTCCACACCTGGTTCTTGCGGTCGGGGAAGGCGGGGGAATCCTTCTGCCCCGCAACATCATCCCAATAATTTTCGGCGAGCCATGGATTGTCGAAAAGATCAAGCGGATGCGGTCCGGGAAGAATCGTTCCGACCGTCGCCGTATCTGCAAGCGCGGTGTGCGCCTCGTTTGTCAGGACGACCGGGAAATAGCTCATCATCGGCCGTCCGTTCCGCGAATACTGAACCAGAACGCCGGGCATTGACGTTTCGTCATGATTGAGATCGCACCGCAAGGCCCACGCAAAATACCCATTGTGTTCAGAATCCACAAAAGCATGCTCCTCGTTCGGGTTGTAGCCGGGTAACGAAGGATCGTTCTGGCGGTAGATGACCGGAGCCGTATCCGACTGGAATACGCCGTTGCCGACATTGGGGGCTCCCGGCGAATACTGGAGCGCGCCGGTTATCGGACATATGCGTTGCGATACTTCCTCGGTGAAATCCCTCGAATTCGAGGCGAACTGCGGGATGAGATCGCCGTTTTCAAATGTCATGCACACCATCACGTTCGGAAGCGATGGATCAGGCGGTCTCAAGTGTTCACTGGCCGCGGTCTCCGCGGTGATGGCGCAGGCAGATACGACTATATCGTCGACGATCAACCCTTTGGCTGCTGACGCACCGGAAACGGCGCCGAGCGTATTGGCGTTAAAGATGCCGGAGAAATCGCAGTCCGCAACCGCATTGGCGTGAGACGGCCTGTCGTCGGTAAACACGACCGCATTCGTTCCGGACAGAGAAAATGTCACGCGGTGCCAGGCGGATGTCGAAAGCGGTTTGGACGAAAGGGAGAATGTCTCACCGCCGCATTCGGCCGCGAGCGTATATACGACGGTACCGTCACTTGACGAAGCGGAAAGTCCGAAAGTTTTCTCGCGGTTGCCGAGTGTGAGGATCCGTCCTTCGCCGACAAATTCGCTGGCGTTGGCCCAAAAGGATACCGCACCTTCGTTTTCGCGGAAACACTTCCCGGAGGGCATTTTCCCCGAACTTGCCCCTGAATCGAAGTAAAGCGCGTTGCCCTTTTCAAACACACTCGTTCCCGCGCCGCCTTGCTGGGAGGCAATCACGATCTGCGGATTTTCGGAAATCCTGGGGCAGACGATTTTATAACGCTGCACAAGCGTCGGAATCGCTATCTTCTCCGGCATGTCCGTTTCCTGAACCGATGTAGACCAGTTGACTTCCAGAACGGGATTCTCCGAAGAAGTATTCACCGCGTAAAGGACGGAAGGCATTTCTCTTGTCTCTTCGCGCCAATCGTAATAAAGCCGCGCGTTGTAATGAGTGCCGGAATTTTCCATCGACAGCACGCCGGAGACGGACGAATCGATGACGGGGCGGTATTTTTCGGTCGTACCGGAAACACTGCCGCCGCGCGGCGTCAGCTCCATGCCGATGGGCCACTCTTCCTCCTCAAGGGTGAAGAACTCCTTGTTCCCGCGTGAAACGGTACGCACGGGAAGAAACCACACATTGTCGGACCCGGAAAGTTTGAGGCAGGAGAATCCGACTTCATTTTCGGACGGAAATCCCTCTGCGGAGGTCCTGAAAACCTTATTCTCCGGCGCGCGGGCATGACCGTTGGGAAGCTGATATTTGACGAGTTCCACCGTGTAGTCGTCTGCAAACTTGATACTTTCGCCGGCGACGAGAACGGGGATGGCGTTCGTGTTCCATGTACAGGCGTATTGGCTTCGCTCGAACGGCCAACTGACTCCGAACGGGTCCGATTCCATCCAGTATACATCAATGCGCCAGGGAGCATCCGATGTGTCGCGCAAGGGGAAAAGCGCATTATGCTTGGGGCTGTACGAATACTGCCCTTTGTGTTGATAGTAATAATCTCCGAATTCATCCGTCTGCGAGGACGACGAAGACGACGAATCGGTAACGGGCGACGGCCAAAGGCCGTCCGTCGAATATCCCGATCCATGCGGTTTGATGGCGGTGCCGATATAACCTTTCATATCGTTCACGTCCGGCTCTCCGACTTCAATCACCTGCAGATGCTTCAGCTCATTGAACGACCCGGAATCGTAATATGCGAGAATAAACTGTCCGCTCACGCGGCCGTACGCCGAAAGCGTGTTGGCGGAGGAATCGAGATAGACGCCGCGCACGACCACATTCGACTCGACGACCTTATAGCCGCCCTTGTCCGTTTCACGCTCGCCGTATTCCGGGGTGATGAGCTCCGCAGGACCGAAGAGCTTGACGAACTTGCCTGAAAGGTCGATAGTGGGCGCATTCCAGGGCGATTCGGTCCAGAACATTTTGTATGGTCTGCCGTATGCGGAGCCGGACGCCGTGTACGTGCGCTCGAACACGGCGCCGTCGTCGGCAATCCATGTAAACGTGATATTTCCGCCGGCTTGAACATAAACTTTCCTGTTCACATTGTCGAAAATGAACTGCGACTGTGCGGTCGCATTTGTTCCGAAAGCGGCGTACGTCGCCTTCCAGTCCACCGCGATGTACCCGGGCGGAGCAATGGCGTCGCCCAGCCACACTTCGGGCTTTATGCGTTCGACGCTGAATCCGATTTCAGCAGTCATGAGCGAATACGACGGAAGCCCCGGCGTGACTGAAGACGACACCGAAACATTGGTTACGGCGCCGCCGAACGAAGCAGATACGGATGCTGCATTATTGGATGCGAGCCATTCATTGTCCGCAGCGTCGCTCGACATGCGTATAACCGGCGCGCCGGGAATCGAGAGAGAATAGCTTTGAGGCACCGCCAATCCCGGAAGAACCGAGGCGCCTGCAACCGCAAAAAGAATTATACATTGCTTCATATCCGAAGCTCCTTTTTGTTCGGCGCAATTATTTTATGCGCATAATGTAAGCCAGTTTGTAATAGGGGGGCATAACGCTGAACGAAACCCCCGAACCTGTCTTTGACGTGTTGTAGACCTTGCCGTTTCCTTTGGCTTCACTTTTGGCGTCGTAACCTCCGCATTCACTTACGATATTCCCGTCGGGCGAATAATTGCCGCCGTTGATGTTGGTGATCTGATCGTCCCCGGCGTATTTGTGGGAGTGCGGCGGCAAATTGTCCGTGGTCAGCGTCACTGACGACGCACCGCCAGTCAATTTGATTTGATCGAGAGATGATACGCCGAGCACAAACCTCTCGGCAAGATTCGGCGTTTTTATTCCTTCATAGGTTTTTCCGTCGCACAAAACCCAGCCATTGGGAATGGAGGAGCCGCTCCACATGATGATACCTCCAACCGGAATTGTTCCGTATCCTTCGATAGATCCCGTGTTTTTGACGGTAAGCGTTCCTGAAACGGTGACATTTCGGGAGAAAACCGCCTCGTTGCCGAATGTCGCATTGCCATCGACTTCCAATCCAGACTGGACTTCAATATTTTTCACCGTCGCCTTGCCAGCGACCGAGAAATCGCCGGCGGCGGAAGTGACATCTGCCGCCCATGACGAATAGGGCGTCATGATTATTTTCTGGCGAGGCGCGATTTCACCCGACGAATCTTTTACTTCAAGACCGATGTAAAGCGATCCTCCACGCGCGGCTTTAAGCGCATCGGACAGTTGCAAGTGCTGCGCCGTCGCATCGACGGAGGTGCCGGAATCGTTGAGCTCGACATTAAAAAGACCGGTCTTGTCGAGATTTACCGCGATTGCACGCGCCCAGAGCGGCGTTCCGCCAGAGGCCTGCGTGTACAGGCGAAAGGTGATTTCTTGACTCAGTGAGGAAAGCTCTTTGCCCTGCGCATCGCGAAGAACACCCTGATACGCTATTGACGTTTCTATCGCACTGGCGCAAAGAGTCCCGGCGACGGCCGCAAGCATGAGAATTGTCTTAAGTTTCATTTCTGTTCCTCCTTGTTTGTAATTCAGTCTAAATTGATTTCCGGAATTTTTGCGATCCGACGAAGCTTAAGCGAGCCTTTCGCCGCAATCGGCCCATCGCGCCGCACTCCCGTGTAAATCCAAGTGCACTCGCCCTTGATTTCCTCTTTGGGCGTCCACGCCGATGCGCCGCCGTCGCCGAACGAGAAGCGGATTTCTCCACCGATCGAAAAGAGTTCCGGCTTTACGTTTCCTGTATAATTCGAGAAGTCGTCTCCGTCCGGCGCCGGAGATTTGAAATCGGACTTTTTGCCGTCGAACATGGGATGAAGCGGATGACGGAAAGGATTGGACGGTGAATCGGCGCGGATAACATAGTTGAAAACCACCGTCTCGCCGGCATGTCCGAACCTGCCGCCGGCGCCGGCCGTTTCCGGCAAATCCACCGGCAAGACGGCAGAAGACAAACGTGTGGAGTAGCTGGACACGGGCAACGCCGCATCCGGCCCGTATATGGCCTGCGTCAATTTCCCCGAATTATCCTTAAGCCCCGCGACAACCACGCGCTGCAACAGGCGGACAATGCCGTTCCTGTCGACATGAACATAAACTTTGACGGGCATCACGCCACCCGAGACGATATCATCGACTTTGTTGAAATCGGAGATGTAGAAACTTACTTTTGAAAGCCGGATGTCAGCACACCACAAGCCCTGCGGCCAGGGCGAAGAAGAGCGGACATCTCGCGCGGAAACACTCAAGCTGGAACTCATCATCGTGCCGCCGACTTCTGAGATGTTCAGAATGCCGCCGATCGCCGCCCCGGAACCGGAAAGGCTTGAACGATCAAGTGCAAGCGCGACGCGCCAGGTTTCCCCGGTTGCAAGAACGCGAACGAGCGTCTTTGTAAGCGGAGCCCACGTGGCTGTTGCATCATCCGATCTGTTTTCCTTGTAAAGGAGCTGCGGCCGAGCGGCGAGATTTATCGAATCTGCATATGAAATCTCAACTGTTTTTTCAGCCGCTCCGTCATTGCGGACCGTTACTTCATTGAGCAACCCTTCCTCACCGAAATCAATCGCGTCGCGAGGCGTTATGTACAAGGGGCCGGACCAATCGCTGATACACGAGCCAGGCATAAAAACGACATCGCCATTATTCAAATATGCCGTTTTGGCACCTGTCGCAACAGGTCTGAAACGAGGATTGGCCTCGTCCAATCCCGACAGGAAGTAAAACTGCGCATTGGCGAGCGCTGGGCAGCCTGCGAAATAATCACGAGCCTTCACGCGTCCGGACAGACGCACGCCTGCAACATTGTACGGGGCGTTATTCTCGTCGTTTGCAACATGCCAGGCGATACGCGGCGGCTTCGGACTGCCGCGCAAGACGGCCGTAAAGGGTTCGGTGTTCGTGGAAAAGCACACAAGAACGCTATCTCCCTGAAGCGAGCGCAGAGAGGTGGCCTCGGGGGATTCTCGCGACCAGGTCCAATACGGCGAGCGAACGGACGGTTCGCCGGTTTTGCCGCCAGAAGCGGATGCGGTATAACGATACGCATCGGCGTTGTATACGGCAACCGACCAGACCGGCCAACCGGCAAAAAGTTCATCCGTTGAAACCTGCGGGGATACATTTACATAGACCGCATTCCAGCCGTTGGTCAACGTGATCGTCTGATCTGTCTGCGCGGCCCATGTGTATGTGGCGAACAGCGTGCCCGCCGTAAAGAGGCAAATTCCATGTCGCATCCTTACCTACTTTCTGTCTCTTTGGCACATTCTCAGTGCAACGTCAGTTGTATCCGGAAGAATCGGGTCCTCTGGTTTTTTATGGCGCAAGTATAACATCTCGTCCGATATTGGTAAAGGGGTGAAAGCCCCCGTTGACAGGGCAAGTGCCCCAAGGGGATAACACTCAAGAGACTCGCCGCCGGAATGGTATCATTCACGGCGCGACATTCCTTTTGTGTGTTTTTTGAGCAATCGGTATTCTACCGAA
>JAEIGA010007300.1_pt1 | contig 16802 bp, 12 predicted proteins | sample 9270691 | NCBI WGS metagenome assembly JAEIGA01 (sample SAMN17057246, study PRJNA624740) | gut metagenome | biome: biome; isolation source: fecal sample | host: Bos grunniens | place: China: Xizang | collected 2019
ACCGTTTGTCATTCCGACCGGAGTGGTACCGAGGGCAGTACAGCAACCACAACCAAAGCAATCGGGACAAGAACAACCGGATCAATTTAAAAATGCTCCGGCTCCGAGTGCGGGGCTATTCCCTGAGTTAGGGACGGGAAATGCCGAAAAAGATAGTCAATCTGCTGAAACTATTTATTTGGTCATTAACGATGTGACAATTGTCCAACCCGCGTTTGGCGGCATAGCATTTTGTACCGGTACGATGACGGTGGAAAATCAAATGAATGTAACGCTCAGACAGCTGGATGTTTCCTTGCGCTATGGTTCATTGGACGTTCCTTTATCCTTTTCCAGTGTTCTGCCAAATGGCGGAACGCAAACACAACCGATTGCATGGGCCGGTGAAAATTGTAAAAATATGTTAGATGTACCGCAAATGACGGTCTTGGAATGTGTTGCTCCGGGTGTATCTAAATCCGGATGTGAAAGTAAGATTAAATACGCTCCTATTCGTGAAAGTAATAAGATTGATAACGCCGAATGAGATTCGTAAATCTATTTGTAGGGGTTTTATTGTGCTTTTTGACCGGTACTGTTTATGCTGATGCCGGTCAGAGGGTTTTAAACGGTTCCGATATCAAGACGTATCGAGAAATTTTTGCCGCTCAGGATAAGGGGCATTTCAAAACGGCCGCTTCTTTAGAAAAAAAACTAAAAGATAAATCCTTGATGGGATATGTCTTATATGACAGATATTTTTCAAAAAGTTATAAGACAACAAAAAACGAAATCGTATCATGGCTGAAAAAATACGGGTCTTTGGCCGTTGCGGATGATATATATGCTTTAGGGCTTCAAAAAAAAGCCGGTGTAAAAAATTTAAAACCGAAAGGGATTTTCGGGTCGCGGACAGGGGCTTGTACCTTTGTGATGCGGGAAGAAGCCATCGATTTGGTTAAAAATGTACCGTTTAACGGGTTGGGAAAAACCAGACGGGCCGAAGCAAAAAAAATTATGAATCAGATTGCCAGATATTTATCTCGCGGAAAAACGCTTAATGCCAAACAGTTGGTTGAAGGCAAAAGAACAGATAATTTATTTAATCGGTTTGAACATAATTCGGCCAGAACGGCTCTGGCTTTTTCATATTTTTTGGATAATGAAAATAACCAAGCTCTTGCCTATGCCGAACACGCGGTGCGCGGATCCGGTTCGGATATTCCGCTTGCTTCATGGACAGCAGGGTTGACGGCCTGGCGTATGGGAAATTATGAAAAAGCCGCTGATTATTTTGAACGTACGGCAGGCTACAGAAAAACGTATCCGTTGCTCAGAGCGGCTTCGGCCTTTTGGGCGGCCCGAGCCAATTTAAGATTGGGTAATTATGAAAAAGTTGGTGATTATTTGGAGCTGGCTTCGGAATATCCGCGGACATTCTATGGTTTTATGGCTATGCGATTATTAGGGCAAGATTTAACCCATGTGTGGGATAAGCCGTCAACGCCAGAAGATGATATCTCAGGAGATTTTTCTCATCCGGCATTGGAACGATTTTATGCGTTGAAGCAAATCGGTCAAGACGAATGGGCTAAACGTGAATTGTCAAAACTGTATTTAGAAGCCGATAAAGAGGCTAAAAGTGTTTTATTAATGGTATCGGCGCAAAATGACTTTGATGATGAATTATTGGCGGTGTCGGGGGAAATCAGCGGTCAATCGGATATGCGTTATCCAGCTCCGCATTGGACGCCTTCTGACGGATGGAAAGCCGATAAAGCTTTGGTATTTTCGTTCGTAAAACAAGAATCGTGCTTTAACAGTCGTGCGCAAAGTTCGGTCGGCGCTGTGGGATTGATGCAAATTATGCCGGATACAGGGCGGGAATTGGCAAAATCTTTACAGTTTCCGTGGAGCGTTCAACGCCTGAAAGATCCCGAATATAATTTATCTTTGGGACAAAATTATTTGTTAAAGTTGTTGGATAACGGTGAGGTTAATTATAATTTGATTTTCTTGGCGGTAGCGTATAATGCCGGCCCCGGCAATTTAGCCAAGTGGAAAAAACGCATGGATTACCAAAATGATCCATTGTTGTTTATTGAAAGTATCCCGTCTAAAGAAACACGTAGTTTTGTGGAACGTATTTTGGTTAATTACTGGGTATATCGGTCTTTGATGGGACAGTCTATGCAGTCATTGGATGATGTATCCGGCGGTTTGTGGCCGATTTATCGAGCCCGTGATAACTAGCCGGTTTTTCCACTTTTATATTGACAAATAACACATTTTAATGTATGGTCTTTTCAAAATATTTAGAATGAAAGGTATAAAAATGACACCAGAAATTGTTGCAAAAATGTTCCCTAATCCTCTGCCGAGTATTGATGAAATTGAGGCAAAATATCCGCCTCGTACTTTGCCGGAAGGGGCTAAGGTTATGCGTGTGGCTCCCAGTCCGACCGGATTTTTACATGTTGGTACGATTTATCAAGGCATTATTGCCGAACGTGTGGCGCATCAAAGCGGTGGTGTGTTTTTTGTACGTGTGGAAGATACCGACCAAAAACGTAAAGTAGAGGGTGCTTTGGAATTGATTTTAGAATCTTTCCCTCGCTATGGATTGCATCCGGATGAAGGAGTGAATATGGCCGGTGAAGATGTGGGTGCTTATGGACCTTACACGCAATCTTTACGTAAAGATATTTATCAAGCCTATGCCAAAAAATTGTTGGAAGAGGGCAAGGCTTATCCATGTTTTTGTACGGCAGAAGATGTGGATTTAACCCGCAAAATCCAAGAAAAAATGAATATTCGTCCGGGATATCATGGTCAATATGCCAAATGCCGAAACTTGACGGATTCCCAAATTTTGGAACATTTAGAGGCCGGCCATAATTGGGTGCTTCGCTTTAAATCAACGGGCAATTATGATGAAAAAATGGCCATTAAAGATTTGGCTAAAGGTATGATTATGATGCCTCAAAATGATATGGATATCGTTATTTTGAAAAATGACGGATTGCCGACCTATCACTTTGCACATGTGGTTGATGACCACTTAATGGGCACGACACACGTTTCCCGTGGGGATGAATGGATTTCTTCTACACCGCTTCATATTCAATTGTTTGCGGCGATGGGATGGAAAACACCAAAGTATGCTCACTTGGCCACTTTGCAAAAATTAGATAACGGTAATAAACGTAAATTATCTAAACGCCATGATGCCGAAGCGTCCATTACGTATTTTTGGGAAAAAGGCTATCCGGAAATGACGGTTGTGGAATATTTAACGAATATTTTGAACGCAAACTTTGAAGATTGGCGTAAGGCTAATCCGACCGAACCGGCCGAAAAATTCCAAATGAATTTTAATAAAATTTCTAACACGGGTGGGGCTTTATTTGACTTTGTAAAAATGCACAGTATTTCAAAGGATGTAATTGCCAGAATGACGGCCGAAGAAGTTTATGAGGCCGTATTAAACTGGGCAAATGATTATAATAAACCACTGGCTGAAAAATTGTCTGCGCATAAGGATTATGTCACGGCGATTTTAAATATTGAACGAGGGATTGGGGCAAAATCTCGTAAAGATTTAGTCAAATGGGAAGATGTTGAAAATGAATTGACGTTCTTCTTTGATGATACGTTTGTGGCTCATCCGGAATTGTTGGAAAAATTTGATGAGGCAGATGTGAAAAAAGTGGCCTCAGAATTTGCTGCCATCTATGATGAAAATGATGACAAAGACACTTGGTTTGGTAAAATCAAACAGGTGGCCGGCAATAATGGTTTTGCAACGGATATGAAGGCCTATAAAGCTAATCCGACTGATTACAAAGGCTCGGTAGCAGATGTGGCCAAAATCTTGCGTGTTTTGGTAACGGGACGTGAACAAACGCCGGACCTATATGCCATTATGAAAATCTTGGGTAAGGATAAGACCTTGCAACGGTTGGGATAGAAAATAATATCCCCATTTATATGTCAAATGAAAACACCCTCGGACGAGGGCGTTTTTTTGTATCTTGAAAACTACTGGCCTAGTCGGTAGTTTTCAAGATATAACAAAAACCACTTTAAAAGTGGTTGGAAGTTGTAAACTACTTAAACCAAATAGTACGATATATTGACCCGAGTGGGCTATTTTATCATCTTCCAACCGCCGTTGGAAGGTTTTATATCCTGCATCGCAGGATAGGTTTAAAGAGGTTTGCACACCTCAGGGCACAACCCGTGCCTTGAAAACAAAATAGTAAATTCATCTGATGAATGCAACATAAAAAATTTAGGATATAACATAGGCTTGGGATAAAACAAGATAGTATTTAATCGATAGAAGGTAGCATATCATAGGCTCAAAATGCCTTTTTTCTTGCCTAAAAAGCTTAAATGATGTATAATATAATAAGTTATATATCATGAGGTGGCGCATGTTTGATGAGTATGAGCGTTTATCTAAAGAAGTATGGGTAAAATCTGATGCTGAAGATAAAATGATTTGTCGGTTAAGTCAGTATTATGAAGCATCACAACGCCGTTTTGAAGAGAGCTTGTCAGCTTTAGGGTTTCATCCCGAACGTCAGGGGGGGTATTTGTCTTTGTCGTTGGAAGAATATGAAAACTTTAAAAATTTTTCTAAAGTGTCGCCTGAATTTCCAAAAGAGTTATCGATTTATGCACCTCTTAAAAATCATGAATGGAATACATTAATTCAAAATATTAAAGTTGTTTCGGACGGTGGGCAGGCCGATTTTTGGGACAAAATCAGAGAAGGTGAAAAAGTAACGCCTTATAATTCGAAAATTTTACGCAATCTGTGTCGTCACATAGATATAGGTGAAGCATTAGGGGAAGACCCTTTGCAAGTAACAATGACGCCAGAGGGAAATAAAATGTTGGTGAAACTCCATGCAAGAGGGGCGAAAAAAGGTAAAAATGAAATCGTTTTGAAAACCGATTTTCCAGCGGTCGGTACATTTTTTCATGAGGTAGAGCATATTCTTCAGGAACGCTATCCGGCTTTGGAAAAGTCTTTTGAAAATAATCAGGATTATTCTCACTTTATTGAACGCCAAGCAATTGAGGCTGATTCAAAGGCAATTTCAGAATTAAATAATAAAAACAGCTCGTTTGATTTTATCCGGGAATTTTATCGAAAAAAATATCGTGAGGAAATGCGTGATTCTGAATGGGCTCAAAATTTACCGTTGGAGAAAAAATATGTATCGATAATGGCTTGTTCGCGTGCCAAAGCTGATGAACAAGCACATCATTTGATGATGCAAATTTTGTTGTCGCATTCCAGATTTGAGGCCTTTCAAAAGTTATCTCAGGAAAATGTTCCCGTTACAACGAGTCAATTTCATCAGATGATGAATACTGTGGAAGATTGGAAAGAGTATTATTTTGACTATCATAAGTTTGCTCGTTCCGATACGCAAAATAATTTTGAATCGGTGCAACAGCATTTGAAAAACAAAGAAAAAGCATGGAAAGATTTTGCCGGGGTCACAGTTGATTTATCTCCGTGTCATATCGTAACGCCGACGGTGGCAAAAATGTTAGATATGACGTATGCAATATATGGTATTCAAGATACGGATATGGCTAAGGGTGATTATGCTTACGATATATCTGATGATGTTATGAAACAAGCTCAACAAATGGAACAAAGTCAGGATTTTGAAGGAATGTATCATTTGTGTCGAACTCAGATGAATAATCACGCTGTCTTTAAACGTACGGTTAATCAACTGCCTGAAAACTATGATCCTAAAAAAATGGATGGGTTGGTGTATTATCGGGCATTGTTGGATATGAAAACAGGAAAAAATCCATTTGAAATTATTCAGAGGGTTATTGAAGATAAAGGGTATTTTATCAGGCATATTATCGGAAACTATAACGTTGATGAAATCAAAGTTTATGATGTTCCTAAAAGAAAAGTTTCCGACATTTTATCGGCAAGCAGTTTAAAGCAAGGACCGAATAAAGAAATGAATCCCGGATCGAGAGTGTCTGAAACAGCCTTGTATAATCGCCACAGTGGCAGATAGTTCTATTTTCTTTAGATGATATTTTTATACCAAATGTTATTTTTATTAAAAAAACGTTGGCAAGAATGCGTGTTTTTTGATATACTTTGATAAATTCATTGAAATAATAAAAGGAAATGATATGACCTCACATAACGATTTGCCCGATATTTTTAAAAAAAATACAGTTAATTTAACGTCTTCCAAAAATGCCTTAGAACAACAAGCGTTAGAGATTATCAATTCCATGTCCGGCGCTTATCCGACATGGACATTGCCGGAGGTTGAAAAGTTACAGACACGTTTAAAACGGGCCGAAGCGTTAATGGAAACGGATTTAGACGCCTATATCCGTTCGGATTTATACCCGATTATTCATGATATTAAAGGGCAAGGGACGACATTCGGATATCCGTTGATGACGGCGCTCGGAACACATGCATGCGCTGTGGTTAAGGAAAATGAGTGTTTGACACATCATCATTTAGCTTTAATTGCACAAGATGTTTTTGATATGCATTATGTTTTGACAAATCATCTTGAGGGACAAGGCGGTGAGCTCGGAGAAAAAATAACCAACCGTTTGGCACAAAAGGATTAGAAAAACGATGACAATGCCGGCTCATATTTTGGTGATTGACGACGATACCCGATTAAGAAAGCTCTTGAATAAGTATTTAACGGATAATGGCTTTATGGTGAGTGAGGTTTCTAATCCGATTGAGGCAGAGCAAATATTACAGCTATTTGTTTTTGATTTGATTATCATGGATGTGATGATGCCTCAGAAAAACGGACTGGATTTTACAAAAGAGTTACGAGAAAACGGATTGTCAACACCGATTTTAATGTTGACGGCTATGGGGGATAGCTCTAATCGTATAACCGGTCTGGAAAACGGAGCAGATGATTATTTACCTAAACCGTTTGAACCGCGAGAGTTGGTGTTGCGTATTAACAATATTTTAAAACGGGTAGAGGCTTTGCGTCCGGATGATGAATTGTATTTTGGTTCTTATCGATACAATCTGAAGACCACGGAACTTTTTCAAAATGATACGCCGATTATGCTGACAACGGCAGAACAAGAGTTATTAAGGGCATTGGCGCTCAAGGCCGGTGAAACCGTTTCCAGAGAAGAACTGGGGGAGGCTTTAAAAACAGATAATTTGCGCTCTATTGATGTACAAATCACCAGATTACGTAAAAAATTGGAAACAGATATTAAAAAACCTCAGTGTATTCAAACAGTCAGAGGGCAAGGGTACTTGTTGGTTGTAAGATGATAAAAAAAACACAAAATTCTTTTTTCCTTTTGATAATTAATTTTTTTAAATGGATTGGCTATGGCTTAAAGGCTTTGCGTCAGTATTTATTTCCTCAAAGGTTACTCAGCCGATTTTTATTGATTATCCTGTTGCCGATGGTTTTATTGCAAGCCGTTGTTGTTATTTTCTTTTTTGATCGCCACTGGGATGTGATTGCCAAACGGTTGGCGGCAGACGTAATCGGCGAAATTGAAATGGTGAGTTTGGCGATAGAACGTCATCCGACCGATGACGATTTAAATCATATTTTAAGGGATGTTAGCTCGAATTTATCCTTAAAAATGAATTGGCAACCGGATAAGCGGTTGAATAAGGCAAACTTGAAGGGTAAGACTCCCTATCATTTGGCGGCTCAAATGAAAAATTTTCCTTATCCCTTTGTTATGACACAAAATCCGGATCGTTCTGTCACTATCGGTGTTCAGTTATCTCAAGGGGTTTTGACAACGGTCATTCCGAAAAAAAGGTATTTTACATCAACAATTTTTGTATTTTTAATTTGGTTGATAGGTTCTGCCGTTTTATTATTCGCCATTGCTTTTTTGTTTATGAAAAATCAAGTACGTTCCATTGAACGTTTGTCGCGTGCATCGGAATTAATGGGGCGAGGACACATGAACTTTACGTTTAAACCCAGTGGGGCAACAGAAGTCAAGCAAGCCGGATATTCTTTTATTATGATGAAAAATCGTATTCAAAAATATTTAACGGAACGAACGGATATGTTGGCCGGCGTTTCTCATGATTTAAGAACGCCGCTGACTCGAATGAAGTTACAGCTCTCCATGATGGAACAAGATGAAAATGTGCGGGATTTACAATCAGATATTACCGAAATGGAAAAAATGTTAATCGGGTATTTATCCTTTGCGAAAGGAGAAGATAAAAGCGCACCGGAATTAATAGTACTTAATTCATTAGTGGAAAATATAGTTCAAAAGCTTAAGAAAACAGGTCAGAAAATAGATTTGCACTCAGAACAACGGATTGAAATTTTGGGACGTCCTGCCGATTTAACCAGAGCTTTAACGAATATTTTAACAAATGCCGGCCGTTATGCGACATATGCTCAAATAACATTAGGAATCAGAGATAAAATGGCGGTCGTTACAATAGATGATAATGGCCCGGGGATTCCCGAAAATAAACGTAAGGATGTATTTAAAGCCTTTTATCGTTTGGAAAATTCCAGAAATAAAGAAACCGGAGGGGTTGGACTTGGGATGACAATCACGAAAGATATTGTTTTGTCTCATGGTGGTGATATTCGGCTGAAAAGCAGTCCGCTTAAAGGATTGCGTGTTGTTATCAGTTTGCCTCAAAAATTTATGTCAAATGATTAGGGCGGTTTGTGTGGTGTGAGGCAATATCATACACCGATGTGTTTTATTTAATTGAATGGCGGTACCATAGCATACAAGGCATTATAATCTGTTTGATGTGCTGTAAAACGAGTGTATTGAAGAAAAGAGATTTCGAATACAAAAAAAAGACCGTTCCGAAGAACGGTCTGTTTTGTCGGTCAAACGCTTTAGTTAGGGAGTAGCACCACTACCACCACTACTACCATACAGAGTATCGCCGAAATCACCGATATCGTAAGCGTTTTGAGATTCATCACGTGTTACGTAGTCAACCACAGCACCGGCTGCAGCCACGATAGCCAAACCAACTGCCAAAGCAGCCAGCCATGACCATTTTACCTTTCCGAAAATAGCAGCAAAAGCCAAACCGACCAAACCGAAACCACCGACAACGAAAATTACGGAACGAACGTTTTGGAAGGTTGTTGTCATACGTTGCAACACAAGGTTAAAGATATTTTGACCCCCTGTGGCAGCAGCAGCAAATGCATCTGTGGCAACAAAGGCCAAGGCCGCTACAGCAAAAAAAGATAAATATTTCATAAATTTAGTCATAGGATCCTCCTTGATTAACAATTAGGCCTTTCTTAAGGCTTACTTATAGTCTATCGTATTTTTTGTATTTTGTCCAGCACTTTTTTACAAAATAATGAAAAAAAAGAGAAAAAAAAGTTATTTTTGTTAGTAAAAAATTAAAGAATTTGACTTATGATAAAGTAAAATAATGTCTGAAAAGGACATAAAAACACGTGTAAAAGGATGAAAGTCATGGCAAAACAACAAATCTTATTAAGTTCGGCGATAGGGCTGTGTTTTGGGGCGGCGCTTTTGTATGCTGCAACACCTTTGGCAGAAAATATTCCTGCGGATTATGGAATAGCTCAAGGGGATGGAGAACCGGATGAGAATTCTTTGGAAACCACTGCGCCCGGCGATATGGAAGAATTGTCTGACGGTGATGAGGATGTGGCTACCATTACAGCCGAAGGGGATTTTTTGGTGCCGACTTATTTGTTGCCGGTAGAGGAAGAATTGAAGGAAGAACCGGTTGTTCAAAATAATGTAGCGGATAATGTTTCGGTTACGAAAACAATAACTACCACAACCACGACAACGACAACAACGGAAGAATTGCCGATTTTTGATGTGTCCTCTAAGTCCGATAAAGAACCAACAAAAACGGTAAAGTTAAGTGTACCATCTGTAAAGAGTGAAGCTGGGGTGGAAGAAAAGACGGTTTTGAAACAAGTGTCAACGGCACAGCAAACGCCTCGTTATATAGGGACCGGTCATGCTGCTCCGTCAAAACAATCTGTACAGCCGACGGTTGTTCCGACCTCTGATATACCTGTAATACCGGTGAATTTAACTCCGGCACCTATTGCGCCTAAAACGCCGGTTGTGTCGGTTCCTGAACATCCGATATTGGTTCCATTGGCGCCCTTGCCGAAGGTGGCTGAACCGGAGCCGATAATCGAAACGCCGACGCGCAAAGTTATCCCTTCCGAATATGCGGATCGGGTATTGGCGACTTTTAATCAAAATGAACGTCCGGACTTTATTATGCCTCAAGAGATTAAGGTTTCTTTCTATAGAAATGCTTCCGAATTTTCCGGACAAACAATTAAGTGGATAAAAGCTTTTTCAGTGGGGGCTCTGAATGATCCGCGCTTAATTGTTCAAGTGCGTTTAAGTGTTTACAATCCGGCCGTTCAACAAAAACGATTGAGTGTTGTCAGAAATACATTGATTGGAGCGGGGTTATCTCCTCATCAGATTCAAGTTGTGTTCACAAACAGACCGACAGACAGCTTGATTTTGAGATTGATGGACAAGCCAGAGGCTGTTTCAGTGTCCATTCGACAATCGAAAGCGGGACGGCGTGTTGAAAAGCGTACAACAAAATGGTAAAAAAATGAAAAGACTCTTGTATATTGGTTTGAAATACAGTATGGTTAGGAAAAAAGGAGTGAAAAATGAAAATTAATTTGTTAAAAAATACAGCCTTTGTTGCGATTGTCTCCTGTTCTTTGGGGCTTATCGGATGTACTGTTCAACAAGATGAAGATTATGATCTGTATGCGAAGCCTCAGCCGGCTTGTTTGGATAATACCGGTATGGAGTGTGTTTTGATTTCCGATTCGCAAACGGCGTTGTATCTGCCTGAATTTTCTGAACAAACTTATACTGTGATGACAACGGAAACGGTTCCGGTCAAAAAAACATATTATGGTAGCCAAAGCGGCGTGGATTTATCTGTTTCCTCTCCGGCCACTCAAGAGGGGGCACCGGTTCGTGTGCAACCGACAAAAACAACTTCTGCCGTTACAATTAAAACGACAGAAGCAGCAACAATTACACCAAGTGTTTCTGTGGAAATTGAAGCCCCTAAGGTTGAGCCGGTAGAAGAGGTAAAAACACAAGCAGAACCGGTCGCTGTGGAAACACCTGAACCTCAAACTCAAACGGAACAAGTGTCGGTAGAAACGCCTGAACCTCAAACTCAAACGATTCAAACCACAACGGTTGAGATAGAAGAAAAAACGCAAACGGCCATAACAACAAAGGATACGTCTTTATCGGCAAAAGCATCCTATGGCGAAAAATGTCATGATTGGGAAGCCAAAGCCGGCGATACCTTGCGTGCTTTATTGATGCAATGGGGTGAAAAATCCGGTTGGACGGTTATTTGGAAATTGGATAGAGATTATCATTTGGAGGCAGGGGTGATTTTCCGTGGGACATTTACGGAAGTGTCCGGAGCATTGATTCGCTCATTTGCTCGGGCAACACCGGCACCGATTGGTACATTCTATAAAGGAAACAGAGTATTAGTCATCAGCACGCAGGAGGATGAAAATGCAAACTAAATTTAAAACAATCGGCTTAGTCGCTGCCTTAATGCTGGGTGTGATGGCTTTGACATCTTGTAATAAATATGTCAAGGAAACGAATGATAAAATTGAAACAACTTTGGAACGTGCTGAAGAACATTTGCAACGATCCGAAATTCCGGATTTGCCGGAACCGGTTGATACCGTTCGTACAAAAAATGATATCTGGCTCGGGAACAGCAGTGTTAAGATTATGGAAGGCGAAGCATTGCCGGCTTGGTTGGAAACCGATGACGGTATTACAATGTCTATTGCCGAAGAAACAACGTTGCCGTTATTGGCTCAAGAGTTGACGGATTTAACAGGAATTGCGGTTCGTTTGGATGATTTGAAAGCAGAAGAAGCCTTACCCAGTGAAACGGTTCCGGTGAATTATTCCGGAAAACTCAGTGGGTTGCTCAACTATATTTCCAATCGCTACAGTGTATGGTGGAGATATAAAGGAGGTATCATTACTTTCTTCACGAAAGAAACGCGTGCTTTCACGATTTATGCGTTGCCGACGGAAACACAAATGAATGCCTCAATTACGGGAGCTTCCATGGGTGAAGGTAACGGTGGTAATGCCTCTTCCAGCTTGTCTACATCTGCCAATTTGGCTTTGTGGGACAGTATTGAAAAAGGGGTAGAACAAGTTGTCGGCGAACAAGGTCAAATTTCTTTCAGCCGTCCGACAGGAACGGTGACGGTGACAGCCAGTCCGTTTATTATGCGTAAAGTGGCTGCCTACATCAACAGTTGGAATGAAAAATTAACTCGTCAAGTTGCCATTTCCGTAAAAGTGTTGCAAGTATCTGTCTCTCGTGAGGATAATTACGGGTTCGATTTGCGTGCCGTATTTAATTCCACCGATGTGGCCGGTACATTCTCCAGCCCGTATTTCATTGATGCGGCCGGCGGAACAACGGCAGGGGCTCTTGGGTTAATGAGTTTAACATTAATTAATCCGAATTCTAAGTGGAAAGATACCGCTTCCGTTATTCAGGCTTTCTCTACACTGGGAAAAACCTCTTTAGTGACCAGTTCTTCTGTTACAACGATGAATAATAAGGTTGCTCCGGTTCAAGTGACAACTTCTGAAAACTATGTGAAAGAAACCAGCGTGACAACGTCCGGCAGCGGTGATGACCGTGATACGGAAGTGGATATGGAAACGGATACACTGAACTATGGTTTCTCAATGGAAATTTTACCGAGAATTTTGGATCATGGACGTTTGATTGTTTTGTTCTCTTTGAATATTTCCGACTTGATTTCTTTGGAACAATTCTCGTCTAACAGCGGAACAATGGGGGCTAATCCTTCCAAAGATGATGAAGAGGAAGAGGATACCAGCTCTGGCGGAGATAAAGAAACAACCATCGTTCAATTGCCGAAAATGCAAATGCGTGGCTTTATGCAAGAAATTGCAATGCGTTCAGGTTCTACATTGGTCTTGACAGGGTTTGAAAAAGTAGCTGATACAACGACAACGTCAGGTATCGGAAAACCGAAAATGAGCTTACTCGGCGGTCAAGCCTATAACAATAATACGCGTGACGTATTGGTGATTTTGTTGACACCGGAGGTTTTGGAATCTCCGATGTCACCGGAAACTCGGATGCGTGATTTTTAATAAGGAGTGATATTCCGTGGAAAACACTGATCAATATCAAGAAAATGAAGCGGTTCTGGAACGTAAGGAGTTGCGAGGAACGTTAAACATCGACGGAACGATGTATGCCGTTGGGTTGTTGTGGCAATCTTTGCAAAATCCCGATGATCCGTTGCCGGAAATTCGAGAGGTTATTGAAAGCGAACCGGGCTTTGATTTATACTGTTTGCGACCGGCTTCCTCTCCGCAATATGGTATTGGTCGTAAATCTATGGGACATGCGGAAGGACAACCATCTGCCGCTGCTGCCGTGGCCAGTGCCTATGCGGATAAAACATCTGTTTGTGCCGTATTCCGTGTCAAAGAAGGATGGTGGTTTGTTTCCATTCGTAATGACTTAATTTTATCGGAAGAAGATCGTTTATTTTTGCGCGAAGAAGATGCTCAAAGGGCTTTTTTCTCAATGATGGCTGTGCCGGATTGGGATGTAAAGATTGCCCCCGCCGAATGGCAAATCGAAGGGGCCGAGCAAATTATTTTGGCCGATTTGATTAAGAATACGCGCAAGGTCCGTTTGCAAGAACTCAGTGCGATTCGTAAAACGCAGTTTTTAATCGGGATGGCCGTTGTTGTTATTGCATTGGTTTTGGCGGTAGCTTATTTATTTGTTACGTTATGGGATAGTGTTTTAACACCGAAAAAAATTGTTGCCGTTCCGACACCGGATGTTATTAAGCCGGTAGAACCGACACCGGAAAAACCTAAGCCGTGGGAAAAAGTTCCGGATACGTTATTCTTTTTGAATAAATGTTGGGACAATTCCTATCAGCTCAGCAATTTAACAATTCCACAATGGCAAATTGGTATGATTACCTGTACGCCTCAAGGAATTGAAACGTCTTGGAGTAAACAACGTGGCGGACGTATTTCATTTTTGAAATCGGCAATTAATGAATATAAAATTTCTCGTGTCAATATTCAAATGAATGATACCGGCACCGGAGCAAAAGGAACGGTTTCTTTTGGAGATTTACCGACGGTTGCTTCAATTCCGACCTTAACGGCTGATCAAATTCGGGATGAATTAATTGATATTACTCAAGCAACGAATTTACCGATTCAATTTTCGAAACAAACAGTTCAAGATCCGCCTAATAATCCGGATGGATCTGTACCGCCGAATCAACAAACTTACACGTTTTTTGGATTTCAGGTCAGTTCAGGGTATTCTCCTTGGGAATGGAAGACATTCTTTGATAAATTCTCTGGATTAGAGCTGTTAAAAGTGGAGTATAATCCTGCCATTGGGGCAACAAATAATAAATGGAAATATGAGGGACGAATCTATGCCAAATAAATCTTTATCTTTTTTGGGTGCATTATTGTTGGGTGTGGCTGTTACTGGTTTACCAGCTATGGCTCAGGATAAAAAAGCAGAGGTGGCTCCGGCTCAGGAAACAAAAGTGGAAGCGCCGAAGGTTTTGGATGAGGCCAGCCGTCAAATCTTAGAAAAAGAACTTGGGGATGTACAAACCGAATCAAAAGAAACGGTTGATTTTCCGACACGTTCAGGAATGGGCAGCTTGGAATTGGCTCCATTACCCGGATTGAATGAAAAATTGATTACCGGACCGGCGTCTATGGAACCGTCTGTTTCGCCGAAAGATTTGCCGAGCGAACAGTTACTGGGGCGTATTACCAGTGAAGTGTTTCAGGAAATGGCCGATTTGGAACGCGGTAATATTTTCTTAGATTTACAAAAGAAAAAAGAAACACTGAAAAATGATTTAGAAAAATTAAAAGCCACTTATCGTCAGGCTCGGTTGGAAGAAATTTCTAAGCGTGAGGATGTGGTGCGCAGCCGTATTGCTTGGTGGCAAGAACAAGAAAATGTTCGTTTGGAAACGGAAAAGAAAAAACAAGAAGTGGCCGAATTGGAACAAAAGATTGCCGAAGCAGAAGCAATGCGTGAGCAGTTGCGGGCAGAAGCTTTGGAACGTGCCAAAGAAAATCCGGACAGTGCCAATACCGAACTTAGTTTGGATCCGAACAAAACATCTATGGTTTTTGCTGATTTGTATGCGATTTCAAGCATTAAAGGTGTTGGTGGCAAGCTGATGGCACAATTGTTGGATTTAAACAAAAATACAATCATCGTTGCTCGAGTGGATGATACACTGCCATCCGGTCATGTTGTTAAGAAAATAACAAAAGACAGCTTGTTTGTTGTGTATAATGATCAAGAAAGTTCGTTAACGTTGGTTCCTCAGAAAAAAGCTGAAGAAAAAACAGAGCCGGCAGAAGAACCTGAACAATAAGGAAATGAGTTGTGGCTGAGGAAAACAATATATCGGAAATTGTTACGGCACCCGTTTTACCATCTCAGGTAGGATGGGGTGTTTCCCCTGTCACCCAAAATGAAACAAGCGAGGAAACAATTCCATCGTTTTTGACGCAGTCTGCGCAAGAGAGTACTGACATAGCGCAAGTCTCTGTCGGTGAGACACCGGTTATATCTCAAGAGATAACTGAGATAATACCCACTTCGGCTGAGACAGGTCAAAATGATATCGTATCTGACATAGTACAGACTGATGTTCAATCGGTTTCAGATCAGTCTTTTAGTCCTGAAATGAGTATTGAGGTGCCGCTAGAAAATGCTCCGGCAGCAGAAAATAATACTTTTGTGGAGCAAGAAGTTGCTCAAGTGACCGTTGCCGAAACCGATAGAAATGGCGTGACAGACTCTGTTTCAACAGAAGAAGGAACCGATCAAACATCCGATTCGAGCGGTAGTGCGGAAAAGGTTAGTTATTCATCTACGGCCTTTTTGAAGGAATTATTTTCCAATGGTAATGAGTGTATTACGGCTCCCGGCGGATCGTATGTGATTTCGGATGCGACACGGTCAATGTTGGCTTTATTTTCAAATGGTCGTTATTTCGTTGCCGAAACACACAAATATGATGGTCCTCCTTTATTATTTGTCACGGATACAAAACGGCGTCGTTTGCAAATCGGTCAGCCAGAATATGTGCCGTTACCTGTTATCAACAGCATTTATGAATATGCGGCAAAAATTAAAACAAAGGTCAATGTTGAAAGTGGGTCGGATTCTCAAGAACAAGCCCGTATGCAACGAAACTTTGTGGCGATTGTTACAAAGGCGGCGGCTTCACGCGTATCCGATATTCACATCGTTGTGGCGGACCATACGACCGTGTTATTTCGTACCAACGGGTTAATGCAGGTTGAATTTGAGTATAATAAAGAGTGGGGTGAAAGCTTTGTGCGTGCCGCCTTTGCATCGGCAGATATTTCTGATGCAAACTATGCCCAAAATGAATATCAAGCCGCTCAGAAGGTTGGGAAAACCGCCTTGCGTGGGTCTGGCGGAAAGTTGGTTTTGCCCCGTAATGTGCAAGGTATCCGTTTGCAATTTAACCCGATTGCGTTTGGTACGCGATACGTGGTTATGCGTTTGCTGTATGATGAAGATGATACCGATACAGCCGGAGATTTGTCTATTTTAGGGTTTGAGCCTCAGGAAATTGAGATTTTTTACCGTTTGCGTGCCATTCCGACTGGGATTGTTGTTG
>JAEIGA010007301.1_pt1 | contig 16802 bp, 11 predicted proteins | sample 9270691 | NCBI WGS metagenome assembly JAEIGA01 (sample SAMN17057246, study PRJNA624740) | gut metagenome | biome: biome; isolation source: fecal sample | host: Bos grunniens | place: China: Xizang | collected 2019
AGGGTATGAGTCAAAACAATCCAAATCCGACACCGCACCACCGCCACGTATCACCACAAGTACGTCAAAATCATCAAGTCGTTCTAATACTTTATCTAGGGATTCTAAAATAGAAGCTTCAGCTTTTTCACCCTGCATAATGGAGTTGAAAAGGGTGAGATTGTATTTGTAACCGTAGGCGTTGTTTTCAAGTTGATGGCAAAAGTCGCCATAACCAGCCGCACCTTCCGCAGAAATCACAGCAATATTTTTTATAAGTGGCTTAATAGGCAGAAGTTTGTTCATATCCATTATGCCATCTTCTTCCAGTTTTTTGATTACTTGTGCCTTGCGACGTGCGCTCTCACCCAGTGTGTATGTTGGGTCTATATCCACCACGTTTAGGCCAATGCCGTAAACTTCGTGAAAGGTAACATCTACACAAAATGCTACCTTCATGCCTGCAGCAAGAGTTTTTCCTGTTTCTGCTAAAAAGTAAGCCGCAATAGATTTGTATATATTCGCCCAAATATTTGCGCGAGATTTGGCAATGATACTGCCAGTATTTTCATCTTTTTCTATAAGTTCTATATAGCAATGCCCCACTCTCTGCACAGTTATGCTATTTATCTCGGCATGCACCCACACTCGTGACAAACAACCCTTCAATACAGAGCTTATTTCCTTGTTTAGTTCATATAAACTTATAGAATTATTCATAGTTTTCCAAAATAGTCTTCTGGATTGTGTATATAATCTTCTGGGTCTAAAATTTTTGGGTCTACATCGTAGGAATCCAACTTTTCTTGCAACTTGGCATTCACTTCCGATTTGTTTTGAATCTCCCCTTCCACATATATAATTTCTTGTACTACAGGAGATTCCACATCATACACCTTCCAAACTCCATCTTTTTTACCTTTTACATACATACCTTCTTCGCCTATACTACCACTTTCAAAAAAGAATTGGTAAAGACCATTTAGCACACCCATTTCGTATGTATATTTAGTCATCACGTTGCCGTATGGATAATATGAAATGCGTTCGCCATTTAAAATTCCATCTACATAAAACATTCTCTCTAGCACCACACTATCAGCAGAAAACACAAGTGCTTCACCTTGTCTCACACCGTCTTCATAGTTTTCCATCATAAGTGTATAGCCAGCAGATGCATAATAATGCCATAGACCATCTTTTTTGTATCCTTTGTATTTTCCTTTTGCAGAAAGAGTGCCTTCACCATCATATATTATTGCACTTGAAGTGCCATCTGCTTCAAATCTTTGCACACCTTGTAGCACACCATTTTCATGATAACGCTTAATCTCGCCCACAGGACTGCCGTTTTCAAAATAACCCTCCATTTTCACATTTCCGTTAGGATATTTTGTTTGTTTAAACTGTGCCTGAGCATATATCGACAATGCTATTACAGCCAAAAACGAAAGAATTACAAATTTTCTCATTTCATTAATTTTTTAAATTCCACAGGCATTGGAGCCTCAAATTGATGATGTTTTTTGGTTACAGGGTGTACAAAATGCAACATCCCTGCGTGTAGACATACTCTACCTGCTGTTTTGTATGTGCTTCCATATTTTTTATCGCCTACAATAGGGCAACCCACGCTCTTAAGTTGCACACGAATTTGGTTTTTACGACCTGTTTCAAGAGAAAGTTTCACCAATGTATATGGATGTTTTTCTTGCAATACTTCATATTCAAGCTCTGCATAGTCTCCACCATTGTCTTTTTCGCTTGCGTGCATAATAAGAGATTTGTCTTCGGTAAGATAAGACTTAATCACACCTTTTTTGTCTGGCATAGTGCCGGTAACTATAGCAAGATAACTTCTCTCTGGCACCATTTTAGTCCAGTTTTTTTGTAGAGTTTCTTGCACTTCTTGGCTTTTTGCAAAAATAAGCAGACCAGAGGTCTCTCTATCCAAACGGTGTACCACATAAATACGTTTGTCGCGTCCGTAAGACTTCATGTATTTATTAAGTACATGGTATACTGTGTTGATTTTATCTTTGTCTGTACCCACAGTAAGGAAACCTTCTTTTTTATACACCACCATCACATCGTCGTCTTCGTACACCACATGCATGTGCGAATGGATAAGTTTCTTCTTTTTAAGCAATGTTTTAGAAGAACGAATCTCTAGTTTGTCACCTTTTTTCAGAGGAAATTCTCTGTCTGTAAGCATTTTAGTACCGTTTAGCCAGATTTGACCATGTACTATAAGCGAACGTAGCGATGTTCTACTATGGTCGCTAAGTTTTTTGGTAAGATACTCCATTAGCGGCGCATTTTCTGTTACCGAAATGGTATATTGTTTATTTTGCATAATCAAAAGTTTATATAGTTGGCAAATATAGTTAAATATTCCCAAAAACAGAACAATTCCTAATTCCTAATTCCTAATTCCTAATTTTTTTTCTTATATTTGCATAAACACTATAGAAAAGTGCGATATTTATTAACCCTTTAAATACGGAGGTTATTATGAAACTAAAAAGTTTATTAGCATTTGCAGGCGGAATCGCTGTAGGTGCAGTGGCAGCTCTATTACTTGCTCCAACATCTGGCGCAGAACTTCGTGGCAAAATCATTGAACTATTAAAAAGCAAAGGTATTAGCAAAGAAAAATTTGATGAATTGGTTGCCCTTATCTCAGCAAGAGTAAAATCATTTACCACTATGAATGACCTAGAAATAATTGTAGATGAAGTGCTTGCAGAAGAAGGTGAATTACAACAAAATGCTAAACTATAACTATGACTTCTGATTACAAACAATTATTGGAAGAATGCAAGCAGTACGCTTCTATGCGCTACGACTTGCTTCGCTTGGAATTATTAGAAAAAATATCAAGAATATTTTCTCTACTGCTTTTAGCTATGGTTAGCATCGTGCTTGTCCTTATCATATTTGTGTACCTATCTGTATTGCTACTTATTTGGCTACAAGATATATTTGCTAGTATGATACCAGGTGTTTGTATAGTGGCAGGAATATATACATTGATGTTGGTATGCATCATTGTATTCAAAGATAAAATCTTCCTTAACCCTATGATAAGAGCCTTGAGCAAGATTATTTTTTCTGAAGAAAAACAAAATGTAGAACCTGTAAAACAATAAGTTATGATGTATTCTAATCTAAAAAACATAGAAGCAGTCATGGCTGAGAAACTAGTTCTACAGGCTAAGATTGCACAAAAAGAAAACAAGATAGTAAATGATTATAATTCCATTAAGACCTATTATTCCAACAAGTTTAGATGGTTTTCTATTGGAAAGTCACTAATAATGAACAATGGATTTTTCTCTGGCACACTAAGAAAATACACTTTGGGATACAAATTAATAAGTTATATAATAAAGAAGTTTAAACGTTAAAAAAACGTTTGCAATTTTTCACAATTTAGGCGATTTTTCTCCCGAAAAATCGCTTTTTTTATGTTTTTTAATTATCTTTGTGAAAACCAAAATCAAATACTTTGTTTATGACAACAAGATTTACATTTCTACGATCTTTAATACTCTTTTTTATCTTATGCATAAGTTTTTCTATTTATGCTCAAAACAACTTCATAAATCCAGACGGTGGGAATAATATCACAAATCCTGACGGTGAGAATAACATCATAGACCCAGACGGAGGAATTCACATCATACCACCCGGTGGGTTTAACAACCAAACAGGCACTAGCATATTAAAAATTACAGAAATAATTACCACTGCTAGTGCGTGCAACAATGGTAGCATCACAGTAAATGCAACTGGTGGACTTTCTCCTTATACTTATAGTATAGACAACTTTGACAGCCAACAAAGTAGCAATGTGTTTACAGGACTAGAAGCTGGACTATATATTGTAAAGGTAAAAGACGCGCTAGGAGAAACGGCACGTGAAGTAACTTCTATTGATAATAAAAAATTATCACTTCAAAACATTAATACCACAAACATCATATGTAGCGATGCTACAGATGGCACTATAAAAATGACAATTGTTAATGGTACTAAACCATATACTATAACATGTACAAATCCAAATTTTTCTGGAAATATAAACATTAATGAAGACGAATTAGAAATCACCAATCTGCCAGCAGACATATACGAATTTTTCATTACAGATGCCAATGGTTGCACAATAACCACTACTCAAACCATAAATGAAACTACGCCTGAACTAAAATACGAACCAAAAACAAACAACGTAGTTTGCCCAGGCACTGCCACTGGTAAAGTTTTTGGAGAAGCAAAAGGCGGTTCACTTATATATACATACACCCTAACTGGTGAAAATGTGGAATACCACAGCACCAACAACAATGGCAGATTCACAGACCTATACGCAGGCAAATATACCGCTAGCGTAACAGACACAAATGGCTGCACCACTATTGCAGAACCTATAGAAATCACTGAAAAAGAAACACTTACAGTAGACCCTCTAACATCTAAACCTGCGGCAAATGTGGTTTGCGAAAACGACAAAACCGCATCAGTTACATTTACTGTGGCTGGCAGAACAGAGGTGGTTGCCGTGAGCGACACTGCTAGATATTATAGTGTAAAACTTTTCGACATCACAAACCAACACGAAATTTTAGCTCCAGATTTGAAATTCTCAAATAAGTTTCACCCTGTAATCACAGAAAACAAAACTAAAAAAGTACCTGTGTTAGACGAAAATGGTGAACCTACACTAGATGAAAATGGAGAAATCATCACAAAAAATGTAACCTACAAAGACACCCTTTGGACAGAAGGTTGCTACGAGCCTACTAAAGTAGAAGAAGTACGCAAGGTGAGCAACAAAGAATACACAGAAGACCTAAGAGGTTTCAATTGCGACGACAAGATTACAGTTTCTGGCCTTGGTGCTGGAGCATACAAAATCCGTTTCTATAGAGGCGACTGTGAATTTGGAGAAGAAATGACATTTACCGTTGGCATTACAGGAAGTCTTCCAAGTGCACAAATAAACAATATAGAAAGCTTCTGCGATGGCTCTGAATACACCATCACCCCTACCATTGTAGCAAATCCGGGCATTTCAAAATATGAATGGATGCTAGATGATGAAGTTTTAGCAAAAACAAAAGAACTTACTCGCATATTCACAGCAGAAGACCACAACAAAGCACTGAAACTAAACGTAACAAACCGCTGTGGTTCAAGCACTTCCAATATTGTTCTAACCAAAATAAACAAACGTCCTACCGCAACTATAGCAACCAACACAGATATTTGTAGAAATCCACAATCTGAAGTATCTATTAGTTTCACTGGTAAGGGACCATTTATTTACCTTTTGCCAGACAGCACCGAAAAAACAACTACAGACGTATTTGTAAAAGAAGCAGTGAGTGCAGATAGCGACATTGCATTTACACTTTTATCATTAAAAGACCAAAACTGCGAATCTATAGCAGAAGACATCAATACTGTAGAAGCAAAACAACCAGATGTGCTTGTAGTAGAAGCGCTGAAAAATACTCCTGCGGCAACTGTAGTTTGTAGCACTGATAGCACAGCCTCAGTATCATTTACAATAGCAGGTAGAACAGCTTTAGTGGCTTCTGCAGACACTGCCACATACTACACTGTAAAACTATTCGACATTAACAACCAACAAGAAATCATAGACGAAAATATCAAAATCACCAATATTTTCCACCCTGTAATTACCAACAACAGAGTAGAAAAAGAGCCTGTGCTAGACGAAAATGGCGAACCTACACTAGATGAAAACGGAGAAATCATCACCAATGAAGTGACTTACAAAGACACACTTTGGACAGAAGGTTGCCACGAGCCTACCAAACTAGAAGAAGTACGTATGGTAAGCCACAAAGAATACACAGAAGATTTAAAAGGTTTCGACTGCAACGACAAAATTACAGTTTCAGGACTTGGTGCTGGAGCATACAGCATACGTTTCTACAAAGGAACATGCGAATTTGCAAAAGAAATCACATTTACAATAGGCATTACAGGAAGTACACCTATCGCTTATATCAATGAAGTTGGCAGTTTCTGCGACGAAACAGAAGTAACCATCAATCCAGTTATAGAATCAACCCCTGCAGTAACCAAATACGAATGGTTGCTAGGCGATGAAGTAATTGGTAAAACAAAAGATTTAACACGTGCATTTGTTTTAGACGAAAACAACAAAACCCTAAAACTAAGTGCAACAAATAAATGTGGTACTACTATTTCAAACTCTGTACTTGTACAAGTAAATCCTCGTCCAACAGCACTACTAGAAACAAGTAAAGGTTATTTATGTAAAAACCAAACAACAGAGGTTTCTATCACACTTACAGGTGAAGGACCATTTACATACACCCTACCTGACGGTACAGAAAAAACAGTAACAGATGTATACTCTAAAGAAGAAGTTACACCTGCAAGAGATACCATATTTACATTTACAACACTAAAAGACGCAAATTGCGAAGCACAAATAGTAAAAGACGTAAACACTGTAGAAACAAAAATCTATCCAGAACCAGAATACGACATGACTATCACAGTGCCAGAACCAATGGTAAGTGGTAGATATGTGAAAGTAAACGCCACAGAAGGTTTCGCTGGTTACACATTATTAATAAATGAAGAAGAAATCCCTGCAAAAGGACCTGAAAACATCTTCTGGGCTAAAAAATTCCCATACGGAATGTCAACCAACGACTTTAAAATGACATTTACCGACGAAAATGGTTGTGATTGGACACTAGAAGAAACTCAAGTAATAGAATCTATCATTTTCCCAAATATCTTCACACCTAATGGCGACGGAGTAAACGACGTATTCCTTGCAGACTACGACCTAAAAGTTTACGACCGCCAAGGCACACTAATGTATGAAGGCACATCTGGTTGGGACGGCACTCATAATGGCGTTGAAGCCAACCAAGGCGTATATTTATACACAGTGTTTATTCCTACAGAAGATGGAAATTTAGAGGTAATTAAATCAACACTAACTCTAGAACGCTAATATACTATGAAACTAAATCGCATTTCTATAATATTTTGCTTATTGGGACTAACAATGCCATGCTTGGCATCTAATATCACAGGCAACACCGAGTTTCTAAAAAGAAATTACGAAGGAGCAATTGCAGAGTATAAAGAGACTTTAAGCAACGATAGCACCAAAAGTAGCAGTGAAACTTATGCACTTTATCGTATAGGTGAGTGTTATTCATACCTAAATGAAGCAGAAGAAGCAGTAAACTACCTAAACGAAGCTATTACATCTGGCTACCAAGAAGCAGATGCATACCTCATCTATGGTAAAAATCTTCAAAAATTAGGGAAATACACATTAGCAAAGGCTGCATTTGAAGAAGTTGAAAGACTTCAACCTGCCAACGAACTTGTTAAAAACTTGAAGGCATCTTGCGACTTTGCTATCCGCTTTAGTTCACAAAACCCTATTTCACCAGAAGAATACATAAGTGGCATCAATACCACCGACCTAGAATATGGCATCGGTTTTTACAAATCTGGCATCATTTATTCTAAAAACACAAAAGACAAAGATGCATATCGCTCACAAATGTATTTTTCAGACTCAAGCGACGAATTTAGTTCATCACGTTCTATTGACAATATGATAAAAATAGGCAAAAAGCCAAACATTGGTACATTTGCTGTTGACACATTAAATAATATAATGTATTATACCAAATGTATCAACAACGAAAACAATGACTGTTTTATCTACTACTCAGTATTCAAAAAAGACAAATGGGTAGATAAAGGCCTACTTCCAATAGGCGACCGCCACACAGATGCAGCACACCCTGCCCTATCTGCAAACGGCAAAAGACTTTACTTCACATCAAACCGTGCAGGAGGCTATGGTGGTAGCGATATTTGGTATATAGAAAAGAAACAAAACGGCAAATGGAACTACAAACCAATAAATGCAGGTGCAGTAGTAAACACAGCAGGCAATGAAGCATTTCCATACGTTGTAGGAAACACTCTTATCTTTGCCTCAGACGGCGGAGTTGGTTTTGGTGGTTACGACTTATATAGCGCCATTGTCAACGGAAAATCTATTTCAGGAGTACAAAACCTATATCGCCCAATAAACTCATCTTTCGACGATATCAACATTATTGTATCAGAGAAAAACGACGAAGCTTTCCTTATAAGCAACAGAAAATCAGACACAAAAGACGATGTTTATAGATTTAAAGGAATATTCTCTGCTACTATGATTTCTGGCCATGTGTACGACAAAAAGACAGGAGAACCACTATCTGGAGCACAAGTTATCCTAAACGGCATGGGCAAATCTCAAACCGTGCAAACAAACGAAGAAGGCTACTACTACGCATTTGTAGAAGCAGGAGATTTCTACAAACTTATTGCAAGTAGCATGGGTTACCTTTCTGATATTGCCATGGCAAAAACAGAAAAAACATCGATTGGTAGTTTCCCAGTGGAACAAGATTTCTACCTATCACAAACAGCAATGTCTATAAGTGGTAGAGTTTACGATATGGAAACCAACGAACCATTTATAAACGAAGACGTAATGCTACTTCAAGATGGCAAAGTGGTACAACAAACCAAAACAGACATTACAGGTAGATACACATTTACCGACTTAGAAAACGGCAAAGAATATCAAGTGAAGGTAAACAAACCAAACTTCCTATCTATTAGCAGTAGACCATTTAGATATTCAGAAGGCGATAGCAACAATAGTCAGTTCGACCTTGCTTCTATCCCAAGTGCCACAAACGCATACTCATCAGACGACAAACGCTACAACAAAGAAGGCGCAGTAGTGGGTTGGGGACGCGAAATATTCCTATACGATATTTATTACAACTTCGATAGTGCAAAACTGCTTCCAGATTCTAAAACAGCGCTAGACAGAATTATTTTATTACTTCAGTCAAACCCTACCCTAAAACTAGAATTTGGTTCACACACCGACTCTCGTGGCACACACGAATACAACGACAAACTATCAGAAGAACGTGCAAAATCTGTTGTTGACTACTTAGTTAACGCAGGTATTGACCGCGCAAGACTTTCTTGGAAAGGTTATGGCAAACGTCACCCACTTATTGCAAAACCAGCCACAGAAGGCGAACACAGAATGAATCGTAGAACAAGTTTCAAAATAGTTGAAAACTAAAAACATATAACAAATGAAAATACTAAATAAAATATGGTTAGTGCTACTATTAATGCCAATGTCATTAATGGCACAAAACGATGTGCAAGTAAGTCAACATTTGTTTACCCAAACACATTACAACCCAGCCTTGACAGGTAACTCTATATATGCAAACATTACAATGCTAGCACGTCATCAGTTTGTAGACTTCCAAGGGGCACCAACCACAGGTCTGCTAAACTTCGACATTCTAGCACCTTCTATCAATTCTGGTTTTGGTCTATCTGTGGTCTACGACAAATTTGGTCCACTAAGCACCTACAGTGCCACAGTAAACTATGCATATCACGTTGACTTTAGTGAAAACCACAAACTTTCACTAGGTCTTGGTGCAGGTGCCACATTTGCACAATACGATGCCTCTAGCAATATTTACGAGCAAGAAGGCGACCCAACAGAATATTACGACAGAGATAGCCACGTGAGACCAAACTTCAATTTTGGTATCCAATATCAACTAAAAAATTGGACTATTGGAGCATCTCTTACACATATTCAAGAGTTCTTTATGGAAAAGAACTTGCGTTTTTCTCCTATAAACTATTATCTTTACACAAAATATAAATTTGAAGTGGCAAGAGATTGGGACATCGTGCCTGCAATATCTGCTCACTACAATGGTGTAACAGTAAACGAAGAACTGAGCCTTATTGTAAACTATACAAAAGCACTTTGGTTTGGTGTAGCATACAGAATGAGCGACCTTTTTGTTGCAGAATCTATCGTTCCAATGATAGGATTCAACATAACAGACTATGTAAGACTAGGTTACGCCTACGATTACAACCTTACACACCTACAAGGTTACACATCTGGTACACACGAACTAATGCTTACAATAAGATTTAAAAGCAGTGAACAATACAAAACTCCACGTTTTGCAGAATGGAATTAATATATAGGTATAACTAACAAAAATTTACAACTATGTCCAAAGCGCAAGTATTACAAAAAGAGAATGAGATAATGGACAATGCTTTTGAAGAGCTACTTACCGATTATGTAAACTCACATCATAGCAAAAAAACTGAGATAATAAGAAAAGCATATCAATTTGCAAAAGCTGCCCACGCAGGTGTGCGCAGACGTTCTGGAGAACCATATATCATCCACCCTATTGCGGTGGCCCATATCGTATGTAAAGATATAGGTCTTGGTTCTACATCTATTTGCGCAGCCTTACTACACGACGTGGTAGAAGACACAGACTACACTGTGGACGATATCAAAAACCTATTTGGTGAAAAAGTAGCACAAATTGTAAAAGGACTTACCAAGATTTCTGGTGGAGTTTTTGGCGACCAAGCATCCGCACAAGCCGAAAACTTTAGAAAACTTATTATCACCATGTCGGAAGACATACGTGTGGTGCTTATTAAGATAGCCGACAGACTTCACAATATGCGCACACTAGACTCACAATCTGTGGCAAAACAATACAAGATTGCAGGAGAAACAGAGTATATCTATGCCCCACTTGCCCACAGACTAGGTCTATTTACCATAAAAACCGAACTAGAAGACCTAAGTTTTAAATACAATTTCCCAGAAAAATACGAAAGCATTTCCAAACGCCTTGAAGCAGAACGCGAAAAACGTATGGCAGTGTACGACAAATTCTCTCTTCCTATTATGAACAAACTAAACAGCTACGGCTACGAGTTTGTAATGAAAGAAAGAATCAAGTCAGCCTTCTCTATTTGGAAAAAAATGGAAGCAAAACACATTCCATTTGAAGAAGTGTACGATATTTTAGGTGCTAGAATTGTGTTTAAACCACACCCAGGAGCAGACGAAAAGATAGAATGTCTAAAAATATACAACCTTATCACATCTATCTACACCCTACACCCAGGCAGAACACGCGACTGGCTAAATACACCAAAAGCAAATGGTTATGAAGCACTTCACGTGACCGTGATGGGACCAAATGGTCAATGGATTGAGGTACAAATCCGTAGCCAAAGAATGGACGATATAGCAGAAAAAGGTCTTGCTGCACACTGGAACTACAAAAAAGACTACTCATCTAGTGAATCTAAGATAGAAGAATGGTTGAGCACTGTAAATGAGTTACTTAAAAACCCAGACTCAAATGCAATGCATTTCCTAGATACCTTTAAACTAACACTTTACGATGCAGAAATCTTTGTGTTTACACCAAAAGGAGAAATGAAAACCCTACCTTCAGGTTCCACAGCACTAGACTTTGCATTCGACATTCACTCCGACCTAGGTATGCACTGTATTGGCGCAAAAGTAAACAACAAACTTGTGCCACTAAGCTACGTTTTGCAAAGTGGAGACCAAGTAGAAATACTTGTTGCAAAAGGTCAAACACCTCAACCAGAATGGATTAACTATGTTACCACAGTAAAAGCAAAAGAAAAACTTACCACCATTTTCAAACAAAGTTCTAAACTATTTAGAAAAAAAGGTGAAGAAATCTTGCGTGACACACTAGAAGCACTAGGCTATGTAGTGAAGAAAGACTTCAACAATGAAACCATTAAGTTGTTGCTAGACCACTTCAAACTAGACACCCTAGACGATGTGCTTATTAAAATAGGTAAAGAAGAAATTTCACTTACAGAAATACCAGAACTAGTAAGAAACAAAACTAGAAAACTTACTATCAAATCTCTTACCCCACGTTTCCTACTGAGCAAAGGTAAAAAGAATAAAGAAACTGTAGAAAGCGCAAATTGCAATCTTGCTCCATGCTGCAAACCTATCCCTGGCGACGACATTATAGGTTTCCAAACAGAGAACGGAGTTATTATACATAAAAGAGATTGCCCAGAAGCCCTTAAACTAAAATCTCAACACGGTCCTAAGATTGTAGAAGTGAAATGGGAACAAACCAAAGAACAAGTCTACAGTGCCGCCATCGAGATAGAGGGCATCGATAGAAAGCATATCTTAATGGATATTGTGAAAATAATATCAGAAGATTTGAATGCTAATATCCAAAAACTAACGGTGAAAACCTTCGACGGCATTTTCAATGCCAAAATCAATGTATATGTTAGTCACGTTGATGACATTAAGAAAATTTGTACAGAAGCTCTAAAAATCAATGGAATAGAACGAGCAACACGCATCAACGAACATGACATTTAAATCATTAAAATTAACCTTATTATTTCTAATTGTAACGTTATCTATGGCTAACGCAAACCCTTTTATGCAAGAATTTGACTTAAAATTCTCTGCAGTACCTTTTGATAAAATAGAGTTGAATCACTATGCAGAAGCATTGGAAGCAGGTCTAAAACAACAAGAAGAAGACATACAAAAAATAGTAGAAAACACTCAAGCACCAACATTTGAAAACACCATACTTGCACTAGAAAATAGCGGTGCAATACTATCTCGTGTTTGCGGAGTGCTTTTCAACCTCACAGAAGCCGAAACTTGTGACGAACTAGACTCTATATCAGAGAAATACTCTCCTATCCTATCAGAAGCCTCAAGTAAGATAAAACAAAACGAAGCACTATTTGCGAGAGTAAAAAAAGTGTATGAAAACATAGACCAATACGCAGACCCTATTCAGAAAAAAATGATAGAAGACTCGTATATTGGTTTTGTGCGTTCAGGTGCAAACCTAGAAGCAGACAAAAAAGAAAGACTTAAAACACTTTCTAGCGAGTTGAGTCTGCTTACATTCAACTTTGGCAGACTTGCCCTACAAGCAACAAATGCCTACACAATGCACCTTACCAATATTGAAGACCTAGATGGTCTGCCAGAATACGCCATTGCCGCAGCCAAACAAAAAGCCACAGAAAAAGGCCTAGAAGGCTACGTAATCGACCTTTCTGCACCATCTTACATTAGTTTTATGCAATATGCCACCAATAGAGAACTTAGAAAAGAACTATACATGGCATACAACACCAAAACTAGCAAAGGAGACGAAAACGACAACCAAGAAAACATAAAGAAAATAGTAAACAACCGCCTAGAAATGGCTCAAATAATGGGACGTTCACACTATAGTGAATACCGTCTAGAACGCACCATGGCACAAAACGACAGTGCTGTCTATGGCCTTTTAGACGATTTACTAGAAAAATACATGCCTCATGCCATTGAAGAAAGAGAAATCATACAAAAATATGCAGGTTTCCCTCTTATGCCATACGACTGGGCATTTTACAGTGAAAAATACAAAGAAGAAAAATACAATTACAAAGAAGAAGACCTAAAACCATACTTTGAACTTGAAAGAGTAAAAAAAGGTGTATTTGGTTTAGCAACAGACCTTTACGGAATAAAATTCATTCCAAACAAAGAACTTCCTGTATATCACAAAGATGTAGATTTGTTTGAAGTCTACGATGCTAACGACAAATTTATGGGACTTCTTTACACAGACTTCTTCCCACGCAAAAGCAAACGTCAAGGCGCTTGGATGACAGAATTTAAAGGTCAATACTACAACGCAGACGGCACAGATAGCAGACCACTTATCTCACTTGTGATGAATTTCACACCTCCAACAGAGGGAATGCCAGCACTTTTGACCTACGATGAAGTAAAAACATTCCTACACGAGTTTGGTCACGCATTGCACGGACTACTTTCAGACGTGCCATACGAAAGCCTAAGCGGCACAAATGTGTATAGAGACTTTGTGGAACTACCTTCACAAATAATGGAAAACTTTGCTTCTCTACCAGAATTTTTAAACAAAACAGCCATTCATTACCAAACTGGTGAAGTAATTCCAACAGAACTAGTAGAAAAAGTAAAAGCATCTGAGCAATATTTGGCAGCATATTCATGCATCAGACAGTTAAGTTTTGGCTATTTAGACATGGCTTGGCACGGAATCAAAGAAAATTTCAACAGCAATGTGATAGAATTTGAAAAAAATGCATGGAAAAAGACCCAACTTTTCCCTTCAATAGACGGTTGTTGCATGAGTACACACTTTACTCACCTATTCGCAGGTGGTTATGCAGCTGGATATTATGGTTATAAATGGGCAGAAGTGCTAGATGCCGATGCATTTTCTGTATTTCAAGAAGCAGGAGGTATAGACAAAACTGTAGCAAGCAGATTTAGAGACAATATTTTATCAAAAGGGGGCACAGAACACCCTATGGAGCTATATATTAAATTTAGAGGAGACAAGCCACAAACAAATGCACTACTAAAAAGAGATGGTATAGCGAACTAATTAGGAATTAGGAATTAGGATTGATAACCCGCATCGCGAGTTTATCTTAAATTGTAGGCAGGTGTTGAACGTTAGTGCTAAGCTATATCTGTAGATACGTAATACATCTATAACTCTAATCCGCATTTAGGTGTAAACCTAGTGCGGATTTTTTTGTTATTATCCCACAAAAATATTATCTTTGTAGAACCCTTGAACTCAACAAGGGTTAGGTCTTGGTTACATTTTGTGAATAGTTATTGCATCGCGGACACAGCACGCTGTGTCCCTACACAATTAACGTGTATGTGTTACGCAAGCCTCATGCGTTGAACTTCCATTATAACTAGAATTATTAATGTCTTAATTTTTAATCAAGATTTTATTAATCAAATAATTTATGAAAGAAAAGTATTATTTATTCTTAGATGAATGTGGAGATCAAAATATAGCAAATTTTGACCCATCGTTCCCTATTTTTACATTATGTGGTATTATCGTATCAGAAGAACAATTACAAGTATTGTCTGCTCAAATCAGTGAATTAAAAAGAGATTTTTGGGGAGATAGAAAAATAATATTACATTCTAGGGATATAAGAAAGTGTCAAAATGGTTTTGAGATTCTTTTTAATCTAAATACCAAACATAATTTTTATGAACGTATAAATCAGATTTTAGGCCAAGATATTTATACAATTATTTGTTGTGCTATATTAAAAGAACCATATATTAGGCAGTATGGAAAACTAAATGATGTTTACGGTCAGTCACTTTCATTTATTATGGAACGCACTGTATTTTATCTAGATAGCCTTAATAAATCTGATATAGAGTTGACAACCATAATTGAGAAAAGAGGTAAAAAGGAAGATGCTACCTTATTAGCTTATTATAATTCATTGTTTGATAGAGGCACATATTGGGTGAGCGCTGAGCGTATAAAATCTTATTTTAAATCATTTCAAATGAAAGCGAAACAGGAAGATGTGATAGGTCTTCAGGTGGCAGATTTAATTGCTTATCCAATTACACGACATATTTTGGATGAAAATGCAGTAAACTTATCTTATGATATTATAAAACGTAATATTTATACAAAAGATGGAAAATTGTATGGCATGAAAGTGTTTCCTAAGAAATAATGTAAGTATATATAACAAAAAAGAGTCGCTAAGTTGCAACCCTTTCCCGACCGGGGACACCCCAATCCTATTAAGTACAATGACTTAATCTTTTCACAAAGATAATACTTAATTTCTCAACAACCAAATTTTGTTATCAATATTTTAATTTTTAGGGCAAACCGAATATTCTTTCAACAAAAAATCCGATTTTCCATAAAAAAACTTGAAATTGCAAAAATAAACCTTATCTTTGCAAAGTTTTTCTTACACTAGTTGTGTAAAATTATAATAAAAAAAGACAAAAAAAACATAATTATTAACTTTAAACTTAAAAAATGAAACTACAAGTAAGTAATTCTAATTATCCTAATTGGACACCTATTACTGTACAATTCAATGTGCCTGCTAAGTTTGAGAAATTAAAAGAAATCGCAAACAACCTTTGGTGGGTATGGAACTATGAAGCAGTGGACCTATTCACAGAAATGAATCCAGAATTATGGACAAAATGCGGTGGAAACCCTGTTTTATTCCTTCAAACTCTTAACGGAACTCAATACGCTGAATTAGCTAAAAACAAAGGCTTCATCAAACGTATGGACGAAGTTTACGCTAAATTTACAGCTTATATGAACGTTAAACCTTCAAAAACTATTCCTTCTGTTGCTTATTTCAGCATGGAATATGGTTTAACTGATATCTTAAAAATCTACTCTGGTGGTCTAGGCGTATTAGCTGGTGACTACTTAAAAGAAGCTTCTGACTGCAACGTTGACATGGTTGCTATCGGTTTCTTATATCGTTTTGGTTACTTCACCCAAAACCTTTCTATGAACGGTGAACAAATCGCTGTTTACGAAGCTCAAGAATTCGACAAACTTCCTCTAGAACAATATCTAGACAAAAATGGTAACCCTATTACTATTAATGTTGCTTACCCAGGTCGTAACATCTACGCAAACCTATGGAAAGTAAAAGTTGGTCGTATCAACCTTATCCTTCTTGACACAGACACTGACTTAAACAACGAAGCAGATCGTTCAATCACTAGCCAACTTTATGGTGGCGACAACGAACACCGTCTAAAACAAGAAATCATGCTTGGTATCGGTGGTATGGCTGCTCTTAAAGAACTTGGTATTTCAAAAGAAGTTTACCACTGTAACGAAGGTCACGCTGCATTCTTAAACGTTCAACGTTTAATCGACTATATCAAAACTGGTCTTAGCTTCAACGAAGCTATGGAACTTGTACGTGTTTCTGGTCTATTCACCACTCACACTCCA
>JAEIGA010007302.1_pt1 | contig 16801 bp, 14 predicted proteins | sample 9270691 | NCBI WGS metagenome assembly JAEIGA01 (sample SAMN17057246, study PRJNA624740) | gut metagenome | biome: biome; isolation source: fecal sample | host: Bos grunniens | place: China: Xizang | collected 2019
CGATGCAGCCAGCCGTTTTTGTCAAGCCACCCGTGTTTGTTTTCCTGCGTGTAGTACGGATCGCTTTCTTCTGATGCCGTTACAATCTCGTCAATATGAATGACCGCCAATTTGCTGGCATTGTCTTTGGTATTCGTAAGTTCGCCGAGTACCTTGTGATTTGCACCATCTTCTTTTCTGACCCGTTCGTTCGGCTTCGCAAACTGCAACAGCGTTTCATTGCCGTTTTCATCAACAATCGGAAGAATAAACGGATTCTCCGCCGTTCGCTGATTGAGCATTTCTTGAAGCTTTTTGCCCCAATTTCGCGGAGAAGTTCCGTCAAAGAAATCCGTATCAAGCAGCACAGCATTTTCAAAGTGCTTTCCGTTGTTGTCATCAAACGGCTCCATGATGGAATACTGCGCCTGCTCCGTCGTCTGTCCCTGCTGCGCCGCCCGGTACGCCTTTTCAAACGTCCGCTTGACCTGCTCAAGCTGCCGCGCTTCCTTTGATCCAGCCGTCACCATCTTCACAAGATGTTTAATTTCAGCAAACACCTTTTGGAAAACATTCTGATGCTTTGTGGAAAGCTCCGTGACAAACTGCTCGTCGGTAAACAGATACTCACCGACCATATCGGCAGTCAGTTCGGAATCAACGTCCGTACCCTCGGCATACAGCGAAGCAATCGCATCCCGGCGGCTGTCATACTCGCCTTTTGTGACGGCATATTCTTTTGCTGCCGCAGCAAGCTCGGTATATTCCGCCGTACCCTCAAGGACGTGCGTCACCTCATGCCCGACGACGGTCTTGAGTACGTTCGGGGAATCAATATTGATCGTGATCCCGTCCGCATCCTTAAAACCGTTGATGATAACACCATCGGCAACCGTACCCGCCTTGCCGGATTCCCGGAGCTTCTTGTTGTTGGTGAAATTGAAGACAATACCCTTGTCCTCCGCAATCTTCGCCACCGTTTCAGCAAGCTCCCTTGTGCGGTTCGTGTTGTTGGCGACCTTTGAATCAATAAGATTCTGCACCGTCTTCTTCGCCGCATCAGACTTGTACTTGGACACATCCTCGGCAAAGTATTCTTTGCGACGCGCCCTCTCCGCATACGATTCCGACAGACGGTCTCCCTGCGCCACAACCGCGACGCGTTCGGACAGCTTCTTTTTGAGTGCTGTCCGCCGCTCGTCGGAGGAAAATTCGCTTGCCTTTTCGTGCAGCTCTTTGTACCGTGTCTGCTCTGCCAGCGTCGGCTCTTTGAGCGCACCCAGCTCCTCATATTCTTTCCGCAGCGCGTCTTCTTCCTTGACCGCGTCCTGATAGGCTTTGTATTCCTCGCCGCCCAGCACTTCCTCAATGGTATCGATCTCGATTCTGCCGCGCTCCATGTCAGATGCCGCCTGCTCCTCGATCTCCTGCCGCTGCTTCGGATTCAGCTTCACGCCGCCTGCTTTGGTTTCCTCGTCCTTGATCCGCTGCTCGACCACACGGTCAATGACCGCCTGCTCGTTCTTCGTGCGCCCGGTGATAAAATCCGTGTCGGATTTGTTGGACTGCACAAGACCCGGTGTTTGCATCGTGCCCGATACCATTGCACCGACGACAAACTGTTCCAGCAGGTTTTCGTCTTCGATAATCTGCGACAGTTCCTCGTCTTCCATGTACGTCAGCTTCTTACCGACCGCCTGCGCAGTACCCGCAAGAACTTCTTCAAGACCCTCGCCCGTTGCTTTCACACCGAATTGCACCGCGTTCTTCGCAATCGTGTTGGTGATCTTCTCCGATACCTTTTTTGCAACGATATCGTCAAACCCTCCAAGCCCGTGCGAAAGACCGACCGCTTTGACACCCTTGCCAAAACCGCCGGAAAGCATTTCCGTGATTGTATCTGCCGCCGCTGCAATCGCGCCGTATGTTTCCGCTTCGCCGACCTCTGCACCGCTCTTGTATGCTTCTGCCGTATTTGATCCAAAGGAGGACAGTCCCATGATCGCAGATGATACCGCCGTTGCAACCCCCACGCCTGCGCCCGCCATTGTAGCAAGTCCGGCTGCTGCCAATGCTCCGCCTGCCTGTCCAAGACCCTGCGTTCCGGCATCAATCGTCTTGCCAAAGACAGAATACTTGTCAAGATAATTGTCAACCGGCGCAAACAAATCGCCGATTGTGTCCCGCTGCATTTTTTTCCGCAAACGGTCTGCTTTCTCGGCATCTCCGCTCTTGTCCGCCGCCGCAGCAGAAGCATCGGTGATCGCGTCGCCGATACCTTCGCCAAGCATCATAGCACCCTTTGCAACACCCGTGACAAGATCACCCGCCGTGCCGAGGATCGTCTTTGCCACATCCCCGAATTGATACCCATCACGGAAAGCTCCCTTGTCAAAGAAATCAAGCAGACTGTCGTCTTCCTTTGACTTCACCGTAAACGATCCGCCCCCGCCGCCGTGCTTCGTGCCGGAAACAGACCCGACCGTCGGCTTGACAGGCGCAATGTCATCATAGGTAATCGGCGTGCGCACTTTCTGTGATTCAAGTGCCGCCAAAAATGCGCTGGTAGAAGCATCACCGCCGACGAGCTTGTCACGCGGGATGCCGTTCTCTTGCGCAATCTTATCTTCCAGCATCTGAATCTTGATGCCGTTTTTCTGTTTCTTTTTCAGTTCTTCAAGGAATTTTTCTGCATTTGTCATGCGTTCTGCTCCTTATTTGCTTGCTCTCGTCGTAAGCGTCGTGTACTTATTGAGCGTAGACTGTCCTTTCGGCTGACTGCCGCGCGAGAATACCAGCTTATTGCCGACCTGCTTGACGTTCAGCTCACCCGATGCCACCATAGATGCCAGCTTTGCTTCGCTCGTCATGACAGGCAGACCGACCGCTGACAGGCTCTTTGTGTCAATCGTGACCTTGCTGCTGTTGTTATTCGTCGTCGTTGTTTTCTTCACGCTCGAAGACCCGGACGAGGACGAGCTGGTCGACTTCTTCACGGTGCTGCTGCCGCCGCTGCTTGATGTCTTTGCCGCCGCCTGCTGCTTCTGATAAGCAAGCGTCGAATCATACTGCCGCTTCTCCTCGGCGAGCTGCTGCTTCTGAAGCTGAAGCTGTTCCTGCTTGAGCTTCTGATCTGCTTCATACTGCTTCTTTTCCTCGGCAAGCTGCTGCTTTTTCAACTCAAGATTCTTGATCTCAAGCTGATACTCCTGTGCATCCTTTGCTTTCAGGCGGGCAATCTCCTCATTAAACTGACGGATACCCTCGTTGTACTCCTTGACCTGCTGCTGATAGGTCTGATTGTACTGTCTGATCTGCTCGTCCATCTGCTTGACCGAAAGCTCATACTGCTGGTTATACTGCCGTACTTCTTCCGCAAGCGCGTTCTCCTGATTGATCTGATTAAGGACATCAAGATAGCGATTGTAGTACGTATTTTCAAGCTCGACCTTCTTGTTCGCCTGCTCAAGCACAAGCTGGTTCTTGTACTGGAATCCGGCAAGGGAAAGCTCAAGCTCTTTTTGAAGTGCCTGAAACGCAATTTCCGCAAGCACGGAATTGTTTTGAATCTGTGCATCCTTGATCGCATTGTCGTAGTTCAAAACCGCACGGGCATGAGCTTCACGCGCCACCGCAACACGGTTTTGATACTGATTGTACATGGCGACCTGCGACGATTCCGCAAATCCCGTGTTTTTCAGACCCGCCCCGGCAAGCTGCTCCGCCTGCGCACCGTAGGCATCGGAGTTCTTCTGCCAATCGACATACGCGCCGGACTGCTCTTTGGTATAGTCCTTGTATGCCTGATCTTTCTGCTGCTGTACCTGCTCAATGGCAAAGTCGGTCTGCTCCTGCTGTAACTGCTGCTGCTTGTCCGCCCATTGCTTTGTCGCATCTATCTGCTGCTGATAGTATTGATCCGCCTGCCCGATCATACCGCCGTATGTCTGCTCAAGCTCGGTCAAGGCTTGATTTTTATCCGCTTCGACCTGCCCGAACCGCTCGTCTTCATAGTTCACCTTATATTCAGGTGTGGTAGGCTGTGCCATACTCTGCCCCCTTTATCTCTTGATGTAGCCGCCGATGAAACATTCCAGCGTCACAGATTCGAGTGAAAACCGTGTTTCCGAATAAAACATGAGCTGAATGTCCTTGAATTTCTTGCGCTTGATCCGCGACACAAAATAGTCCGTAATGTCGGAGTATTCCCCGATACGCTCCATGTCGGTATCTTCTAACTTCGCGTAAACCGTGATATCCCCGGTCGCTTCCGCCACACATCCGCGCTTGTTCGTCGTCTTGAGCCGCTGCGGCTGTCCGATCTTGTCCTTTGGTGTTACCCACCATGACACAACATCCGCCGCATGGTCGTCCAGCGTGTATAGGTTCTTGTCATTTGTACCGACGTAAAGCACACCATTATGCACCCGCGCCGCCGTGACGGTCATGCCGATATCCCAATAAAACCACTCATATTCCATGTGATTGTCGTTTTGGAACATCCCGCGAGAATCTGCCAAATACGCATGATCCCCAACGAAAACGAGGAGATAACCCTCCCACTCACAAAGGATCATGTCGGAATAGTCCGGCTCTGCGGTCAGGAGACGGTCAACAAGTGCCGAGCGGTGTGCAACCACCTGCTCCGTCGTCACGTCCCCGGAGATACCCTCCATGCCGCGCTCGGAAAAGAAAACGATATCGTCGCCAAAGTTGATCGCCCGTCCGACGCATCCCGTCGTGACCGAGGAATGAACCGACGGATAGATTTTGCCGTATTCCTCGTCAATGGTCGGCGTGTGATAGAAGACCGTCGTGTTCGCGGTTGACGGTGATCGGAATACCCACAGCGCATTGTTTCCCGCCACCATGCCGCGAATGTCCGCCGTGTCCATGCCCTCGCGGTAATAGTCAAGGTCGGAGCAGTACGTCGGATCGTCAAGGCTGCAATGCCAAAGATAATTCGGATAGTCGGGATTGCCGGAGAAAAAGACGCGATTGTCAAAGACTTGCAAAAGCGTGCATCCGAGGATGCTGCGTTTGTATTTCTCGACCGCTTTTTTGAATGTCACGACGACATTGTCCTGCCCGTCCGTCTGCGGTGCGTTGGGAGCAGCATTGGTAAATGAGATCACCCCGTCCTCATAATTGACGGTGTATTCACTCTTTGCAACCGCCTTGCCGTCAAGCGTAACCTCCGGCACATAGTCCGTGTCAATGTTCGTCACATCAAGAAAGAAGTCAAAGCTGCCGCCGTCCGCAAGAAAGGAATTGCGGCGATAGTCCGACAGCATATTGACATCCTGATACTTCGTGCCGCCGCCCATCGGCTTGCGTGCAATCGTCGTCGTCGGGATATATCCAACAACGGGCTTGCACGTTGTCCCGTCGTATTGCAGGTAGTTTTTTCCGTCCTTGAAATACCACACATTTTCGTAAATAAAGGAATCGCTCGGCGCATCCGCGCAGCCGGAAAAAATCTCGACCTGATCCCCGTCCGTGATGCGGTACAGCTTCGTGCCTGCGTGAATGATCTGCTCGTCGCCGTAGAAGTAAATCCCGCGCACAACCGCATCGAAATAGGTACGATACCGCAGTCCCGGACGTGTGCGGATGCTCTCAATCTCCCGATAGTCCCGCCATACGTTGCAGGCATCGGGAGAACGTACAAGATTGATATCCTCACCCCGGAAGTCCACGCCGCGAAAACCGCCGTAAACCCGTGTGATTCTTGCCCCTGCTTCTGCCATCAGATCATCAATCCTCCCTCAACAGAAATCATGTTCATCTGATACCTCGGATCAAGCATCTGCTTGAGCTGCTCATACCGCGTCGCGTAGACAGAGCCATATTCCGCCGATACGTCAGACTTGAGCAGATCGGCAGCAATGCCATACGGCATGACTTCCAGCACATCGTCTGTCACTTCAAATTCGTATGCCTTATCCTTTGTCGTCTCCGTGATCCGTTCGGGATAGCAGTAGACCTCCACCTCCGCCGTGCCGGATTCCCTGATTTTGATGACCGTACCGCCTGCCTTGAGATCATGCTTGACCCCGCTCACAAGAGATAGCTGATACACAGGCAGCCCAACCGCTTCCTCAAGTTCTTCAAAAGAAAGGAGATCACCGTCAGAAACGGTGATCTCGGCATATCTCGGTATCTTTTTGATGCGACACATTTCAAACAAAATTTGATTGATGACCGCATTGATCTTGGTCGCAATGTCAGGATCATCCGTCAACAGCTCGCTCGCTGGATTCAGTTCCTCGATCAAGGCAAGCACTTTCAGCTTCATTTCGTAGAGTGTCATGTTCTCCTCCTTTCGTTGTCATTCGGGTTCTTTTGCTGATTAAAATGTTATTCTGCAAATTTCACAGGTTCGCTGAATACAGTGCCGTATTCAGTTCTAAATCCAACGCGAATAGCATCCCGACTTTTGTCGGATTGTTTTGGTATGGTAATCGTTCCGTTTGACGCATCACTATCCGTGATTTCGTATGATAAACCCATGCCGTGAGTGTTGTATGATGTAAACATAACCATGACAGGCTTTGCGTTTGCGCTTGTAAAGTTCACAATCACATCACTCCCGGAAAGCATAGGCGTTACATTTGCATCAACTACCACTCCGCAACAATAATCACTGTGATTCGTACCGTTTGTTAGTCTGATAGTATATTTACCATAAGATAATCCCGTAAGATTAATTACGTTACTATCGGGAATGGATATAGTCTCATGCAAGGCGGCATCTTTATAAATCTCTGCCTGTGTATAATCTCCGCGCTCAAGCACATCGATTACAATATCCTCTCCGGGAAGGTAGTTAGCCTTATCTCCCTTACGCGGTATCAGTGTGGTGTTCCACGTCACGACCTGTTCAGCTTCATCCTCCACGGCAACGTAAGGAGATTCTGTATAGTCTACCTGATACAAATACTTATAACGGTAGATGATATATCCCTTATCAAGCAACAGCGTTTCAAACAACTCCGGGGAATAAACGCGAGTTCGAGTAACTCCTTCTCCAGAACTCGTCGCTTCCGCTGTAGTGATACTGTAAATACGCCCTCTGTTATCGCGCTTGATATCAATAACAAGTATCACATGCTCGCCATCAATGCACAGTGTATCGCCGAGTTTAATGCCGTATACACTTTGATGTTCAATCTTCTCATTGCCCGGAATCTCTTCCCATCTATGTGTTGTTGGATGATATTTCAATCCGAGGCAATAACCAGCAAACGCCGAACACACAATACCATAAAAAGCACCTTTCTTCTGCCCATATAATGTTTCTGTATCAACCGTATAGATATAGCTATTCCTGTTCAGAAGCGAAGAAAGATATGTATGGTACGATACATAATTAGGCGCAAATCCCATGTTATAATAAGCATTACTATACAGCATTCCACGAATGGTTTGATCAGCTCCGATATCATCATCGTTTGCAATAGGAATTTCGGCTTGTGTTGTCCATTCCAGTCCGCATATCTGTTTTGCCCTGCGGATCGCGTTAAGCACACCAATATTTTCGGGAACGTCTGACGAAATTACAGAACGAACACGGTGCGAGCTATTGCCATAAACGCTGAAATGCTCCCTAATATGTGCATAATCATATTCCGAAAACGGTATTGTATCGTCGTTCGCAAATTTGATCATAAGTTTAACGAATGCAGCTTCGGGATGTTTCTCCTTTGATATCTCATACTCCTCGTCGTGTATCGCACTACCACGATTGATGTAGCTGGGTCCTAAGTATTTCTTGTATTTATCATACGCATATACATCGATTTTGATAGTATCATCAACAGTAACGGTAAGTTCATCGATAGGTATATAACCGATAGTATATAATCTCTTTTGAGATGAAAACCAAACTCCATCTGCTTCATAAAGTCCGCCGAATCCGATATCACAGCAATCTAACGCATCATATACATACAATGTATTTACGACTTTATTCACATTGTTTATTGTATCTTCAACGTCAGTATTTTTGGTTAAATAATCCCATTCCGTCCATTCACCACCATAATATCGGAAATATATTCTTGTAGATTTATAGGCAGTAATATAATACTGCACCTTTCTGTTATTGCTTCCTCCTACACTCATGACTATCAAATTACCGCCCAATGTGGAGGGGCAGTTAATCAATGTTGTAGCCACTGACGAGTTCGCCACCGAATAAACGCCGATATCAAGTACATCGTTTAAGTCTGTTCCGCTTACTATTGGCGTCGATTTGCTACTGTTTAATGTTAAGCAATCGCCGATCTCTTCCGAAAGTCTACCTACCTGCGCCCTGACCGCTTCACCTGCCGTCGGATAGGTTTTGCCGTCATACCCGACACGGATGTCCGCGATCTCTGCGTCCCCCGTCGTCGATCCGTCCGAGAGAGAAGCAAAGGTATTCATACGCGCTTCCATTTGCGTCATGCGTACATCGTGTTCCGCGACTTCCTCGCCATGCTCCGCAATCGTCTTTTCATGCTCGGCAAGCTGTTCTGCATGCGCTGCCTGCGTCTTTGCATCTGCCGCCCCGATATTCTGCCGCGCCTGCTCCTTCTGTACTTCGGTCTTGGCATCCGGCTTGTAATGTACCGCGTTGGGATCAGTATATGCGGACATCTTCTTGATCGTGGGGACAACATTCCCCGATCCGTTTTTGATTTCCCCGTTCATTTTGTTCTCCTCCTGTTATTTTTGGATTGCGCGTGACCGTCAGATGTCTTTGCCCTCCGGCATCAAGCGGAATATCTTTGCACCGTCCTCGTCGTATCCGACAAGCGTCCGCGGATTGGTGTCGGGATTCAGCTCGATCTCATACCAGTAGTCCTTCGGTTTGTGAATGATTTCCCCGATCTTCGTTTCCTCGCGCGTCAGCTCGATATAGACCTCCTCGCACGATTCGTCGACGATCACGTCCGTCTGCAGAACAACACAGTCGCACCCTTTTTTCACAAAGACCTTAAAGCGCACAACGTCATTGACCTGGAAGACGTAAGGAACATCATCCAGAACCGCTGTCAAAGAAATCAATGCCCAGTCACCGCGCGTGATGTAAATTGATTTGTCATTCTTGTTGATGATAAACATATCTTCTCTCCTTTCTTCGATACAGGATAAGACCTGTATTCAAGAAAAGAGGGAAGCAATATGCTCCCCTCATTCTATGGTTCTTTGGTTTGGCTCCTCTTACGCCGTCAGCGGAATCTTGATCGCCTGAATACGCTTTTCGTCGATGATCTTCGCACCGAACGTGTCAAGACCACGAATAACATCTCTGAAATGCGTCTGCGATCTGAACGCTTCAACCTCGTTGATCTGACCCGCAAACGCGATTGCCTTCTTGCCGCGGATATCGCAGTAGACATGGGATGCGTCGACTGCCATGTTGGTAGACATGATAACCTCAAAGTTGTCGTACATACCGACAATGCCGCGCTTGATGTATTCGGGGTTGTTGGTGGACAGCGTGATCAGCTCATTCTTGAACACGTTGTACGCACGGGGATCAAGCTCGATAACACCGTCCTCCGCAAAGTGACGCAGGCGAAGCTGGACGATTGCTTCGTCGATTGCTTCCTTGACCGCTTCACGGGAAAGTGCTTCTGCGGTGGTGACGTTGGACGCAGACTTGATCAGATTCGCGATATAGCTGTCGCGTGCAAGAGCAAGCTCAAAGACGGACAGCTGCTGATATTCCTCGGGCAGACCGGGAACAGACTGCGCCTTGTCAATGTCGTCGACATAGAACGCAAATGCATTTGCCTGATCGATCAGCAATTCCTGACCCTTGTCGTCCATTGCTTCGGGAACAATGCCGTTGACGCGGTCGTAAGGCTTGACGGTCGGTCTGCCGACACCGAGAATCTTGACGGTGGATGCATGCACGGCATCGCCCTCATAGTTTCTTGTGCAGTTCTGAACCAGCTTGCACTGCGGAAGAAGTTCGTCCTGAATCTTCTTCGACCAAATTGTTTGGATAAAATTAGTTACAGCCATTGTAGTTCCTCACTTTCTGTAGGTGGGGAAACATGAGATTACTTCCACTTCGTCATGGAATTGCACACGGCTTCAAAGAGCTTCGGATTTCTGTCAAAATCGGCTCTTGTAAACTTCCGCGCTTCATCCACGGAATAGAAGTCCTTGACCTCCGGCTCTGCTGCCGCGCCGCTCTTCATGCTTCCCATTGTTTTGATGTCTTTGCCCGGCTGTGACTTGCGATAGAGATCATAGACCTCTTTGACAGGTACTGCCGGATTGAATTTCGCGGAAAAGCTCTTGAAGTCCTCGGATTCGATCACATCCTCTGTGACACCGATTTCCGCAAGGGACTTCGCCGTCTCTGCCTTGTGTCGGTGATTTGCCAGCACACGGAAGACCTCTTTTTCACGCGCCGACATGTTCTCCACGCCCAGCGCAGAAAGGCGATCCACTTCCTCGACAACTTCTTCATACCCCGCGCTGATAATGTCATCCGCTTCCGCACGTGCAAGGACAGCGGTATCCGCGTCGCTGTATGTCGGTGTCGTCGGCATGGTAAAGCCTTTCTTTTGATAGAAGTCACGGAATGTATCTGTCATTTCCTCGACACTTTCCTTGCCCGTTCCGGCACGCAGAACAGATTCAAGACCACCGTACTTGCGGTCGTACTCTTTTCTGATCTTCGCTTCCTTCCGGGCAATACGCTTGCCGACGATGTCGTTGACTTTCGCGTTCAGCTCGTCCTCGGTGTACATCTTCGGCGTTTCTTCTGTGGTCTGCTCCACGTTTTCAGCCGCAGGAATCTCCTGCATATTGGCGAGTTTTTCGTTCTCGTTCATAACGATCCTCCTATTTTTTCGGCGGTGTTTGCTTCACCGTATTCCATAGCTTTTAACGTCTTCAATGCTTTGGACATAATAAAAGCACCTTGCAGCCGACAGAAATGTCGGTTACAAAGTGCTTTATTTCGTTTTTCGCGGCACGTATGCGGTAATGTAGCCGGGCTTGTCCGCGTCTTCCGGCTCTTTCGGCTGATAGCAGTCAAGCGTCTGCGTGTCGCTGTGCGCCGCTTCACATCGAAAGAGAAAGTCTTTTCGCTCGTTGTAATGCTTGCACGTTTTGCAATCGCGCCTTGTGAGATCAACACCCTCAATCTCCGCTCGCTCCTCAAGCACCGCAAGATAGTTGTGCATATACAACGCCTGCCGCTCCAAAAGCTCGACGGAACACTTCGGCACAAAGTCAAGCGTACCCGCCTTGTACTGCGCAATCATGGCTTGCAGCTTCTCATAGCGGATGCTCGTCTGCTCAAATTCCGCCCGGAATCGCTTCTGATAGTCTGCGGATGTCATCAGCTCAATCGTGTCTTTCAGTTCCATTTCATACCTCGATCTCCTCCTCCATCATCATTTCCTCGTCGGGAATTTCCTCGCCGGGCATTGTACTCTGCGGGATCAACAGACCGCCGCGACCCTGCATCTGCATCATAGCATCCGCCATCATGGACGACTGCTCGTCGGGATCACCATTGATAAACTGCGCCGCACGCTGCTCCATGAGATGCGCCTGCGCCTGAATTGCCGCAATCTTGCGCTGTTCTTCCTTGATGTACTCAATCGCTTCAAGAATTTTCTGCTTCGGCGCGACGGAATCGTCGTCAAGCAGCTTTGCATAGATTTCAAGCTCGCCGACGCGCTGTGCGGTCAAGAAGCCCTGCAAAAGCAGATTCTCAATCGTCTGCTCCTGCGCAAAACGGTCATAGACCGAGCGCGGCGTGATATCCACCTTGACAGCCGCTTGAAGCTGCTCAAGAGCCGACTGCGGGACATTGACAAGCTGCACGATCTTCTCACCCGTTGTGGGATCGTCGACCTCCTCCTCCATGTTCACGCCGTCCTCGGCATAAACAATCAGATATTCCAGCCAAATCCGCGCCAAATCCTCGATAAAGGTCTTGTACGCTTCTTTCTGCTCGGTCATCGGTGCCTGTGATGCCTGCTGGACAGCAAGGATTGCACGACCCGATGCAGATTCAGGATCAACCTGCCCCGTCGCAATGTCACCCGCACCCGCAAGCTCTCGCGTGACCGTAATCAGATCGCTCTGCAGCTCCTTGACATCCGGCGACATCTGTGCAGGCTGCAAAACACCCACAACCTTATGCACATCATCCACAGTCTGCCCGTTGGTAAAGATCGTACCGCCGACCGTTCCGAGAGCCGCAGGATTGGCAACCTTTGCCTTGTCAACAATCTTCTGCGGATATGCCTGCTGCTTGACCGTCAAGACGCGGCGGACTTCCGTGCGGTTGACCTCGATCTGATTCGGAATGAGATTTCTGACCTCACCCTCACCTCTCGCCGATCCCTCTTTTTCCTCCCACACAAAGTGCGCAACAGGATAAAGAGAAAGACCCGTGTCGTTGTCCTCGGAGATATCGACCCAGCGCGTCGCAACAGAGAAGCGGACAGTCCCGTCTTCCCGGTACATCTTGTAGACGACCGTGACCATGTTGTCCTTTTCTTCTTTCGCCGCGTCCCCGGATTCCTCAAAATTGTCGTTGTCGCCGATGATATACTCAATCTTGTCCTCGGACATACCAAGCGACAGCGCAAGCTCAATGGCATTGACGACAGGCAGACGCTTGCGGATCAGAATGTACGGCTGCGACTGGATATCGTCGTCGTTCTCGTTGCCGTAATAGACATCATTTTTCTTGACAATCTCATTGACGGGCAGCATCTTTTCCTGGTCGAAATCGACGTAAATGATACCCTCGTCGTTGACGGCAGCGTCTTTGGTGATCCGTCGTCCTTTCGCGTCCATCTGATCCCGTTCCCATACGCGCATAGCGTATCCGTTGAGCAGATCGCAGTACCGCTCCGCAGCGCGTCGGAAAGCCCTGTTCTCAAAGTTCAGGGACGAATACACGACCGCATAAAGGTTGGAATGAATGACCGACAGCTTATACTTGACGATAGGCTTGATAAAGTTCTTCTGTACAGGCTCAACGTCGCCGAGCTTTGCCCCCGCCCATTGGTCGCCGTTGTAGAAGCGGTAATTGCGGTCGGTGTCGGTATAGATGCCGATGCGCCTGTGATAGTTCCGCCCCTCCTCATAGAGCTTCCAAATCGGCGTTTCTTTGATCTCGCGTGTGTCCATGCATTACTCCTTTCTTGCGTTCGGTACGTCCTGCTGCCCGTAACCCGTGCCGTCGTACCGCTCAATGTTTGCAAGGATCACGTCAAGCTGATCCTGATCCTCTTTTGCTTTGCGCTTCTCTCGGTACTCCTGCACCTGCTCCTGTACCTCACGCACAGGATTCGGCAGCGTGACCTCCTCGTCGCGGATGATCTTCTGCCCGATCCTCGCGCCAATGTAAAAGCACAGGATGTTGGCAATGCAAACGACGAGAATAATTAAAACATTCATGTGACCTCCTTGTTTTATATCACGGTCATTTGACCGCCGTAATCGTACTGTGTGTCAGCCGCAGCTTCCGCATGGAAATGATACTGCGGATTGACGTTGATCGTGTCCTGCGGGAAAACCACCTGCTCGCGTATCTGATGCGCGATAGCAAGTGCCATCATCATGTCATCGTGTCCACCCTCGGGAGCTTCGACGCGCCCCTTTTCGTTGCGGATAATGGTGAGCAGTTCTTCCAGCGTCTCCTTATCATTGATCGTGTCGGTATGCTCGCGCACAATTTCAACCAAGCGGGAAATTGCCGTCGGACGTGTCAGCGTCGTCGTGCGGAAGCCGAACCGCTTTTCTGTCTTGCCCGTGTAGGTATCGACAGCTTCGCGGACGTATTGCTTCGGATATCCCCATTCCTGCAATTTCATGATCGGATAGGAATCAAAGTTCGCTTCAATGCCGATCAGCGCGTCGCGGTAATATCTGCCAAGACAATACATCTGCTTTGCATACTGATCCGCCCCGAATTGATGCCGCAGCACAGCCGCCTGCATACCCGTCTTTGCGTCCAGCACTTGCCCGATAAAGTAGTCAGACCCCTCACCCGCCGTGTCGCCGCCGATGCAAAATTCCGTGATTGACGGTGTTTCCGGCAGACGGTAAATCTTAATGTACCCGTTGCGGTCATTGATCCACTTGATATCGGTGATATGCAGCCCGTCGTACTTGTAATCAAAATACCCGACCTTGATCGGCTTCGGTACATTGTCCAGCCGCGCAAGAATCGCCGCCGTATCAAACACGTTTTTACCTGATAAAAGAAACGCTTCATGCGGTGTGCAGGGATATTCCTGCTTGATTAAGTCTTTATCAAGATAATTTTCGTACTTTTTGAAGTACCAAAAAAGCTGCTCGGCTGTGAGATTCTTTTCATCCCGCAGCCACCGCAGCCGTTCGTGTATCCATTCATTTTTCAGGTTAATTTCGGACAAAAACGATTCCCGTACATCCTCCGACGGGAAGTCAAACCGATATTCCTTTGTCCGCCACCATTCAAAAAAGCAGTTGATATGTACCCCGGATTCCCACATACGCTGGAAGTCGTTGAAGCCGTTCGCGGTACTCTCATAGATTTTGATACAGTTCCGCGTAAACGCTTCGCCAAGTGCCGCCTGAATCGACGCAATACCGTCTTTCCAAAAGGCACATTCCGAGCCGTGAAAGAAGTTGACCGTGCGGGATCGACCGACATCCTTTGTCGCCGTATCGACCGCCCATGAGCTGTTGATCTTCTCAAAGAGAAATTGCTTTCGGTTGTTGAATTTCTCCGTCGGCTGCAAGATGTCGGGAAGCTGCCCGTATGGGAATTTCGCTTTGTTCTGAAAGATCGCTTCCGCGTTGTCCGACTTGTCGGCAAGCGTATATCCTTGAAAATTGCGATTGAGAATCGTCGCCGATAGCTGATAGGCAGTCACCAGCGTCGTAAAGCCCTGCTGTCGTCCTTTTAGGACAAGCAGCGAAATATCCGTGATCCGCCCCGCGTCAAAGTCCTCTCTCGCCTGATTCAAGCGGTTGAGAAAATCCCGCTGCACGTCATTGATAAAAAACGGCATCGTCGTCTGATTCTTATCAACAACGACAAACGCAAGCTCAATGAGCTTTTCGGGATATCGCCGCACCTCGTCAAGCAGCGCACGGTCAGAAAGCATCTCCATAGCAATCGCCGCCCGGAGCTTCTTGTCAAAGTCGATGGAATGTAGTTCCTCCCACTTCTCGCGCCGCCGCCCGATCAGATAGTCAGCCGTGTATGCCATCAAAGCAGCTCCTCAAGTTTGAAGACATTCAGATTGCCGTCAATCTGCTGCTTCTCTGTCCAGCCCTCGAAGTTGTTGGTAAGGTTGAATTTCGCCCCGTTTGCCGCGCCCGGTGAGTACAGCATTTGTTCCGCAAATTCCTCGACCCGTGACTTCGCGCGCGTAACCGTGTCAACAAATTCCTCTTTTGCTTGATAGTTAAGTAGTGCCTGTCTGCTGGTAAAGCCCAAAGCAAGCGCAAGTCCTGTGATGGTAGGCGGTTTTGCCGGATAACAGACAGGCTGTCCTCGTTTGTCGGTCAAAACATTGCCGTCATCGTCCAATATCGGACGCTCCAAGCAGCTTTTGAAGTATTCATCAATTTTTTCCTGCATCTGTTCTTTGTTTTCATAATACGGCGGTGCGCCGACGTTTGCCATGTTCTCACCCTCTCATTGGTATGTTTATATGATCGCAAGCACCATAGGCGACGGCATCAGTCCGCCGCCCGAAAGGATGCGTATTTGCAGGCAGCCGCGACCATGTCACACGTCCGCCCGTGGTGCTTTATTGATGATCTGCATAAAAAAGGCACAGCCCCCAAAGGAGCTGCGCCGCGTCGTATCAGCGTATACAGGTTCCGGCTGGCAAGCTTCCCGGCTTCTGTACCCACTTTTGACGATACTATTTTACCACACACCCAACATTACATTCCATTACATTTTTGAATTTTCGGTTTTTTCTGCGCTGTTTACATTTCATTCATTTTTTGTTTACGTTCTGTCCACCATTTGCCACCGATTCGGTGGTATAATAGTGTCAAGAAAAACACAGACAAGATGAATCAGCAAATCAACGATCAAGGCGGTCAGGAAAATATGTTCAAAAAAGTCTCCGCGTTCTTCACATTCGCACAGGTCGAACCGATCAAGGCAAGATAACCAACATCAACACACCGGGCGCGGCGGTCACTTCCGCGCAGAAAGGAAATAACATCATGAAAAAATCATTTTGGTACGCAGTAGTCACAAATAACGATCCCGATTGGGGATATGGCAGCTACGACAAGGAAGAAGCGCGTCAGATGGCAGTCGATTGCGCTAACTCCGGCAAATATAACCGTGTCGATCTCGTTACTGTAGACGAGGACGGCGATCCTATCGCAATCGACGAGGAAAATATCGCATGACCCTCACCGACCTCCGCAAGCAATACAACATGTCCCAGCGCGAATTTGCCGCCTATTTCGGCATCCCGCGCCGCACGGTCGAAAATTGGGACGCTGGCATCTGCAAATGCCCGTCGTACCTGCTCGACCTCATGATTTACAAATTGGAAAAAGAAAAAGGACAGGCTTAATGCCCGTCCTCTTCTTTTTCTCCCAGCGCATCCGCCAGCCGCCGCAGCGCGGAATTTTTCAGCCGCCACACCTGCACCCCGGACTTCCCGACTTCATCCGCCACCTGCTCCCACGTGTTGCCGAGTATGTAATAACTGTGCATGACCTCATATTCCCTCTCCGGGAGGACTTCCATGACAGCCAGTATCTCTTTTTTCTGCTCCGCATACATGGATATCAGACGGTCAATTTCTTCCTCGCACTCCAC
>JAEIGA010007303.1_pt1 | contig 16801 bp, 41 predicted proteins | sample 9270691 | NCBI WGS metagenome assembly JAEIGA01 (sample SAMN17057246, study PRJNA624740) | gut metagenome | biome: biome; isolation source: fecal sample | host: Bos grunniens | place: China: Xizang | collected 2019
ATTCCATTTGCTTTGCATATTCGTATTCTTCATCAGAATAAAAGTCGCATCTGCTTACCATGCTTTACTCTCCCTTCTGCTGATAGTTATCCTCAATCCCCTTGCAACACATATAGCAAATAGGCGGTACTTCATCAGCTACATAATGAGTGCAAGTGTCACATCTGCTAGGGACTTTTGTGTCCTTACCATATTCCTTTGCTACATAGTTATCCTCGAACCCCTTGCAACAAAAATAGCAAATAGGTGGCACTTCATCAGCTACATAATGATTGCAAGTATCGCATCTGTTAAGTTTTCTGTGTTCCTTTGCTACTTCTTGGACTACATCTTTTGAATACTCATAACCTCGCATTACGCCTTTGTAGTACATTTTCTGCGGAAATTCAAAGCTTGGGTTTTCTGATGCTTTCTCATACTCAAGCCGTCTTTCTTCCAACCTCTCCAATATCTTCTCAATCATAATCACACCTCGCTCCAATCTAATTTCTGACCGCATCTAGCACAGTATTGATGGTTTGCACCACCACACCCACAAACGGAACAATATCTTTGACCTAAACCTTGCACAATCGGCTTCTTCGCAATCTGCTTTTCCAGTGCGTTGATTGCTAGTTTCTTTGCACATTCAAACCGATTTTCTCTAACTTCATAACCATAATCGCATTTATTTTTGATATGGTATTCGCAAGCCAAAGTGGTACAGTTTCTGATAATGTCAATGCAATCTTGTAAGTTCATTCCTCATTCCCCCTTTAACTGCTCTGCCACCACTCGCAAACTATACGCAAACGCTCTTAGTTGATTGTTTACTGCAAAAATTACTTGCTCATCGTCATATTCTCTTGCTTCTTCTCTTTCTTGTTCTAACAGTGCAACTTCTTCTTTGATTCTTTTCTCTATCTGCTCTGCCAGTTCTCGTTTAGCCGTTGCCCTTATTTCTGCTTCGGTTGCTCGGTTGTTCCATGCGTTTATTACCGCCTCTTTGTGAATACTGCTTTCTTGTTTGCAACCACACTCCTCACAAGAAATAAAGTAAAGAGGTATACAAGTACCAACATAATTTAATTTCGCTTCTCCACCGCAGAACGGACATTTCTTTAACTCTGCCATCTACTTCACACCGCCCTTTCTGACAGTTTCTATTACTTCTTCATACAAGAACATACCGCCATTTTTTACATAATCATCTAGCAACTGCTCCACAACCTTTTCCGCATTATAGGCAGTTCTTTCTGTCATGATTACTCCTATGCAAGCTCTCACAACGTCATCATCTACTTTAAGTAATTTTTTAATTAAAACATCTGCATCAATTAACCGCATCACTCTACCTCCGAAATCTTTATGCGCTTTCCGCAGTATGGGCAGAACTTGAAATAACCAATACTCATTGCATCTAAACTGTCATTTGTAAATCTGCAATTAGCATAAACTCTTTGCTTATATTCAATTAGTTCCGTCCACTCGCAACAATCCGCTTCCCACTTGGCTTCGGCTTCGTCTATCTCTGCAAGCATTTCTGCAACAGCGACTACTGGCATATTCTCTTTGTGCCGTGTCAGAATTGCTCTTAGGTTATTGAATACTTCCATTTCTGCTCCTTTCTACTTCAAAAAGAAGTATTTCAACCATGTTGGCATATCCGAATTGTAAATTGCTTCGAAAAACCATTTATCAAACAATAAGCACAATACAACTGTGATAATCATTACAACAAAAATGATAACTCCTACAAAATTACTCTTTTTCATTACTGCACCCCTTTCGCAATCCGTCCGCATAACCTCTTTGATATGCTTTTTCCTCCGCTTCTAAGTGAAACGCACCGAATACAATCGTCAGTACAGTGCCACTAAAAAACGCTCCTACAATAAATGCCCAAAATGGTGTCATGCCTTTTCCTCCAATCCAAGCCCTAATTCTGCAAGGACATCTAAATCCATCATTTCCTTGTAGTATTTCTCATGGGTGATGAAAAACTCTGCATCTTCGCCAGTGTAATTAAGGCAATCCAGCAAATATTTCAGGAACTTTTGCAACCCTGCCTTCTTGTAACCGTGATTGTTTTCCAAAAACTCACACGCTATAAAAGCAAGTCTAGCAATAGCATTTGTAGTCGCCCTTAACTCCTGCTCCTTCAAAGTTTCTTTAAACGAAGGCGTGTCCATAACGTGTTTTGCCATCTTCTCCGCTTCGTATCTTTTGCGTTGTTTATAAAAGCTTCCCATTGCTAACCTCCCTTAATTGTTCCTGCAGTTTCGCAACCTGCGCCTTCAGCTCATTCACTTCCTTGCACTTGGCAAGGTACAGCGCATCGAAATCCTCGGTTCTTTTAGGAACGCGCAATGCTCTTTTATTCTGCCTGCCGCCGTCCGATTCCAATAAACCTCTTTCCTTCAGGATTTCCACATGGTTAAAAACCGTTGCAGGGCTTTTCAAACCTACCAGCTCGGCAACTTCACGAATGGTTGGTGGGTACTGATGCTCGTTTATGTATGTGTTTATTGCTCCAAGAATCCGTTCCCGTGTCTGTTCGCCCTTTTCCGCACTACTCATGCCGACTACCTCCCTTCCGCACAAATCCTGCGGTACATCTGCCGCACTACACTTCCTGCCTTGTCGATTCCTGCCGCAATACTGTTGTCTGCTTCTGAATAAAACACATCATCAATCTCAGCAATAATACCTGCAACTAATTCCTTGCCCTGCGGTTCTTCTGACAGTTTTTCAGATAAACCAAGAGCAATCATAATACAACGGTCAACTGCTTCCATTTCGGAACAAGTTGCACTTCTGATAAAATCCCCGACTCTTTCCTTGCTGATGGTCGTTATATTCTCACATAGCGCAGTGCTTTTTTCCGTTCCCTTAACCTCGCAGTGTGTCGGAAGCGGCTTCTTTTCCTGCGTTGTCAACCACACAACCGTAACAACTGGTGCATATTCATTTGCTGTATCATTACTTACAATCAATGCAGGTCTTTCGCCGCGCTGTTCGCTACCGATACCCTTTGAATCACTTACCCATATAACATCGCCTCTATATAACATTTCTTTGCTCCTTTCCATGCATTCTCAGGTATAAATCATACTGACCGTATGTCATACCCATTTTCCGTGCTTCTCTGTCAAATTCCGCAATAGACATAGGTTTCGGCTGATTTGCCTTCCTCTTTTCTTCCTCTTTTTTTATTTGCTCACGTTCCTTGCGCTGTTCTTGCCTTCGTATCTTCTGACAAAACGGTGAACACGTTACAACATCACTACGCACGGTTTTAAATTTCTTGCGGCATACCAAGCACTTCTTCTGCAATGTTGGCTTTTTCATTTTCGCGTATGCCTTTTTATTGTTTTCTTTGATTTTTATTTTTTTCGCAGTATAGCGGCATTCTTCACTGCAATATTTATTACTCTGATGTGTAGGCATATAAAACTTGCCGCAATGCTTACATATTCTTTCTTCTAATTTCGCCATATTTACGTTTTTCCTCCTTCGGCGAACATTTCCTTGTCTTTTGATTAAAAACGCAACCACGGGCGCGCTGGTGCGTTCTTCGGTTACATCTGACGAATAGCTTCTATCATTTCGCGTTTATTCTTATTTGCTATCTGCAATCTGACGCTTTCTTCAGGGAAAACAACTGGCAGTGTCATTTCTTCAATGCGATTCGTGATGCGTTCATCACACTGCAAATCCGTCAACGCATAGTTGCTTGTAAAAATCGTGATTTTCTTGTTGATGTAACGCTCATTGATGATGGAATAAAACTTTTCGTTTATCCACGCTTTCGCCTGCTCCGTGCCGAAATCATCAATAACCAAAACCTGCGCCCGTGATAACTGATTCAGCAGGTCGCTTTCCGAATACTCCGAATCGTTATCCCATGTTGCCCTTATCTCGTTAATTATCTTCATGCTGGTGGCGAACTTGACCGACATTCCATGTTCATATATCAACTCATTCGCAATACTGACAGCTAATCTTGTTTTGCCGCTTCCCTTTGTTCCTGAATTGATATACAAGCCGATGCCGTCCTGCTTCATTTTCTCCAAGTTCTGCAACCAGTATTTCACGGTATTTACAACAATCTTGATTCGATTCTTGCCTTGCTCCGTTTGATACACCGAAGAACTGAAGCTGTTAAGCCGCACATCTTTAAATGCCTGCGGAATGTCCGCGAAGGAAAGTTTTTGGTTCAGCCTTTTTAATTCAGCCGCACCGCAATCACAATCCCTCGCATAGTCCAAACCGTTAAGCGTATACCATTCGATGCCCTTGCCTTTACACTTAGGACATACGCTAGTCGTAGATGTGGTCACACCATTCGTCCGTGTAGATTTTATTCTGTCTAGTGTTTTCTGTAGCTCGTCCACTGTTGCCCCTTTCTCTACGTTCCCACGTTCTAACTGCCGCCTTCCAATCCTTCATTTTCTCCTTACCGACAACCCAGCCTTTACTTTGGTAGAAGTCAACGAAGGCTTGTGCATCAACATTATTATTCCGTTCCGAACAATACTGTTTGACTTCTTCAACGGAAGGTGGCGTGAAACGCTTTGCACCGCTTTTCGGTGCTTTATTATTATCCTTATCTATACTTTCCTTACCTAACCTATCCTGCGTATCCATTTCGTCTACAAACTGTATACATTCTGTATACAAACCGTCTACGGATGTTGTATAGGCATTGTTTTCGTCCAGCGACAATGTCGCTTTTTCCTCTTTATACTTCGTTTCTTTGTACCTATCCTTTGCAATGTAGTTATGAATTTTCCAGTGCTTAATTACCACAACTCCGTTTTCAAAAGGAATAATGAATTTTTTAACCGCTAACAGTTTTAAATCATCATCAGTACATCGTGCATTTCGCATAATAGACTTTGGATTGTTTATAAATCCATCATCATCGGCACGCATCGCTAAATGAAAGTACAAAAGCTGTGTAGTCTGCGGCATATCAAGAAAAGCATCGCTGTCTATAATTGTCTTTGCGAACATCCTGCGTTCTGCCATTTGCTGTCGCCCCTTTCCTCGAAACTGATGCACGCCTGCCCGTAACGCTCTTTGCCATGCTTGCAAGTAAAGAACTTCTTGCAGGATATGCATTCAACATCGTGTAGCGGCTTTTTACGTTCGTTTTCCATCACACTATAACCTTTCTTGCATAATCAATATATTCTTCTTCCTGCGCCGTTCTGTAACCTTCTACGGTGTCATTTGCCCGAAGTTCAGGATAGCAACGCTGTAATTTACGCCGCGCCCTGCTGACGCTGTGTGGAGAAGGAAGTTTGTATTCGCTCATGCGAAGGAATAATGTCGGAACTGACATTGTATCAACATCAATTCCTTTTTCTCCTGCTACCTGCCGAAGAACGGTGATGTATAAAATGTTGTCGCTGTTGCGGCATTCTTCACGCTGAAGAAGAATGTTCTTTACTCTGTTAGAAACTGCGTTAATTCTCATATAGACACCCCCTAGTTAAAAGGCAATTCCTCGTCGATACCGTCAGGAATATTCATAAAACCGTCGCCTGCCGCACTTGGTACTGGTCTTGAAGGCGCGGAAGAATCATTGCTGGATGTATTCTTGCTTTCTGCAAATTCCTGAGAATCAATAACAACATCTGTTGTATAGACCTTATTTCCGTTTTTGTCGGTATAACTGCCCGTCTGAATGCGACCTTCAACCACAATCTTCGTTCCCTGACGCAAATATTTCTCTGCGAACTCTGCGTTATTCTTAAACGCTACGCAGGAAATAAAATCTGCGCTCTGCTCGTTGTCGTTTCTTCTACCCCTGCGGTCAATCGCTAATGTGTAACGGGCGATGCACATAGGTTCTGCACCCTGAGTGTATGTGATGTTCGGGTCTTTAGTTAATCTGCCCATTCCGATAAATCTGTTCATAATAAAATCCTCCTATAAATAGTTTTTTCCAAAAATGCTTTTAAAGTTCAAATCAGGATATACTTCCTGAAAACGCTCTTGCGCGTATCTTTTTAGTTTCAAATCAAATTCTTTATTGAAGTGCGGCGATAAGTCCGAACCACGGTGATGTTCGTTACAAAGCGGAACAACTACCCCGTATTTATCCGACCATTTCCGATTTGATGTGCCGAAGAAAACGTGATGTACTTCGGGATTTGGTCTGCCGCATACCATGCAATATTCCATGCTTCCAACTAATATGCTTTGCTTCGCCATGCTTCCACCATCCTTTGAATTTCTTGCGGCGTTGCTGTTTCTATGCCAAGTTCTTTTGCATCCGCGACAGTTCCTTCAATCAGCAAGGACATTTCCTGCGTGTCGTATGTATGTGACCCACGATATATTTTGTAAAATGTAGCTTCGTCCGTATACTTCACGGGTATACTGTGGATGCTTTCAAGTTCTATCATGTATTCTGCAGGCGCATTTGTTTTATAAATCATAGGCGACCCGTCAGGAAGTGTTTCCACCTGCCCGTACCTGCAAATCAGAATATTTTTTGCTTTTGCCTTAGAAATAGTTTCCGCTTCAGCAATCTTCCCGACCAAAACATGAAAATATGCGTTGGCATCGCGTGACCGCTTTTCTCGGTGTTTGTCCACTTTAATATCAAGGCTTTCAATACTGGCGATGCGGTTCAACTCGTCAACTGGCGCGGTATCAATCTGAAACGTGACATTCAGTTTGCCGCTGATAATGTCCTGCGTTACCGCCGTTAATTTTCCCGTTGTTTCCATTTATTACTCACCCTTTGCCATCTTCTTAACGTTTTCCCATTTTTCAAGAGCATACGCAAATTGCTTCTCTGTCATATTCTCGAAACAATCCAATTTGAACGAAGAAAGCAAAAATTCTTCAGAAACGCCGTCATTTGCACATTTTTCTTTAATGGTCTTGATTTTGGTTTCTGAAATTTTCTGTTTGGCAAGTTCGGCGGATTTCTGCTCAAATTCCACCTTTGCTTTTGCTTCAGCTTCTGCATCCGTCTGATTTTCTTCGACATCACTGTCCTTTGTATCATCCAAAAGAAAAAGACCGTTCAGGGCGTATTTACGGGCGTAGGATGATGCCGTTCCAGTGATTTGTGATTCATCCATTCCCTTCTTTTCTACCGCTTCCCTTGCCGATGCTGAAACACTGATGCTCTTTTCAGATTCGTTATCAACCAAAGTTGCGGTTGCTTCCACATACACCCTGCCGCAAACTTCAATGATTTTGTCTGTTAAGAACAAAGAACAATTTTCTTCTACTAAATACGGCTTTACTGCTTCGCAAATTCCTTCTGCGTTGCGGTAATGATATTTTCCGAAGGAATTATAAAGATTCTTCGGTGCTTTGATTTTGGTCTGAATATTCATCAATTTTCTAAACATCGTTTACCTCCTAAAACAAATCATCAGCGGTCGCCAGTTCTTCAGGCGGAACTTCTGTCATTTCCTCAGGTTCACCGAACCGTGACTCCTGCGGTTCTTCCGCAGGGTCTACCGTTTCAATTTCAACTTTTACCTTGCCAACAGCCGCCGCCATTGCCACGTTCAGGAACTTTCCAGCGACTTCACAATCTGCAAATTCAAATTCGATTCGGTCGTATTTCTCACTTTTAATCGTTACTCTTACCATGCCGATTCCTCCTATAATTCATCATAAATAAAGCGGCTTGTATTCAGAAGATTCAGCAATCTTCTCTTATCTAATGCTGTAATATAGAAGCGAAGTGTTACTTCCTCTGTTGGTTCAACATCGAAGGAAGGAATGAAACCTTCTTCATTGTTCACAACTGGTGCAATAGGTTTTTCAACCTTCGGAACAATAGGTTCATTTGCCAACCGTTCTCTTTCAGCCGCTTCCTCTGCTTCTCTCTTGGCTCTCTGTTCTTCGAACTCTGCTTTCCTGCGTGCAAGTTCAGCAAGCCGCTTTGTTTCCTCGATAGCGGCGGTCAGGTCATGTGTCTGCTTATACTTTTCAACCGCTTCAAAGGAATATTCCGAAAACTCATTCAGAACGTTTAAATCCCTTGTGAAACGGGCATCCATTTCAGAGATTTCTTCCTTGATTTTCTTTATGCTTGTAGAAGCGTTCAACCATCTATCATCCCAAGCCGAAGTGAAAAGCTCCGCATTTTCCATCGCGGCGATGTATTCCTGAACCTCCGTTCTGCGCTTCTCCTTCTGCTCCGCTTCATACTCCTTCACCCTGCGGTCGATAATTTCAATGGGCTTGTCAATAATACCTATGATTTCATTAACCTTCGCCTTAAACTCTGCAAACGGCTTATTATATGCCCTCTCAAGTTCCAAACGCTTATCGTTGATGCTCTTTTTCAGCTTATTTAACTCCGCGCGGTCTGCCTTCGCTAATTTAATTGTGTCGTCCGTGTATACGCACGTTTCATATTCATTCATTTTCTTTTCAACTTCTGTCTTTAATTCCTCATAGTTGAAGGAAATCGCAGAAGGTAATTCATATTCCTGCATTTTAATCTCTGTCATAATCTTCATCCTCACTTTCTTCGTGATTTTCTAGTGGTACGCCATATTCGGATTCGCCCCACCACCAATCGACTACCATTGCATTTTCAACCATTATTCTTCGTCGCGCTCCTTCTTGATGATTTCGATTTCGCCGCCAGCGCAAATTGTGATATAACCCATAGAATAAAGTTTTAAAATTTCTTCAATGCTGAATCTCTCTGCCATTTGTATTTACCTTCCTTTCATCAAGTGCGATTGCGATTGCAACCACTGCCTTTTTAACTTCTTTCATTCTGCGTTCCCGTTCCTGCTCCGTAAGTACGGGTCGATTAACGGTTACTTTATATTTGATTTCTGACACAAAGTACCTCCATCGTACTTGTAAAATTTTTCCCCTTGTCCTATAATATCCATACCGACTTCTGCCAAAGTCGGATGCATAGGAAGGGAGAATTTGTTGGTTGCTTATTCTCCTTTCTTTTTTTCTTCCTGCTTGTTCGCCTGCGTAACGCCTTCGATGTAACCAAGTAAGAAACCGCGCTGTTCGTCGTTCCAGTTGTCAATGTTGTCTGCCAACTTTTCCATTGTCTGCTTCTGCTTTTCGCTCATGTGATTCCTCCTTTCTACACACAAAAAACCCACCCATTCCGACAACCTCCGAAAGTAAGTGAGTTTTTGATAAAACTATGAAGGTTGCCCCTATTTGATGTTGTACGTTCTAGTGCGCTACAAGATGTTGTGGTTTTTAGTTGTGTTTGTGTTGCTGAACACAATGTAACACATTTTTCTGTATCTGTCAACACATTTTTTGAAAAAAATTTTAAATTATGTGTTGCCTAGCACACAAAAGTATGTTATTATGATTTTATCTGAAAGGAGGGATGATATGAACGCACGCATAAAAGAATTAAGAAATGCTAAAGGCTTGACACAAACTGAGTTTGGAAAAAGAATAGGTTTTTCACGACCAATGGTTGCTAATTTAGAGGGCGAAGGCAGAACGGAAATCAAAGACCATGTAGTTCATTTGATTTGCAAGGAATATAATGTAAACGAAAATTGGTTGCGTACTGGTGAAGGCGAAATGTTTTTGCCTAAGACTATGGAACAAGAACTGATTGACTTCGCGGCTGATTTACTGATTGGAAAAGAGGATTTTAAGAAAAGACTTATTTCCGCACTTGCGAAATTGTCAGAAGAACAATGGGATTTGTTAGAAGGAATTATTGATGATATATCACAAAAAAGGGAGTAACCCTTTTCGGTTACTCCACTTCAGCAAATTTCTTGACAAATAAATATATGTATTCAAGATGCTTTTCAATATTTATCTTGTCAAGCAAATCCATAATAAGTTTTTTATAGTCCATAATTTTCGTACCCCCATTCGCACGAATCAATCTAAGATAGCGATGTAATTATAATACCAAACATTCGTTCGAAAATCAAGCAAAAAAATATACTAGCACCGCAGGACTATTTTCCGTGAACTCCAAAGAAGTTCACAATCAAGCATTTTGCTCATATTATGTACCTCCTTTATTGGTATGTGCATATTATAACAAAGGTGTATTTTTAGGCACAAGAGGGGAAAACTGGAAATTCGACAGAACCGCATGACATTATTCGACACAAAAAAATATTCTTAATGAACATTTACGAAAGGAAGTGAACCATGAACTTTTACGACATACTACAATACGCCCCCGAAGAACTCCTTGTGTATCTTCGAAAGTCAAGGTCTGACGACCCGTCGCTGACCGTGGAAGAAGTTCTTCAGCGACACGAAGGAATCCTGAAGGAATGGGCAGAACGCAACCTGCCGCACCCGATACCTGAAGAAAACATCTTCCGTGAAGTCGTATCAGGCGAACAGTTAGAAAACCGCCCTGAAATGCAGAAGGTTCTGAAGCTGATTGAATCACCGAAATATAAAGCAATCCTTGTTGTAGAACCACAGCGTCTTTCCCGTGGTGACTTGGAAGATTGCGGCAGGCTGATTAAGTTGCTTCGATACACTGACACAAAGGTTATCACTCCATTAAAGACCTACAACCTATCAGACGACTACGACCGCGATGCATTTGAACGTGAATTGAAGCGTGGTAATGAATTTTTGGAATACACAAAGAAAATCCTTGGGCGTGGAATTATGGAATCCGTAAAAAGTGGAAACTATGTCGGCAGTGTCGCTCCATACGGTTACAAGAAAGCCGTTGTCATGGACGGAAAGAAGAAATGCCCTACTCTTGAACCTGACGAGAACGAAGCACCGATTGCGCGAATGATTTTTGATATGTACGGCAATCAGGGTCTTACATTTGTAATGATTGCAACAAGACTCAAAAACATGGGCATCCGTGGACGGAACGGCAGAGTTTTTTCGGAAACTACAATCCGTGATATGATTGACAATCCGCACTATATCGGAAAAATCCGCTGGAACTGGCGAAAGACGACTTTGACCGTTGAAGATTCCGAAGTGATTGAAAAACGACCATTGAATCCCGACTATCTCATTTTTGACGGCAAGCACGAAGCACTGATTGATGAAGAACTGTTCAACCGTAGCAAGGATAGATATTGGAACACTCCAAAGAATAACCCGAACAAAGGACTTCGCAATCCGTTCGCAACCATTCTTCATTGCGGCAAGTGCGGAAAGATGCTGACTATTGGTTATGATGCAAACAAGAAACTACGATTCAAATGCAGAAATGGTAGCGTGTGCAACACTGGTTCTGTATCGGCACAAATCATTATTGATGCAGTGTGCGCTGAACTCGACAAGCAAATCGAAGATTTTTCAATCCGCATCAATGAAGGTGCAGAGGATGAACAGAAACGAAAAGAGCAGGAAGCGCGTATTCTCGAAAAGAAAATAAGGGATTTGGAAGCAAAAGAACTTTCGTTGTGGGAAAAGTATGCTGAAGATGGTATGCCAAAAGATATTTTTGAAAAGCTCCGCGATAAAACATTGAGCGAAAAAGAAAGTGCTATTCAGGAATTAAAGTCAGCAAAATCGAACACTAAGAAAGTTGTCAACTATCAGGAAAGACTTGTGACGTTCCGTGAAGCTGTTAATATCATTCGGGATGGAAAAGCACCCGTGGAAGAACAAAACCGTCTTATTCAGGCTTGCATATCAGATATTCGTTATTATAGGGATGCGCCAAAAAAGAAACTCAAAGGTGAAAATACAGTGAAAGGATGGGAAGTAACTGATTTCCGATTGGAAATTGATATGAAACTTTAAGAAGGGCTGTGAGGAATAGCCTATTTAATAGGCTTTCTTTCATGGTAAGCATATATGGGCTTGTTCATCGGTTCGCTGATGCATACCATGACATTTCATAGGTTATTTGCAAGGTATATTATACATAAGATTGGAAGAAAAGGCAATAAGAAAGGCAGGTGCATCGCATCTGCCTTTTACTTTACTTTATTATTCCTTCATTCTTCAGCTTGTACGCCATCAGGTCAATGATGTACTGGTTACATTCGTTTACGCCAAGTTCCCAATTTTGAATTGTCCTGCGCGGGATGCCGAAGTAATCACCGAACTTCTGCTGGGAAAGCCCCGTCTGTTCTCTTAACTCTTTTACTGTCACGCTTGTACCCCCATTTGCATTATTTGTAAAATAAATTCTAGTTCTTTGATTTTTGCTTTGCTTTCTAACATAACATTCAAAGCAGATATTGCGTTTGCTTCAAAGTTAGATGTGTGAAGGTCAGTTTTTACCATCAACTCAAAATATTCTTGCCTTTTAGATAGCTGTGCTTTTTCTGCTTCTAATCTTGCGGTTAAAAATTCGATTTGTTCTTTCATACTTGTACCTCCTTTGAAACAGTAGTTTTATTGCCTTTTGTCAAAATCCTGCAATAACATAAGAATATCAAAAATAGCTTGCGATGAACTATCTTTATGTAAATTTTCGCACTTGTAGTATCTATTTACCCGTTTCTTAATCTTTTCGACAAGTTCTATGTTTCTTATTGCACACAAACTTGGTTTATGATTAGGAGAATGTCCATCAATTCTTGAATATTCTTTGAACCATGCCAATGCTTCTTTGTTTTCCATTATTACTACACATCCCTTCCTATATCAATTTTTTCAACATTTAAAATTTCAACGTATTTATTTGTCAGTTTAAAAAGTTCAAATTCCTTTTCATACATCATTTCTGTATAAATAATATTATCTAATTTAAGTGTGACTTTTAACATAATATCTACCTCCATAAAATACACGTTCAATAGTTACTGTTCTTCGTAACCTTTACTCTGTAAAAACTTTTCTGCCCCCTTTAATGTGGCATACTCTCTTGTGTCGATAGCCTTTGTGTCCCATGATACTAAATACTTCTTGCTTCCGTCCTTATATGGGATTTCTGTTAAGTATGCGTTTACGCTATCTTCTTTTCTTAAATAGGTTTTTCTCATATCCTTTACCTCTTATGCGTTCTAATGTTTAGTGCTGATACTTATTAGCTTCTGCTTTCTTTTCTTCTGCTGTTCTTAATTCAAATACATTAGCGTTCATTTTCTTACTTACTTCATTTCCGACTTCGTCGTTGAAACAAGTCCATCTGTTACCCTTTTCGTCTTTGTATGTATATTTACTAATCTTTCCTACAAGTTCAATGCCCTTACTCTTTGCAAATTCTTTAGCTGTCATTTTCTTTACCTCCTATGTGGTGCTGTTATCTTTATCTTGATTACATTATAGCACCTATTCGGTACATTGTCAACTACTTTTTGCACTTTTTCGGTGCTTTTTTATTCCCCGTGTCGCCGATAGGTCAGCGTTGATTTTATTTTCTCATTAAATACTTGTAACCAGTTTCGAATAACCCTGATGTGAAGTATGTTGTTCCGTCAATTCTAAGTGTGTAGGAATGCCAACTTCTTTCTGTCCAACCGTTGTTTATGTACATTGTAAATCTTTTGCCGCTCTTTGTATTGCCTGCTATCCAATTTGAACTTGCTTCGTCAATTATGATGCCGTCCTTTAAGCAATCTGCCTTGAACTGTCTTAACCACTCATAATACTTATCTTCTTTAAGTTCTCTCGACTTCATCCACTGCAACTCTTTGTCGGTTATCATTTGGTCTAGTTCAATCTGTTCTGCTACCTTTTCAAGTTCCGCATTTGCTCTTTCTAATCTCTTGAAAGCATTGTCAAGTCTGTGTTGCGTATCTTCCACATTGCCTTCTGCCAAGCCCTTATCGAACCATGCTTCCCACTGTTCCTGACTCATTTCGTTGTTTTCTCTCTTGACGAACATTTCTTCTCTTGTCCAGTTGCAATCCAGCTTTTCGCACTTCGCGATTTTCTTATTAAGTAAGCCTGCATATCTTTCTAAGGACTTTGTGAGTTTTTCGATTTCCTTGTTGATGCTGTTTACTTTCTGTTCTGCTCTTGTCATAATGTGTACCTCCTATGTGGTGTAGTTTGTCTTATCTTGACTTCATTATAGCACCGAATCGGTGCATTGTCAATAACTAATTTACACTTTTTCAAAAAAATAATAGGCAGACACCGAAGCACCTGCCTATTACCATATTTATTTTACCATTCAATCAGCTCAACATCTAAGTCGTCGTCGTTGAAAACTTCCTCAGGCTGAACGATAACAACTTCTTCCTTGTCCTCAATTACCAGCCCTAATCTCTGCAGGTAATCTTCTGTCGCCTTCACATTGCGTTCGTCGTTGTCGCAGATAACGTAGATGCCGTTGTCGTAGTCGTTGTAAATCTTCAAGATTTCCTGCTTGTTCGCCTTCTGATTGTTTGTCAGGTTCAGCCACATCATCGCATAGCCCTGAACGCCTTCGTCCTTAACCAACTGGTCTGCGTTCGCTCTAATCTTCATTGCTCTTGATTCTTCTACGTTGATTTTATAATATCGTTCCATTATGTACTTCCTCCTATATTCATTAAACAGTAGTTTTATTGCCTAAATTTGAGGGTCAACAACCTCAATCCACCAAAACCTACTGGTCAATTTGTGTCTGTCTAAACCAGTATCGACATACTTTTCATCTTTAGTTAATGCTCCCATAAATTTAAAGAAAGTGGTTTCTGTTGGTGCTTTTTCATTTGTTGCCCAAAGAACTCTTTTACCTACTTGTGGTAAATTCTTTTCTTTTGCTCTTAAATTTACTTTATTCCAATTCATAAACTCCTCCATAAAATACACGTTCAATCGCTTGAAATTTACTCGAATGTCTGATATACTTTATTCGAGTTTGGGCGGCTCGGCAAGTCCACCGCCCTTTCTCATACCCTAACTATGTACTACGCTTCAATATCTTTCTGCGTATCTTCTTTAAGTTCCCGAACAAGTTCTTTCGCCTTGTCTATGTCGTTATCATCAAGTGCTTTTTCCAACTTAACGATTGTTCTTAATAGCTTTCTGCAGTATGCAACGAATTCTCTCATTTCGTCCATTTGTACCTCCTTTCTCCGAAAGGCTTGCTTGCCTTCTTAGCCTATCGGTAATCATCAAGTGATGTTCCCCTTGACAATTATATTATAGCATATTTAAACTATGCTGTCAATAGCATATTTAAACTTTCCTATTTCATAGAAGAAATTTTTTCGTCAACACATTGCATAATAAAAGCAGATAAACTCATATTAAGCGATTTTGCCGCCGCTTGATACTCTGCTTTTTTTCCTTTGTCTGCCATAACCGTGATTCGGTCATAATTCTCTTTTTGATACTGATTTACATAATTAAAAGCCGCCTGCTTGTCTGTGAATGCCATTCGCCCACTTCCTTTCATAATTCTTTTCTATATGATAGCATGGTTTAAATAAACTGTAAAGCATTTTTATAAAAAAGTTTAAATATGCCGATAGCAACAAAAAATAGGGCAGATGCCGAAGCACCCGCCCTTTTTATTATTTCAGATAGTTCGAAGAACAGAATCCCATATATTTTCCATACTGAACCATCAGCCATTTTGTGCCGCCACTGATTATGTAATAACCGTAGCAACGCACACTGGAATTTTTCTTCATCACAGTGACCTTTTCCATGCTTGTTCCTGCGCCGACACGAAGGTTCAGTTCTGCAGTTGTTTTGTATTCCTTGTCAAAAACACGGCTATATATAACAGTGCCGATTTCCGCATCCTTTGCGTCAGAACCATCTTCAAGAACCATAACGGTGTGACCTGACTTAATGAGAATATCGCCACGGCGAAGGTATTTATCGGAAGTAAGGTATCTTGCTTCGGTTAATACATCAAATTCGCCAGTTGACTTGAACGCAGAAGCCATTGTTTTCGTGGTTGGTGCATTTTCGTATGTGTACGGAATTTCAATATCTGCACACTCCGCGCATACTGTCATTAAGGAAGAACAATCACATTCGCATTTGCCGACCTTGGATAAATCGAATTTAACCGCCTGCGCCAGCTTCCGCAGTGTATTGCGTTGATACTGGTCGTACCCGATATTCGGATTTGCACACGCCTTTTCGCACGCCTGCGCCATCTGTTCAGCCTTTGCTTCATCCTTGCATCGAAGAACGGTGTGCCAGCTTCCGTTATACCATGTACGGGTGCAGACTTCCTTTCCCGTTTGGTCGCCTGCCGCGCCACTGTTTGCCTTGCCTTTTTCGTCAATACTCGCATGACCTATCATCACAGCCATTATTCTTCACCTTCTATCGTTTCTAACGCTTCCTGCGTTGATTCTACGGCGTTTTTTACGCTCTCCGCATCAATTCTACCCTCAACTGCAATATAGGTCACAACGCTGACAATAGCGGTCACAGCCCCCGCAACCGTTGCCACATCGCTTGTATCAACTCCAAGTGCCATTGCGATGCCCGTTGCAATACCAGCAATCGCCATCCATAATTTTCTTGAAGATAACTTTCGAATAACATTACTCATGTTCACACTCTCCTTCCTTGGTCTTTTCCCCAACGACAACTTTTGAAATCTTTATTGCCGCAAGCAAAAGAACTTCAATCCCACCAGCACCAAGCGTGTATTGAATCAATGTGTCAGGTACGCTTCCAGTAACACAAAAAATGACCTCCATTGAAACAATGAAAGTCACGATAAAAATGCCGATTGCCAGCAATACACGATTCGATGTTTTGCGTTTCTTACTCAATACGCATCACCCCTTTTAAAAGCCTACTTTAACTAAAATGTAACCAACAACCGCACCTACAATAGTCATAATCGCTTTGTCAACGACACCTTCCCACCGTTTAGCTGGCTTATGCTCTAACACTTCCACCTTGCTATCAAGTTTTTCCACATTCTTTTCAATGCGGTCAATCGCTTCGGTTTGGTGACTCTGCTCATTCACCA
>JAEIGA010007304.1_pt1 | contig 16800 bp, 20 predicted proteins | sample 9270691 | NCBI WGS metagenome assembly JAEIGA01 (sample SAMN17057246, study PRJNA624740) | gut metagenome | biome: biome; isolation source: fecal sample | host: Bos grunniens | place: China: Xizang | collected 2019
GCTAAGACCGGTTTTGATGCTGCTGCAGCATTAAAGCATGTGATGGAGGAAAAGGAAGATGACGGCGAGAATACAATCCTCAAAACTTCTGGTGAGCGCAGAGTAAAGAAAGAGGAGCCTGTAGCCCCTGGCCGCAGAACCGCTCCTAAATATAATGTAGTTACCCCTGCTGAAAAGAAGGATACTACTGCCGAGTAATTAAAAATTTAGGAGGCGATTTTTTTGGGAACTAAATTTACCGAGATATACGATCGCTTCTTTGGAAAAATTACCGATGATATGTATATGGAGTTAACTCCTTCAGATACATTGAAAGATTTACGTTCTTTAATCTTAGATGCTATTCCTGGATTTGAATTTCCAAGAAAAGTATTATCTTATAAATTGGATAATAACATCCTTGATTATAATGATTATCCCGAATGGGAAGAGTTAAATAGCGAAGAAGTCCAAGATAATAATTACTATCGACAGATGGATAAATATTGGGCTGAAATAGGCTTTGAAGGCGTAGTCGCCCCTTCGGAGCCTATTGTCATAGATACTTCTTATTTTATTAGTACATTAACTGATGAAGAACAAAACATTATTGCAATTTTAATGGTTTGCGCTTGGCTTCAAAGATAGATTACATCTATTGAAAATGTGCGTATGAAATATAGTGGATCTGACTTTAAATTTACTTCACAAGCAAATCATTTATCCAAATTACTAAGTTTATTGAATGAAATGCATCGCCAATCTCATCACATGCAAAGATTGTATAAGCGCAGAAAAGTTGATGACCAAGGCTAGATTCGTTCTAATTGGAGCGTGTTGAGGGAGGTTAGTACTTTTGATTATTAATAAATATGATATTAACCTTACAGATGAAATTATTTTATCTGATATTAAACGCCTAACAAATCAACTTTGGAAATTAATTCCTATGCGTGAGAATGAAGAAGATTGGAAAATGCAATTAGACACTGTTATTAATGAGATCGCAGGATTAAATGAGATTCTTTTTGGTTCTCATTTTCTAATTCTTTTATCTAAGCTAGAAGGTCTAAAACTAGTAGAAACAGATTTTCATTTTTACAGAAAAACTGTTTTTGAATGTATTTCTTTATTAAGGGAGCTTAAGCTATGAGTAGTTTAATGGACAAAGATTGGCGTCCAATAGGCTATGATTTTAATGAGAAAGAATTGCCTCCGATTGATACAGTATCGAAGAAATCTCTTGGTAATTATATTCCTAGTATGGGCGTCATGCAAAGAAGAATTGGAGTTCATGGAGGCCCTTTTCAACAAGATCGTATGATTCGTGATAAGCGAAGAAGTTTTGATAGAGCGATTAAGTACTCTTATCAGGCTGCGAGGATTCGTAGACCTGGTAGTGAACATCGCCCAGCTCCAGCCTTGATTAACCCAAATAAATTAAAACAAGATTATGATGATAAAATTTTATCTGTCGGTTATGAATTTGGATATCAGCCTGGAGATGTTTTTGAGTGGTTAGGAACAAAAACTTATTGGTTAATTTATCTGCAGGATTTGACTGAACTGGCATACTTTAGAGGAGACATTCGTAAGTGTTCTTATGAACTATTCTGGGAAGATGAAGATGGCTAGCATTCAACTTATGCTGCAGTTAGAGGTCCAGTAGAAACAAAAATTAATTATATTCAAAAACATTAGATTAGTGCCGACATTCCCAATTTGTCTTTAAATCTTTTATTGCCGAAAACTGAGGCAATAATGAATTATTTTAAAAGATATTCAAGATTTTATTTAACCGATTATATTAATAATCCAGAAAGTAAAATTTGTTGGCGAGTAGAAGCATATGATTCAATTAGTACTCCTGGTATTATAGAAGTTACTGCAGTTGAATTTTATGCTAATATTACAACTGACAACATCGAAGAGGGAGTTGTTGATCAGTTTATAAATAAAGAAGAGTCTTCTGTTGATGATAAAGATGTTATCATGGGAGAATCTTTTATCAAACCTCGTGGGAAGTATGAATATGTCGCTCCGATTGCCAAAGGAGCTGTTTGGGAGATTGATAAGCGATATCCTGTTAAATATAGTATTTCTCAAATTGATGATGAATTGACTAAAATAGAGATTCAGTGGGATAACTCATATAGCGGTCAGTTTGAGTTGAAGTATGGCGATAGTATAAAAACTATTGTGGTAGAGTCTTTGTTTTAAAGGAGATAAAGGTGTATGAGAATTAATAAAGTTAAAAAGCCAGAATCAAGTTTCCTTTCAATGGAAAAGGATGCTGGCATTCTTATTGAAACAATTGCAAAAAATGAACGTTTAAAGCGTTTGTTATATTACAATGTTCCCGATGCTTTAGATCAACCAGATTTAACTCCTGAACAAAGCAGAAAGTTGTTTAAGGATAATATTAAAATGGTTCCAAAACTAAGAATTGAAAACGAGTATTTAAATTATGTAATTCTTCGTTTTAAAAATTTTGAGCAAAACGGGACCAACCCTCAATTTAGAGATAATATTATCGCTTTCGACATTTTAGTACCATTTGACCATTGGCAATTAAAGGACTATCAATTAAGACCTTATAAAATTGCCGCTGAAATCGATAGTGCTTTGGCAGCGAGAGATTATAGATTGACAGGTATTGGACGCTTAGAATTTAAAGGTAGTGCAGAAGTTTCTTTTAACAATGAATATGGTGGAGTTTGCTTGCAATATAAAGCCATTCATGGAGAAGAGGATAAAAAACCAATGCCAAATCCTTTCGACAATGAACGTTTCTTGGAAGATTTTGAAAAGATGATTAATGGCTAATGGATATTAGATTGGCTTTAATGTGTGGAATTGATATTCCAATTCCAGAGCTACAGCTAACAATCCATCAACCAAAGATTCAAGAAATCGCATATATTGGCGAAACAGATTTTTTTCTTGGAGTCCAATGCTTAACCGTTAATAAAAATAGCTTGATTGAGGACGAAAGTCTTTTAAGTAATACAAGCAATTTTTAGATATTTATGATGATAATGAATAAAGCCGAGACCGCTGAAAAGAAAAAGGCTGTTGTTCAATTATTATCCATTTTATTTCCAAATCAAAAGTGTAACTTTACTCCTCGTTCTTTAATGATTGGTACTGTTGCAATTGATGAAGAACATTTTGAATTATTTCAAGCTGTTCTAAAGGAAATATTTTGTTTTAAATCTAGTCAAAATGACTAGGCAACGTTTAATCCTGGCAATAAGAAAGCAAAAGAAATTGCTGAAAAACTTATGCGAGGAAGACAACGTGTTGCTGAGCTTAATGGCTCAGCTAATGCTAGTATATTTAGCCAATATCTTTCGGCATTAACTATTGGAGTATAGTCAATGTCTTTACAAAATTTAATGGATTTAACGATGTTCCAACTCTATGACCTCGTTGAAAGATATTAGCTTTATATTAATTGGGATATTGATATCCGGTCTAGACTTGCCGGCGCTAAACCGGAAGGTAAGCCGGAAAATTGGATGAAAAATATCCATTAAATTATTAAGGAGGAAAAATACCTATGAAATTTGGCGTACGCGAAATTTGCGATGTTGTCTTAAAGGCAAAGGCAAGACAAGAGATTGGTAACAAGACTTTCTATAAGAACGAGCCAGTTATTTATTTTGATACTTTGAAGACCTCTAGCATGGAAGGCGCAGCTACTACTGTTTATGCACAAGGCGGTCGTGGTAATGCTCGTCTCGTTGCTTGGGAAGGTGAGAGAACTGTTACCTTCACCATGGAAGATGCTCTTATCTCTCCAGAAGGCTTCATGATTCTTTCTGGTGCTGGCTTGGTTGAGGCTGGTACTGTTACTGATGCTGATGGCAAGGAGATTACTACTACTATTAAGCAGCACGTTACACAGACCATCGACAAGCAGTATGTTGCTTCCAGTGCAACTGAGCTTGAGATTCCTGTTGATAATGAAGTTTATTATGGCGAAGCTGATAGTGATGAAGACTATGTTTATGTTTTCCTTATGAAGGAAGGCGAGATTATTTCTGAGCCTTATATTGCTCATAAAGAGGCTGACAATACCGATCCAAAGAAGATCATTGTTAAGGGCTTCACTAGAGATGATGGTAATTATACCATTCCTTCTTTGGCTACTGAGTTCGAGAAGTTTGACGCTGTAATGGTTGACTATTACACTGAGCGTAAGAGTGGTGCAAAACAGATTGAGATTACTGCTGATAAGTTCGGTGGTAACTACTACCTCGAGGCTTCTACCCTGTTCCGTGATCAGAACGGTGTTGACATGCCTGCAGAGTTCATCATTCCTAACTGCAAGATTCAGTCTAACTTTACCTTCACCATGGCTTCTTCTGGCGATCCTTCTACCTTTACCTTCACCATGGACGCATTCCCTGACTACACTCGTTTTGATCGTAGTAAGAAGGTTTTGGCTGCTATCCAGATTATTGAAGACGCTGAGGCAGGCGAGTCCGATGTTCGTATGAGCACTTGGGCTAACGCTCAGGCCTAATTTAGGAAACTGAATTATGGTTATCAAGGGCGTAAAGCACAGACTACAGCCTAAGACAGAAACCCCCAAGCAGCCAGAGGTTAAAAAGGCTGTAAAGAAAGCCGCTCCTGTGGTTGAACCAGTAGCTCCAGTTGTTAAGGAAGAGATTCTCGTAAAAGAAGAAAACTTACCTGAAGTAGAGGTTCTACCTGAAGAGGAAGACTTGATTTAAATAATTATAGGGAGAGGATTTATTCCTCTCCCTATTTTTTCATTTGGAGGAAAAGGTTATGGCGGTTATATATAGTAGAGAAGGGCAAGATATTGGCAGTTTTCTTGATGAAGTTCATGACCAAATTATGTTCGTCTGGAAATTAGAAGAAAGAGCTATGGTCGAAAGGAAAAATGCCGAAGAGCTTGCAATGTATTTAAGAGCTTTAAAACTAAGAGCAGATGGTGTAAATGTTTCTAATATGGTGGGAGAAGAATTAGATAGGCAATTCGGCGAATTGGCTTTAGAAATTTTTTCTTTGTAGAAATAGGCTGGCTCTGGAGTGCGTTCAGCATCCTAGTTATTCAGACGTTAGCATGGTACTAAAACAGCTGTGTCTGGCGCAGATGATATTTTCGAGGAAGAATTGTATTTAACTTTAAAAGCAATTGAAAGTAAAGCTGCGAAAAAAAGTGTAACAATTCCAGTTGGTGCATCTTTGGCCGGACGATCTTCAATGAATATTAAAGATTATATTTCTGCTGATGAAGAAGTATCTTATGTAATGAACCAATATTAGAAAAATATTGCCAAAAGCATTGAAGAAAAAACTGATGTATCAAATGCACCATATAATAGACCGGTGGCAAGAGCTGGAAAAACTGACGTTAAAGGTTTAAGCTCAGAAGTTAATGTATCTGCTGACATTAAACCTGAATGGCAAAGATTTTTTGAATTATTACAAGGTGCAACATTTTCATTAAAAAACTACGCAGGCGGTAAGTGGGTCGATCACAAATGGATTTCTGAAATAAGAGATATCGGATTGGGTAATTCTGACATTTATAAAGCTTATGCGGGCGTTTTGTCCACTTTGGGAGCTAGTAACGAAACTATTAATCATTCTTTTGTAGATGCATATTATGCTTCTTTTCTTAATCAATATGACACTTCTAAAATGAGTTTAAGATTATATTAGATTAGATTTGCTTATGAGCTAGTCGGCGCAGGTTTAATTGATGCCAGTACCGGAGAGGCAGAATATGTTAAATACCTTATTTGGAATGATCCTGGTAGTAATACGATTACTGTAGCCAGTACAGCGGAGTTAATGTTAGAATAGTTTAAAAGAGATGATAATGCCGGTCCAGATAATCCTTTTGGAGTAGTAAGACTCTCTCAAAGCGCGCTTTTAAATAGATGATGTTTGACATAAAAGAATTTTTATGTTATAATAAATAAAAGAGAAAAAGGAGGCTATAATAATGGCTAAAGTGAGTTTAACTAAACTTGGTTTGAAAGTAAATCAAGATGTTAAGGTTGTTGAATTTAATGGTCAGAGTATTGAAGTAAAGCAATATTTACCAGTTAATGATAAGCTTGAGCTAATCACCGATGTAATTAATTTATCTGCGGATAATAATAATTTTGCTAATCCTATTAAAGTTTCTTTGTTTGCAACTATTGAGATTATTGAAAGATATACTAATATTAATGTAACTGAAAAGCAAAAAGAGGATGTTGCAAAATTATATGATATGTTTATGTCTAGTGGTCTTGCAAGAGCAATTATGAGTGAGATTCCTGAACATGAATATGATGAATTATTTACAGGTTTAAGTGATAGTGTTGAAGCAGTCTATAAGTATAGAAATTCTATGATGGGTATGTTTGATGCAATTTCCACGGATTACTCTTCTTTGGATTTGGATGCGACTGCTATCAGAGATAAGATTGGTGATCCTAATAATTTAGCTCTGCTAAAGGACGTGCTAACTAAATTGGGCTAATTAATTCTATTTTCTTACTGAATTTTTTAGAGAAGATAGGAGTAATTGGGGATTAGAGTATATTACTCTAATCCCCAATTTTTTATTTTGCAAAATAAAAAATTGGAGAGAAAGGAGCAAAATAATGGCTAAACAATTAAATGTTAATTTAGCGTTCACCGCAGATGCGAGTTAGGCAAAAGCGGCAATGAATGATTTACAAAATCAATTAAATAAAATTGCACAAGCCCCAGCTAAAACTTCTATCGGAAGCTCCATGGCCAAGGATATCCAGGAAGCATCTTTAGCAGCGCAGCAATTAAGCAATCATCTTAATCATGCGATGAACACTAAAACTGGAACTTTAGACTTTGCAAAATTAAATCAGTCAATTAAGCAAAGCGGAATGACATTGAGCCAATATGGTCAAAAATTACAAGCAATTGGCCCAGAAGGCCAAGCAGCTTTTATGTCTTTGGCCAATGCCGTTTCTCAATCTGAGATTCCAATTAGACGCTCTAATACAGCGTTAAATCAAATGTTAACTACTTTAAAGAATACTGCTAGATGGCAAATTTCTTCAAGTATTTTACATGGATTTATGGGCAGTGTTTAGTCTGCTTATGGTTATGCTCAAGATTTAAATGAATCTTTAAATAATATTAGAATTGTTACTGGTCAAAATATTGAGCAAATGGCGAAATTTGCTGAGCAAGCAAATAAGGCTGCAAAAGCGTTAAGTACAACTACTACTGAATATACTGACGCTTCATTAATTTACTATCAACAGGGTTTGGATGATGCTCAAGTAGCTCAGAGAACTGAAGTTACTATTAAAATGGCGAATGCGGCAGGTCAAAGTGCACAAATCGTCTCTGACCAGCTAACTGCTGTGTGGAATAACTTCTATGACGGTTCTCAATCTCTTGAACATTATGCGGATGTTATGACAGCACTTGGTGCAAAAACTGCATCTAGTACAGATGAAATCGCAGGCGGTTTAGAGAAGTTCGCAGCTATTGCCGATACTATTGGATTAAGCTATGAATATGCGGCTTCTGCATTGGCTACTATTACTGCTAATACTCGTCAAAGTGAGGATGTTGTTGGTACTGCATTAAAAACAATCTTTGCTCGTATTCAAGGTTTAAATCTTGGAGAGACTCTGGATGATGGTACTACTTTAAATAAATATTCTGAGGCTTTGTCAAAAATTGGTGTTTCAATTTATGACCAAGCAGGTGGATTAAAATCCATGGATGCCATCTTAGATGAAATGGGATCTAAATGGGAAGGTTTAAATAAAGATCAGCAAGTAGCTTTAGCGCAAACTGTTGCTGGTGTTCGTCAGTATAATCAATTGATTTCTTTGATGGACAACTGGAATAATGGAGATAATGATAGCTTCCAAGCTAACCTTAATACTTCTTATAATGCAGCAGGAGCTCTTGACGAGCAAGCTGAGATTTATGCAGAATCTTGGGAGGCAGCGAGAGATCGTGTAACTGCAGCGGCAGAATCAATTTATCAAAGCCTAATTGATGATGATATGTTTATCGGTATTTTAAATGGATTTGAAAAAATTCTTAATTATATCGATTTAACTATTGATTCTTTAGGTGGACTAGAAGGTGTTCTGTTTACTGTTGGAGCGATTTTAACTAAAACATTCTCTCAGCAAATGGCTCAAGGAATTCGCAACATGGCTTACAATATTCAAATGTCTACTGGCGCTGGTCGTTTAGCGGTGCAACAGCAGAAGGAGCAACAAATGTCTGCCATGGCAGATACTATTGCTCTTGGACATGGTGGCTATGGCTCTGAGGAAGGTAAAGCTGCAGGAGCTGAATATAAAGAACGCATTAAATTACAGGCTCAATTGGCAGCTAATGTAGGCCGTATGTCTGAGCAAGAAATTGAGGATGTAAAAGCTGTTTTAGATATCAGAAAGCAAATTAGCGATCAAGTTATTAAAGCAGCCCAGGCTCAAGAATCTGCAAAAAATAAAGTAAGCGATGCTGATAACGATGCTAAAGTGGCTTTAATCTCTGAAAGAATGGAGATTGAAGAAAGCGGCGCAGGCACTAAAGAAGAAGCTCAAAAACTTTACGAAGAGAATATGAAAAAATATACTTCAAGCAAAGAAAATCTGAAGGCTTCTAGTGACACTGTTGTTCGCATGGCGGGAGACTATGATAAATTAACGCAAGCTGTTCAGCGCTATAACGATGTAAAATCAAAAGATGGCGCAACTGATGAAGCTACTGAGCAATCTAAAAAAGAAGTTGATATCGCATTAGAAAATTTAACATCTACTTTTGAGGCATATAACCAGGTAATGGAAAAAACTGGTGGTACTCAAATTGATGTTAAAGGAACTATGGATCAAATTGCAACAGAAATTGCAGAAAATGGTCAAATTTCTGAAGAGTCTGCAGCGGCTATTGCAATCATGCAAAAAGAACTTGAAAAACTTGGAGATAAGAGTGTAGAAGTTTTAAAAGAGCTTGGTTTGTCCGATGAGGTTATTGAACGTTTAACTCAAGGATACCGCGAAGGCGCAGATGCAGCCTATAAATTTTCTGATGCTCAAAAACGTGGCGCTGAGGTTAGTGCTGATGCGGCACAGCGTATTAATGAAGCAAAAGGGTATGTAAAAGATTTCGCTGATCGTTTAGCAGCTGGAGCTAACGTAGCAATGTCTTTTGCGTCTGTTGTAACTTCTATTTCTGGCGCGGTAGACACTCTTACCGATCCTGATTTAAGCGGTTGGGAAAAGTTTTTAGGTTTGTTAAATAGTGGTTCAATGGCTTTAATGATGTCTATTCAAATGATTTCAAGTTTGAATACGATGTTGGCAAAGAATAGTGCTACTACTGCAGCGAATACTTTAACCAAGGGTCTTAATGCTATCTCTACTTATTTAAATGCAAAAGCTGAAGAGCATAGCGCTCTAATGAGTGAAAGATCAGCCAGAAGCAAGCAAAAAGATACTGATGAAACAAATGAAAATACTGCTGCAACCATGGCAAATACTGCAGCACAAGAAAAGAATAACAAAGTATCTGGAAAAGGCGCTGCTGGCACTGGTAAACAAATTCAAGCTAATAATGGATTGAAAAAATCTTTTAGTGATTTAAAAAGCGCTGGTTCGAAATGGTTCAGCTCTTACAAGGCACAAATTGGAGGAGTGGGCCTTATTGCAGCAGGATTGGCGATTGCTGTTGGTGCAATTACAATCGCAGTAAATCAATATAATGATGCTGCAAATAATCTTGCTGAAGCTCAAACCAACTTACAAAATCTTACCTCTGCACTTGAAGATGCAAAAAGTGCATATCAAGATTTTGCTAATACTATTGATTCTTATAAAGATTTAAGAAATTCAATTGACGAATTAACTGAAGGAACAATTGAATATGAAGAAGCGATTTTTAATGCCAATATTGAAGCTCAAAAACTATTAGCAGCAAACAAATCTCTTCAGGGTAAATATACAGTCAACAAAGAAAACGGCTTAATCGTTATTGATGATAATGCTTTAGCAGAATTAAAGCGTCAAGAGCTTTCTAGTCTTGGGAAAATTCAAGCCGCTACAATTTTAGCGGAGAATGAAGTCGAAGAGGCTAAGGCTGAGCTTAATAAAAAGAATTTAAAAAGAGATTTAAAATCATATTCAAGCGATAATGCAAATGCAGGCAATACTTTAGCAATGACTGGTGCGGGAACAGCAGCAGGACTTGCGATTGGAGCCGGAGCAGCATCTATGATTTCAGGCGCTATCGCTGGCAGTGTAATTCCTGGAATTGGAACTGCAATTGGTGCAGCAGTAGGCTTAATTGGCGGCGCTATTGCTACTGCTGTTGCAGGATCTTCAACAAAGGATGAAGAAGCGGCTTTAGACTCTATTCAAGAATATTATGATAAACATGGCGAGGCTATGTTTGCGACTGAAGATGCATTTAGAAAAGTTCTTGAAAATGAACTTAAAATTGATGATACTAAATTAGTAGATTCTTTAGTCAATAATATGAAAGCTGTTCAAGAATTAACTCGAGCGGAAAAGAGCCGTCTTGAGTTTGATATGAACAGATGGAAAATGGGTTTTGGAGCTTATAATGCCGGCAATGCTGATTATGAGAATTTAGGAAATAAAACTGCTGCTGACAATATGGCATATACATATTCTCATGATGCAGAAACAATATCACAAGTAGAATCTGAAGTAGATGATCTTTGGAGCGGATCTAATAAAGATTTTTGGGAGGCTTATTTAAAAGAAGTCCTTCAGGATACAAATATTGATCCAAAAACTCTAGAAGGAGATAAATATAGAGTTGTAAATCGTGGCGGCGGAGCTGTGACTGTTGAACAGCGCGGCGCTGATGGTGTTAGTTGGACAAACTATACTGAAAAGAATGGCCTGGACGAAGATGACGCGGCGGAGGCTTTAGTTCAAGCTCGTCTTCTAGAAAAATCTTCTAACGAAATTCCTAAATTTGCTGATCAGTACAATGAATTAGTAGAAACATTAAAAACATCTGGCATTGAAAGCCAAGGTGTTATTGATAAAATTATTAATAGTTATACGGATCTTAGTGGAGAAACATTATTAGATTTATCTAAAGATGTTGTTGGTAAAATTGATTATGATCAATTGCCAAAAGATTTAGCGGAAAAAATTCAAACCGCTGTAAATAAAACTCCAGCCCTTTTTAAGGATGCAGATTTTGCCGATTATTTTAATAGTTTAAGTGAAGAGCAACAAAAAGTATTGCTTGAAATGGAAATTGATGATTCTACAACTCAGGCAGAAGTAGATCAATGGATGGAAGAAGCTCAATCTTATATTAATTCAAAATCTTTGTCAGCTAAAATTGAAATTACTAATGAATTAGAAGATTTAATTAATAAAGATTACAAGTCTAGTGACGATTGGACTCAAATTAAAGAGATGTATGAAAACGGCGAGTATGAAAAACCATATGTCGAATTCATGCAAATGACTAAGCAAGAACAATTAGACTATTTAGAAAAATCTGGTAAAATAATTCTTGGTGAATAGGCCGATACTCTTGAAAATTCTCTCGAGAGCGCAGAAACGCGTTTTGAAACTGCAAAAACTACTCGTGATGCCGATATTCAAGCTGCTCAAACCAAGAAAGATGATGCAAATGCTGAAAAAGACCGCTTAAAGGCTGAAAAGGCCGCAATAGTTGATGGATATAATGACTTTACAGAGGCCTTAGGATTAACTGCAGGAGTGGAAAATCTAAATGGTCAGACCATGTATCATTTATCGAATGTTGAAACAACAGATGCAGAAGGAAATTATAACGGTTTTGATTTAGCAGCAATTAATGAAATTTTTTAGAATGCAACATTTTTATCAGAACAAGAAAAACAAGCTTTTTCAGACTTATTCACAAATGCTCTTAATATTGTTGACGATGAAGGCTATTATAATGAAGATGCTTTTTTTAAAGCAGAGGAAGCGATTTACTCTATCTTAGAAAATTCTGGATATTATGACACAGATCCGGATAAATATGTGGAATTATATGAAGCTTTTAGAAAAAGCTTTCTCGATCCTCAAATAGGCGATTTCATGGATTTCGGAACTTTTGGAGGCCCCATTTGGGAAATGATCCAAGGTAAAGTTGATGCTGAAACCGCGAGAATTGATAATGAAGATGATGCTTAGGATGATATTATTACAGAAGCCAATGACGATATTAAACTTGCAAATACAACTTATAATACTGCAGAAAGTAAATATATTGAAGAATTACAAAAGCGTCATCAATTACAGCAAGAATGGGAAAATGAGGTAAAAGATTCTGGTCTTAACTTAGACGAATATGAAACTTATAAAGAATTACTTGCTGATACTCATCCAGAATTGGCAAAAAATGAAGAGGGTCTTCATAAAGTTGCTGTTGCTAATAAGAAAATGGAAAAAGGTGTTAAAACCCTTTCGTCTAATTGGGATAAATGGAATAAGGTTTTAAAGAGTGAATCTTTAGAAGATGTTTCTACTATCTTACCAGAAGTAAATGAAGCCGTTCAAGATGTTCTTGGCGTTGACAATGAAGATTTCTCATTATTACCTCCAACATTTGTACAAGATAATTTAGGACTTATTCAAGATGTTGTTAATGGTGTTGAAGGCTCTGTTGAGAAATTAAGAACTAAAGCTGGCGAGAGTATTTTAATGACTATTGATGGTGTTGTGGATCCAGATGGCAATATTAATGCTGGTATCATGGATATTCATAATGCAATTAATAGTTTCGATGATTCTCATTTTGAAGTCGGTGTAGCTATTGATCCCGAGGATGAAGCGGCGTTCTATGAATCTTGTCAAAGCATGATTAATGCCGCTGGCATGACCCAAGAGCAAGCTTCTGCTTACTTCGCCAATATGGGCTATAATGTAGAGTTTGATGATAATCCACAAACAGTTCAAGAGCAAGTTACTGAATACAGATATACTTATGATTATGATTCAGAAACTGGTGAGCCTACATATAGATATGTTGAACCTATTAAAAAGACGGTTGAAATGACCATTGATGCTCCTACCATTAAAACTATTACTCCTAATGGAACGTATGGTGGTGAGGTTGCTGTTAATGATACCCCTCCAAAAACTTCGACAGAACAAAAAACTGGCGGCAATAAATCAAAGAAAGAGAAAAAAGATCCTAAGCGAGATATTGAAAGATATCATACAATTACAAAAGAGATAGAGGATTTAAATAGAGAACTTTCTAGAGTTGAAGCCAATAAAGAGCAAGCTTTTGGAAAGGCTAAACTTCCATTTATTAAAGAAGAGTTAGCTACAATTGAAAAATTAATTGAAAAGAATAAGTAGTATTAGACTCAAATTAAACAAATGGCAGACTATGACTGGTCTCAAATTTCAGCATACGGTTTTATTGATGCAAATGCTGATGGCATTCTTGATAATTGGTTAGAAGTCCAAGAAAGAATGATGTCCGAATATAATGCCGCAGTAGAAAAATTTAATAAAGATGGCGACGAAGAAACTTTTGAAGCAGCTGAAAAACGCTATAACGATTTCTTAGAGTTAGTTGCACAGTATGAAGAAACTCAAAAGGCACTGGAAGAAGCTATTGATGAAGGTGCTGAATTAGAGCGTAAAAGAATTAGCAAAGAGTTGGAAGAAATTACTACTGAAGTTGATTTTGAAATTGAAATTAATCAGCGCTCTTTGGATAGACTTGAGTATATCGTAGATAAGCTTGGTAGAGATTTAAATACAATGATTGAAATTATTGATAAGCTTGGTAGCCAAGTTGCTCATTATCAAAATCAATCTACCTGGTACGCTAATGGTATTAATAAAATTAAAGCCAACGCAAAAGAAGAGGGTCGCGAATTAACAGATGAAGAACAGCGTCAAATCTGGGAATATGAGGATGCATTATTAGACATCAACAATTCTCTTATGGATATGGTTGAAACTGTTGAAGAGTCTGTTTTACAAGAATTCGAGCGTTTAAGTCAAGAAATTGATGAAAATATTAGTCGATTTGATACTTATAACAGCATGCTTGACCACTATAATAATATTATTAAATTATCTGGACGCCAGACTAAAGATAGTATGTTATTAATGAAGCTTGCTGCTCAATAGACTGATACAGCCATGCAAAAGCTTAATGCTACTAATGATAAATATCTCGCTCAACAAAAGGCTCAAGGCAATGCGGCAACACAACTTGCGGCAGCTAAGGCTTCTGGAAATACAGAAGATATTGAATACTGGACTAAGCAGTATGAAGAAATCACAAAAGCTGTTGAAAAGTCTCATGATGAAATGCTTGCTTCTTGGGAAGAAGTCCTTCAAGCCGCTTCAGATCAATTTGATTTGTCTATTGAAATCACAATTCAAAAGTTGAAAGATAGTATTTCTGCTTATGGATTGGATGGCCTTGCCGATCGCTATGAAAAAGCTAAAGTTGAAAGTGAACAATATTTAAGTCAACTTGATAAAGAGTATGAATTGAATAAGTTACTTCGTCAAATTGAAGGCTCTATCGATGATACTGATAATCTTAATGCAAAACGCGAACTTATTAAACTTTTAGATAAGGTTAATGAGAAAACTGCTGAAGGTGTTAAGTTGTCTCAGTATGATTTAGAGTATATGCAAGCTGAATATGAATTAGAAATGGCTAAGTTGGCTTTGGAAGAGGCTAGAAATGCTAAGACCACGGTTCGTTTACAGCGTGGCGATGATGGTAATTATAGTTATGTTTATACTGCTGATCAAGACGCCATTGATGATGCTCAACAAAATTATGAGGATAAACTTTATGACATTCGTAAATTAAGTGAAGATCATATTGCTGAAATGAGTGACCTTATTATTCAAAATGAGCAAGAAATGATGGAAGCTCTTGCAGGTATTGATAAAAATAGAGCGGACTATGTTGAAGAAGTTAATAGAATTACAACTTATTACTTAAATAGAGATATGTACCTCAGACAAGAGATGGATAAGGCTGTTACAAATAGTGGTAAAGTTTATTCTGACACCATTTTTGGACAGTTAGAAGATGCAGGATCTCTTGAGGCAGGTCATACCAAGTTAGAGACTAAAGTAAAAGAAACCACTACTACGATGGTTACGGATTGGAATACTTGGAAAACTAAAACTGAAGCCGCTATGAAAGAAGTTGGTTCTAGTTCTGAAACATTCACTCAAGACATTGAAAGTGATATGGGTGAAATTAAGACTGCAACAACCACTTTGGCAACTGATATTAATACTTAGACTCAAAACATGATTACTTATATTGGTAACCTTATGACAAAAGTCCAACAGTGGAGAGCTGAATATATCGCTGCAATTAATGCAATGATTGCTGCAAATGAAAGACTTGCTGGTGTTTCCAGTGAAGTAGGAGAAGAGCCCGCAACAACTCCTACTGAACCTGAAACTCCTGCGGAAACTCCAACTGAAACAGTTGATACTGCAAAGGCAAGCGCTCTTGCAGCAGAGGCTCAGGAAATTGTTACTAAAGTTCACAAAGGTCAAATTAAGCAAGGCAAGAATGGTTGGAAAGACTCTGCAAGATCTATGGGGTATAGTGAAGCAGCAATTCAAATTGCCTTAAAAGCATTTAATGACTCTAAAGCCGGCGGCGGATATAGTTATTACTATGAAGAAGCATTGAAGCTGGCAGGAAGCTATGATACTGGTGGTTATACTGGTGTTTGGGGCCCTGAAGGCAAGCTCGCTTTCTTACATCAGAAAGAGCTTGTTTTGAATGAAACTGACACTAAAAATCTTTTAAGTGCAGTTGAAATTATTAGAAGCATTAGTAGACAAATTGATAAACAGGCAGAAATGGCAGCTTTAACCTTTGCTCAAAGAGCAACTTCAAGCACCACTTTTGCAGATGGTCAAACCTATCAAGTTGAACAAGATGTTACTATCCACGCTGAATTCCCCAATGCAACTGATCAAAATGAGATTAGAGAAGCAATTCTTGGTCTGGTTAATTATACCGCTCAATATGTTGCACAACGATAAATCTTTAAAGTCAAGAGAAGAGAAATCTTCTCTTGACTTTTCTTTTAAATTATGCTATAATAAAGAGGAGAAGGAGGAGAGTTAATGTCAGAAAATATTGGTAATTTATCATAGGCGTTAGTTTCTAGTATGGAAATTTTAGCCAAATCTGGAGATTAGGCTCTAACCTTTGATAAAACTATTGAATGTGATATTATAAAAATTGCCGATCCAGCGACCGGCGAATATAAAGTAAAATATTTAAATGGTACCATCTCAGCATATGATGTTTCATTAGAAATGAAATATAAAGCTGGCGATCAGGTATATGTGCAAGTGCCTCAAAACGACATGTCACTAAAAAAGTTAATTCTTGGTAGAAAGAGTACAAATGCTTCTGATTTAGTAGATGTCATTCTTGACACTGAGCGCGTTGATAAAATTGGTTTACCATTAGAAGATATTTATAAAATTTCAACCTTTACCAATGAAGTTGGAATTATTGGTTCTACTTTGCCTGGACGTAGTTTTACAAGAACTTTATTTAACAATAATGGATTGATGGCTGACGGCGATAAATTATTACAAAACTATGCAAATGGTCAAAGTCTATTGTTGATTGAAGCTCAATTTAAAACTTCATGGTTTGAAATTATTAATAAAGGTAACTATGGCTTAGAAATTGTGTTTTCTTTAAAAGACAATGCCGGTGACCAAGTTATTATTTTAGATCGTCAATCAATGAGAGGTAACAGCCTTCGTTATGATTCTTGGGTTTCTGTTA
>JAEIGA010007305.1_pt1 | contig 16800 bp, 2 predicted proteins | sample 9270691 | NCBI WGS metagenome assembly JAEIGA01 (sample SAMN17057246, study PRJNA624740) | gut metagenome | biome: biome; isolation source: fecal sample | host: Bos grunniens | place: China: Xizang | collected 2019
ATTTATTTGGGAATATATAAAAGGAGTCTTTCATACTGTTGTTTTAAAAGATATAGTTGAACGTCAGAGTGTGCGAAATTTAACATTCTTGAATAGATTGCTGAGATACTTTGCAGATACAATAGGGAAATTAACTTCTATAAATAATATTAGTAAGTTTATGAAGTCGCAAGGAGTTGATATTGCAGTAAAATCTATTTCCTCATATCTTTCATATTATAAGGATGCTTATTTATTGTCCACAGTGGAGCGGTTTGATATTCATGGGAAAAGAATATTAGAATCTAACGAGAAAATTTATTTTGGAGATTTAGGTCTTAGAAATTTTATTTCAGGTGGAGAGAGAGAAGGTGATATAGAAAAGGTTATAGAAAATATAGTTTATCTTCAAATAACACGAATGGGCTATAATATTACTGTTGGTCAGTTAAAGGCAGGAGAAGTAGATTTTGTATGTACTAAACCTAATGAACGCATATATGTGCAAGTCTCATATCTTATTGCTACAAAAGAAACAGAAGAACGTGAGTTTGGTGCATTGAGTTCTATAAATGATAATTATCCTAAGTATGTAATCTCTATGACCCCCCTAATTAAAAGGAGTGATAAAGATGGAATTATCCACATAGGTCTTAGAAATTTTCTTAAAAATGGTTTTTAATATATTCTTGACATAAGATTGTTAATGTGCATTATTTTAACATTTAGAATAAAAATCTCCGTTTCTAAGTAGAAATGGAGATTTTTTTGTGTTTTTTTTGTAAATAAATTTTAAATTTGTGAGATTGAGAAAATTTGTGGACACTGAGCTTGTCGAAGTGTCATTGCGCAATAAGTTTTAAAGGGACTCTATCACGAAAATCATAAAACGTTTGCATTAATTAAAAAGAAAAATAAAATAAAAAAATCAATATTATGAAAAAATCACAATTACTTAACTTTTTTAGAGTAACACTTTTATTCTTAATCTTTTCAGCCTTCACCACCAGTGCGTGGGGAGCTGCCACTGTTACAATTTATTTTGATAATACCAATACACAGTGGCCAGAAGATAAAATCTACCTATATATGGGACATGGAGGCTATTCTCGTAGTGATTGGCAAATGACAAAAGTAAGTGGCAATATTTTTAAATGTGATAATGTTACTTATTGGGATGATGCTACGCAAATAGCGTTTGCAAAAGATCAATGGAGTAAATCGGGTGAAGGTAACAGTCTTGATAATCGTTTACCCTACCAAGGCGAAAAGAGTTATACAAAAGCAATTGATATAAATAAAGATGATGTTACTGCCTATATCTATAAACCTTCATTATCTAATGGAGTATATTCTCTAACAAAAGAAGTATACAATGCAGGTGGCTCTGATAGTGGGGAAACCCCATCTAATAGCGGTCACAAAGGTACTAATGTAGGCTTTTGGGACAATGAGGCCTGGAATATTAAAGTTGGCGATACATGGAAAACTCAATCTGGTTATGGTGCAGAAAATAATACAGAAATAGATTTAGGAACTATTCCAGCAGGAACTACCATTGGTTTTTTGACTAAAACTTGGAAGAAAAAAGATGTTTCCAATGTTTGTAATCCTAGAGTGTATGTAAAAATAACTAATGGTGGTACAACAATTCAAGATTACACCGATTATGAAATATCATATTCTTCTGAAAGTGAAAAAGATGGTAGCGTAAACCAAATTTGGTTAGAGGATAATTTACTATCATTACCAAGTGAAGTAGGTGATGACTATCAAATGAAAGTCTATTTTGAAATGTGGGGTAATGAAAATTCTAAGGAAGGTTGTAATGATTTAGGTTATAAATTAAATAATGGAGAGGGAAATTATATTTTCAATTTCAAAATCTCTGAATCTAGCTCTGGCGACGATGACGATACTGGAGAATGTAATACTTTGTATCTTAAACCTACGAGTAATTGGGATAAAGCTGGAGCACGTTTTGTAGCATACTTTTTTAAAGATAATGTAGGTCATACATGGGTAAACATGGAGGAGTCTTCATGTTCAGGAATATACAAAGTAGCAGTACCTGATATTGATTTAACATCTGTCATATTTGTAAGGATGAATGGAAATGAACCAGCAAATACATGGGAAAGTAAATGGAATCAGACAAGTAATTTAACATTTAGTGGTTCAGATAATATGTACACCATAAGTAATGAAGAAGGTTCAGGTTCTTGGAGTAAATCCACTTGTACAGAAAAGGCTGAATGTTATACATGTAAAGTTGAAAATTATGATGAGACAGATAGTAAGACTTTAACGTGTAATTCTAATAATACAAAAATAATTTTCCGAGAAACGTTTACATTTACAGATGAGCAATTAAGTGATAACGGTGAAAAATCAAGAATTGCATATTCAGTTTCTAATGATAAATATTCTGCAGGCATACCTAGTTATTATGCTATGACAACACCTTGCTCAGCAATTAAATATGGAGGGTATTATGCAATGGTACATAATCCAGAATATGCAGGATGGGGAGACGCTGGTCATGGTGATGCTAATTGTGATACTTCAGAACGTAAATGGTTTCGTACTATGAATGGAGGACATTCACATCAATTAGATTCTAGTATAGATGAGACTAAAGATGGTATGCTTTTATTCAATTGTAAAGATGGAACAGATAAATGTATGCCTGATATCTTGTATGAATGTGTAGTAAATGATATTTGTCCGAATACATATATCAACTTCTCAGCTTATATAACTCGTGCTAATACTGGAGACTATGCAGACAAAAACATAGAAGCTGAGTTTAGATTGTTAAATCCTGATAATAATGATGATATTTTAGCAGTTAGGAAGGTTGCAGGAGAACTTAGTGGTGATTGGACTGAAATTTCAGGAATGTTTAATTCTGGAGAAGCTCGTAGAGTTAAGATTCAATTGGTAAATAAAGAGTCAGAAGGGATCGGTAACGACATCTTATTAGACGATATTACATTTAGTGTATGTGCTCCAAAAGCAAATTTAGTTTGCTCAAATGGTACTACAGAAAGCACTATTATATCAGGACAAACAGAAACTCTTACAGCTTCTATTGTTAGTGGAGTAATGAAAAATCCATATTACTTATGGCAATATAAAGTAGGTGAAGAAAATTGGAAATCTATTGGCGAAGCAGAAGTAAATAAAACCGAATTGCAAGTAACTCCAAAAACTAATTCTACTTTGTATCGAGTTATAATAGCTCCTGCACTAGAGGATATTGATAATGCATTGATATATAAAGAAACTATTTGTGGTATGTATGCTGTTACTAACGAAGTAACAGTGATAGTTAAAGAGGTATCTTTAGAATCATCTATTGAAGAAATTTGTGAAAATGATAAAGCAAAATTAGAACTTAAGGTAAAAAATACTCTAGATGTAGATCTAACAAATGTTAAAGTTACAGTGAACTTACCTGATGGACTTGAAGCTTATAAATCTGGAACAGAAGAGAAATATACAAATACTTCTATTGAGTTAACTATTTCTTCTCTAGAGGCAGGAACATCAACGTCACTTGGTATAGATTTAAAAACATCTACTTCTTTAAATTCTAAGTCAAAAGATTTTGAAATAGAATCATATATTAGTTCTATAAACAATACTATTACATATACATATGATAAAGAAAAATCTAAGAAAGCTAAATTAACAGTTAACCAACTACCAACTGCTAAATTTACTGTGTCAGAGGAAACAATTTGTAGTGGAACAGAAAATCCTACAGGTTTAAAATATGAAATAGAAGGTGGTACAGGAAAGTATACATTAAATGTAACAGAGAAGATAGGTGAAACAGAAAAAACATTAACATCTTCTGTGGGTTCTGATAATCAATCTGGTGTGGCAGAAACTATTTTCAATGCAGTTACAGTCTCTCGTGATAATAATGCTACTTATACTATAACTAGAGTTACAGACTCAAAAGGCTGTTTTTCTACACCTATAGAAAATAATAGCGCAACAGTTACTGTAGAAAAAATAGAAATTACTACACCCCCAGAAGCAAAACCCGTTTGTGTGGGTGATGAGGCATCATTCTCTGTACTTGCCTCTGGTGTAAACAAATATCAATGGCAAATAAGTTCAGACAATAATACGTGGAGAGATATAGAAGGTGATAATGCAAAGTTATCAGAATATACTATAAATAAAACATCTGATTCAGATAATGGATATTACCGTGTAGTAGTAAGCAAAGATGGTGGTAAATGTGATGCAAAACCAAGTAATTCTGCTTTATTGACCGTAAAAACAACTGATAAACCAACCATTGCAGAAAATGGTTATAAAGCCTGTGAATTAATAGATAACGATCCTACTACACAAGATGATACAAATGTTAATTTATCAAATTATGTTACAGGTGAGTCTTTACTTTTCTATGAAGATAAAGATTTATCAAAAGAAGTTTCATCAGGTATTATAGATGGTTCAAAGGCAACTGTTAAAACATACTATGTAACACAAACAGTAAATGGTTGTACTAGTGAAGCTGCAGAAATCCCTGTAACTATCTATGGTACACCTACAGCAACACTTTCAGGAACTCCTATCATATGTAATGGAAATTCAGCTACATTAGATTTAGCATTAGTAGGGAAAGATGGTTATAAAATAACATTAAAAGATGGTTCTACTACAAGTTTATCTACTCTTAGTGTATCACCAACATATACCCAAACATATAACATAGGAGATCTTATCTCAGAAGTAGAAGATGGCAATGGATGTAAGGCAACCCTATCAGGTAGTGCCACCGTTACAGTAAAGGATATCAAAATAACAGAAAATATAAAAGAGGATGAAGAGGTTTGTGCAGATAAAACCATACAATATGAAGTAAAAGCATCTGGTGATGATTTAAAATATCAATGGTACGAATCTATAGATAATGGAGTTTCATTCTCTCCTATATTGAATGCAACTTCTAGCTCATATGAGACAAATTCTTTTAATCTTACAGATACCAAACAATATTATGTAGAAATATCTCAATATCCAAAATATTGTGAGAATGTAAGTAGTAATATATCTAAAGTAACAGTAAAAGATTGTTCTTCATTAGAATTGTCATATAATTTAGACAAATCATCAGTATGTAAAGATTCTGAGATAATTTTAAATCTAACATTGACCAATAACTCAGATGTAGATTTAGAAGACATTGAGGTGACTATCGTAGGAGTGTCAAATCAAGACTTAATAGAATCTGTTACTGGTTATGACCATACTACAGGTAAATGGTTAGTAGGCAGTCTAGATAATAAAGAAGGAACTAATAAATCTACTAGTATTACTATAAAAATTAGAGGTACAGTTGTTGGAACTAATATAGAAACTTATGCTTATATTAATAAGATTGGTACTACTCCTTACAATCCAACAGATAGTAAAGCAAATAAAGTAACCAAGACATATACAGTTAAAAAATTTTCTACAAAACCAGATGTTAAGAATTATGCACAATGTCCAGGCACAGGAAGCATAGAATTAAAAGAAATAGAAGGTCTAGTAACATCAGATAAATCTAACTTGATATTTTATAAAGGTGAAACTAGCGAAGAAATAGAAACTATTGTTAGTTTAGTAAATACAGAAACTACAGATAAAGTTTATAATTATTGGGTAAGTAAAACAAAAGAAGGTGAATGTGAAAGTCCACGTAGTGCAGTCTCTGTAACTATCTATGGTACACCTACAGCAACTCTTTCTGGTACTCCTACTATATGTAATGGAAATTCAGCTACATTAGATTTAGCATTAGTAGGGAAAGAAGGTTATACAATAACATTAAACGATGGTTCTACTACAAGTTTATCTACACTTAGTGTATCACCAACATCTACCCAAACATATAACATAGGAGATCTTATCTCAGAAGTAAAAGATGGTAATGGATGTGAAGCGACCCTATCTGGTAGTGCAAAAGTAACTGTAAATGATGACCCTGTAATAGATTTTACAGAAAACCCATTGCCAGAATATTGCGCAGGTGTGGAATACACATTGCCTACACCAAATGTAGATAATAAGAGTTCTAATGTTACAGAGTCTGCTTGGTATTTAGCAGGTAACGAACTATCATCAAATAAGATTAAGTTTACTACAGATGATAATGCTAAATCATTGATTTACAAAGCAAAAAATACTTGTGGTGAAACTACTGCTACCTTTGTGGCTTCATTAAACGTAGCAGATTGTGCAGACCTTACTTTGGTTTATACTTTAGATAAGAGTACTTATTGTAAAGGCGATAATGCAACTTTAACAGCAACAATAACTAATGATGGAGATATAGATTTAAAAGGTGTTGTTCTAGTTCAATCTTGGGCTAACTTACAAGAAAATCACGACTTTGATGGTAAAGAATGGGAAATACCTCTACTAACGATTGGTAGTTCTGCTACTTTAACTATTACATTTAATGCAACTGTAGATGAAGCATTTACAATCTTTGTGAAGAAAGCAAATGATGTAACATACGGCTCATACGATGTGTCAGTTGCCAAAGCTTCTGTTGATTTAGATGTTTTAGAAGATTCTGATCCTGTTACAGTAAATAATTACATAGCATGTCCTGTAGACAATCCAGAATTCCCAATTACAGATTTGGTTACATCAAAAAACAAAGATGATTTAAAAGTAATGGGTAAAGATGAAAGCACAGGTGAGTATTATGCTCTAACAGCAGTACCAATGGTTAATCCATCTGTACAAACATCTTCTACTACATATTATATAACAAATACCGAAACAGGTAAATGCGAAAGCACCACACCAACTCCTGTTACTATTGAAATTTATAAACCAGTAACAGCGAAGATAACTGCTCCTAAAGAAATTTGTAGTGGAGATAATTCAGCTGTAGAAATTGCCTTAGATGGTGTTGCACCATATAATGTAGTTTATAATAATGGCACTTCAGATATTCCATTAGGAAGTGAAAATACTTCTCCTGTAGAAATAAATGATAAATTAACAGCAACCACAACATATAGTTTAGTCTCAGTAGAAGATGAACATAAATGTAAAGCAAATATTTCTGCAAATGATAAGGCTACAATTACAGTAAATGAACTTCCTACCTTGGCTACTCTAGAACTTGAAGATGAAGATGGCTATATTTGTGAAGGAAGTACAACAAAATTAATTGCTACATTTAAAGGTACACCTGATTTTTCATTCAACGTGAATGGTATACCATATACTTCTTCTAACAACACATTTGAACTTGAAATTTCAGAGGCTGGAGATTATGTTATTTCTGCACTTTCTGATAAAAATTGTTCTGCAGCAGAATTAGATGCTGAAGCTTCTACTATTCACTTATATGTTGAAGATATTCCAGAAGTATCTATTAATCCATTATCAGCAGAATTAGATTGTAATACAGAAGAAATTACATTAACCGCATCTGGTGCAAACACATACTCTTGGACCGACAATAAAGGTAGTGCAGCACAAACTGTTGCTTCAATTGTTGCACAACAAACGGGCTCAGAAACTATCTATACAGTAGTTGGTACTTCACAACATGGTTGTACTTCAGGCGAAGTATCTGTAACTGTAACAGAAAACTTTGTTACTCCAACTGTGGAACTAAAAACTAAGCCTCAACAAGATGGTAGCCCAATGCCAACAGAACTTAATTGTCGCTTAAAAACAATACCAGTGATGGCTGATACAGAAAATTCGCCAGTGGAAATTGTAAAATATGAATGGTCAAATGGTGGAAGTGTTAATGAGTATAATGATTTAACAGCAAAAGGAACTTATACCGTTACCGTTACAGGTAAAAATGGTTGTACTGCTTCATCTACTCTAGAAATAACAGAAAATATTGTCAAACCAATTTTATCTGTTGAGCATATAGGTTCTCGTACAAAGGAAACAACAACAATCTTGAATTGTAACGACCAGTCTGTAAATATTACATCAAGTGTTTCAAATGTTTCTGCAATAGGCGGCTCAGTTGAATATTTCTGGTATAAAGATGGTGATGAATATTATTATGGTGAAACACTAGAAGTTTTTGAAGACGGTACATATAAAATAGTAGCAGTGGGTAAGAATAACTGTGAATCTGATTTTACAGTGAAATTAACTAAAGATGATACAAAACCAAAAGCAGAAATTGTAGCAAGTGCAGAAATGGTTACTTGTAGTACTCCTGAAGTGAATCTAACAGTGAAAACCGATGTAGATTGCAACTATTTCTGGACAGGAATAGTAGGAGAAGAAGCAAAAAAACAAACTCTAAAAGTAGAAGAAGGTGGCACATATACAGTATTTGTACAATCTAATGTTAATGGATGTATGACCACATTAACTCACACACTTGAACAGCACACCGACCTTCCAACTATTACCATTGCATCTTCACAAGATAAAGTAACTTGTGAACCAAATACATTAACAGCATCTGGTGCAGACAGCTACGTATGGAGCACAGGAAAAACAACTGAATCTATTGAAGTTACCTCTGGTGGCACATATACCGTAACAGGTACAAACGAATATGGTTGTGAAAACACAGCAGAAATCATTCTAGAAGAAGATCAAGTATCTCCAGTAATTGCACTTACCGCAGATACTACACATATTACTTGTAGAAAGGAAATTGTAACACTAACTGCTGAGGTGACAAATGCAGATGCTTCTCGCTCTTATGCATACAAATGGGCACAAGGTAGTGAAGACTCAGACGTAACAAGCAATACATTTGATGCAAAAGAAAAAGCTACATATAAAGTGATTGTTACCGACCAAACAAATGCTTGTTTTGCAGAAGAAACAATTGATGTTCAAGAAAACAAACAAACACCATCAATAGAAACTAAGTCACTTGATGCAGTTTGTCTACCTGCAACAGTAGATATTAAAGATGCTATTACATCTACTAATGCCGAAGAGGTTAAATATTTTGCAGACAAAGAATTGATCCAAGAACTATCAACTACAGAAGTAGAAGCAGCTCAAGACGCAAAATATTATGTAGTAGGTTATGAATTTGAAAACAATGGTTGCGCTACAGAACCAATTGAAATTGCAATCAATGTAAAACCAGTATCTGCAGTTCCTACTGTTACCAACTACGATGAATGTGCTGTAGAAGGCACTAAAACATTGAGTTCTTTAGTAACTTCAGACAAAACAAACTTAGTATTCTTTGCTGACGCCACATCAGAAGAACCTATAGCAGACGAATTTGATGCATCAGCAGCAAACACTAGCGCAACATATTGGGTAAGCAATACTGAAGCCAACTCTTGCGAAAGTGAACGTGCACAAATTACTGTAGATATTGCAGGCTATATCGATTTCACATTGGAAGCATCAGAAACACGTGTTCCTGCAGGTGAAGAAATTACAGTGACTCTAACTCCGCTTACCGATACTCCAGTAGAACAATATATCTGGACTCGCAACGATGATGTAATTTCTGACTCTGACGAAACTACCATAAGCGAACAAATATATTTAACATCTAAATATGCTGTTCAAGCAGTAGGTCGTTGTAATTCACCTAAACAAGAAGTTGATATTGAAGCCGTTTGGCCAACAGCCTTCACTCCACACAATGGAAACGGCAAAAACGATACATTCGCCAAAGGAATGAAGCTTATCGTATTCAACCGTTTCTATACTAAGATATTTGAAGGTCCTGATGGATGGGATGGTACTATCAATGGTACAATGAACGAAAGTGAACAAATTGCAGTTCCTGGTGTTTACTATTATTCTGTTCAACTTCCAAATGGTGAAGTTAAAAAAGGAACTATAGAAATTGTAAGATAAAATTGATTTTATAGGGTGATTTTGGCGTCATTGCTTGCACTCACAATCCTCATTGCCTAGCGGCGATTCTGCTCACGCTCGGCATAGTTTAAGTAAACTTAACTCTGCTCTCACTAACTCGCAGAATTTACTGTAAACTCCGGTTGTTCGTGCTTCGCATTCCTAAAACTCACTCCTCTAAAATACAATTTTATAATAAAAGCGAAAATTTGCTTAATTCTTGCACAGATTTTTTGAAGACGTGCAAGAATTTTGAAAACGTTTTAACATTTAAAGGAAAAAATCCCTGTTTCGGTAACGAAATAGGGATTTTTCTTTTTTGTATATAAAAAATAGACTACCTTTGCACCTTGATTTTCTAAATCGAACCTTACACTTTGTAAAAAACATAAACTTTAAACTATGAATTCATTACTTAAGAAATCTTTTTTACTACTATTTTCTTTACTAACTATTATCCTATCAGCGAGTGCAAAATATACAACAGTAGTGGCAGGTACTGATTTTGAACCAGAATCAGATGTAACAGGATTCTTTATAAAAGATAAATCTGGTGGAGATAATTCTAAATTGAAGTTTCATAATGGAGGCTATATAGACCAAGATATAGAAGTTTGTGATAATAAAAAGATTTATGATAATGGAGGAAAACTTTATTTCTTGAATAATAATCCTAATTTTAGTTATGGAGGAAATGATATAAACGTAAAAGATGCCTATGGCAGGGCCAAAGATAAGAAGAATTTAAAGATTCATGAATATATTGTATCAACACCTGTGAATGTAGAAAAGGTAGGTGGTTTAAAAACAAAAAAGAATAATCCTAATTATAGTAATAAATGGATGTTTATTACAAAGACTTATAGTGGTCCTTCTACTTCCATTTTATTTTATACACTTAAAAATCCTCAAGTTAATACAAACTTTAAAGTTGAGGTAGGTTTTGCTAATATAGCAGATGTGTCTGGTGGAAATCTATCAGTGAAATTAAGAACAGATGTGTTTGGAGTTAAAAACAATAAATATACACATTTAGACTGGAAAGAATGGTTTCTTAATACAGACCAAACTCATATAATAAAGTCTGATAAGACAAAAGAATTTAACTCAGGTACATATGAAGAAATAGTAGTAGTAGTAAAAAATGATCAGAGTTTTGATAATCATATATTAGGGATAGATTTTATTAATGTTTATTCTGAATATGAACTTAATATAGAGATTCCTGATGCCCCAACAAATAAAGGGTATAATGAATGTCCAACATCTGAACATGCAAAAAAATATTATAAAGATTTAGTCGATGCAGATTTAACTAAAGGTTATTTGTCTTTTTATAAAAAATCAAATAAAACACAACCTATTGCTGAATCAGATGCATTCTTCTATATTGATGAATCTCAATCAAGTACAATTTATTATACTTATACAGATAATGCAACAAGGAAACAAAGTAAAGTAGGAACTCTTAAGATTACTGTTAAACCAAACCCTACGATTACATTATCTTCAGATATAAAAAACAATGCTATTACCGAGTGTAACGCGAGGGAAATGAACTTAGCAGCAAGTGCTTCTGTTGCTAATGGAAGCATTAGAGAAATGAAGTGGAGTCTAGCAAATGAAACACGTGGGGTATATATATCAGAGCAAACAACTAGTGGTGGTGCAACAGTGGCTTTCGACAATGGTACTGGTTGTATTTTTGGTACAGCAGACGCTATATTTACTGCTACTACAGGTGATGAATGTACAGCTTCTAAAACTGTTGTGTTAACTAATAGAGATTGTTCTGGATTAACATTTACATCTAGTTCAAGTAAACCAGCAGAATGTGAAGGTAATGAAATAACATACACATTCACACTAAAAAACGAATTAGGATATACAAGTGAAGATATAGACGTAACACTTGTTTTACCTGAAAGTGGATTTACAGTATCTAAAGATGGAATCATCGTTGATAAGGGCGATGAACCCAAAGAAGATTCTAGTAATAAGAATACTTTAATATGGCATTTAGATGAACTATTAAATGATAAATCTGCAAAAATAACCATAAAAGGTACTGCACAAGTAGAAGATTCTGAAGCTATTAGTGAAGACTTTACACTAACAGCATACGTTAGTAGAGTAGGGAAATCTACTTATGACCAAATAAATACGAATGTAATAATAACAGCCCAAACAGTAGTTGTTTACAATACAGCATCTACTCCAGCATTTGATATGGATGACAAAACTACTATTTCACAATGTAATGATGGTACATTTGAAATTGTTGCAAAAACACCTGCAATAGGCGAAGGTGAGTGGACAATAGCTCCAAATCAAGACGAAGAACTTATCAAAGATGTAAAAGTTGAACTTAAAGACCCAAAAGTGTCTTATGAAGCAATAGTTACAGGTGTTCCTTTAGGTGAATCTGTATTTATTCGTTGGACTGTGACCAATGGAGTTTGTAAAGATGAAAATAACTTTGTTGATATAGAATTAAAGAATGATGATTGTACTAAAATAGACATTGATTCAGATGCTTCTTTATCATCAGACCCTTCTAAGACAGAAGTTTGCGAAGGCTCAGAAGTTACTTATACATTCACATTAACAAACAAAACAGGTGTTGATAGTGAAAATATAGAAGTAAAATTTGAATTGCCAAATGAATTAACTCTGCTTGAAGAAAATGCAATTACTTATACAGCAGGCATATATAGAGATGGTCGTTGGATTGTAAGTAAACTTCCTTTTGTTGAAAATCCAACAGCAGAAGATAAACCAACTCTTACTATAAAAGGAACTGTTGAACTTTCTGATGAAACAATACAGTCTAAAAAAGTAGAAGTAACAGGTACAATAGTAGAAGTAGCAGGTCAAACTTTAGACCCTGCACCTACTACCACATCAGGTGTTACTGTATATAATACACCATCAGAACCAAAATTAGAAATGAACGAACTTACTTCTGTAGCACAATGTAATGATGGTGAATTTGATATTAAAGCTGCCGCTCCGGCAATTGGTAATGGTGAGTGGACAATTGCTCCAAAGCAAGACGAGGAACTTGTTAAAGATGTTCAGATTAGTCATCTAGACCCAAATAAACCAAATGAAGCAAAAGTTACAGGTGTGCCATTAGGTAAAACAGTTAAAGTACGCTGGACAGTGACCAATGGAGTTTGTGATGATGCAGATAATTTTGCAGAACTAGCACTTACCAACAACAACTGTACCACATTTGAGCCAAGTGTAGATGATGCAGAAGTGGCTACATGTTATGGAACAGACGCAACATTTACTTTCACAGTGAAAAATACAGCAACTGTAGCAGTGAAAAACGTAAAACTTTCATTGTCACTAGAAAGTGGATTAGCACTTCAAAAAGCGTCTGTAGGTGATATACAGTTTGATGAAAACAATCAATGTGTAATTCCTACAATGGATTCATACGAAACTGTTACTATTACAGTTGTTGCCACAGCAACAGTTGATAAAGCAAAAGCAACTATCTCTGTGATAGAATCATCAGGTGTTACTGTAAATGGAGTGTCAGTTTCTAAACCAGTTACTGTATATGACTTGCCAGAAGTTTCATTTGCTAAACTTTCTTCTACCATCTGTATAGATGAACAAGATAAAGAAAAAACTAAAGTACAAGTTAACTTTACAAAAGGTAAACCAAACTTTAAAATATCATACACAGTAGGAGAAAAAGAATTTAATGATATTCCTGTAGAAGGCAATACTTATTCAATAGAAGAACCTATAAGTGCTGATGCAACTATTACTATTGATAAAGTAGTGGATTCTTATCGTTGCACAGCTACAGACTTTGGTGCAATTAAACACGAAGTAGAAACCAAAAAACATGCTACATTAGCTCAGCTAGGCGAATTGGAAGATACTTGTGAGGGTGACACACTAAGTTTATCAGCACCTGCTGTCACAGAAAATGGTTCTACTGTTTCAAATCAAAAATGGATGTTAAATGAACAAGAATTTGCTACTACCACAAAGTTAGACTTTGATGCCCACAATGGTCAATCTATTTACTATCAAGTAACTAGCTCATGTAATGGTAAGACTCGCGAAATTAAAACCGAACCAGTTACTGTTACTGTAATCAATAGCAATGTTGCATTTGATTTAGTTGTGGCTGATGATAAAATCTTAACTGCAGGCGAAAAAGCACAAATAACTGTAGTTCCTGTAGAAAAAGAGGCAGAATCTTACCAATGGTTTGCAAACGACAAAGAATTACCTATCAATGGATTAGAGTTTAATGATTATCTATATTTGAATACAGAGTTTAAAGTAATTGCAAATGGTCGTTGTGGAACTGCTGACAACAAGACTACAATCGAAGTTGTTTGGCCAACAGCCTTTACTCCATATAATGGAAATGGTAAAAACGATGACTTTGCAAGAGGTTTGCCAATCATCGTATTCAACCGCTTCTATACCAAAATCTATGAAGGAAACGATGGTTGGGATGGTACTATCAATGGCACAATGAACGAAAGTGAAAGCATTGCAGTGCCAGGTGTTTACTATTATTCAGTTCTACTTCCAAATGGGGAGGTTAAGAAAGGAACGATCGAAATTATAAAGATTGATTAATTTTAATAAACCTGCACATCGTTTGCGTTTATGTGCATTAAATTATAAAAATTTTAACATTTCAACTTAAATTCCTCATTTCTAGTGCAGAAATGGGGAATTTTTTTGTGAGTTTGTAGAAATACAATTATATTTGTAAATTGTAATAGATATAGGTGAATTGTGTCTATTTCTGATATAAAAAATAATTGATAAATACTTAAAAAATCAGATCAAATACTATGAAAAAACTAAAAAAATTAATGCGCATTCTTTTAATGTTGTTCATGCTTGGGTGTATGAGTGGAAATGCCTTGGCGGCAGATATAGTAGGAGGTACAAAGCTATATCTTAAGCCAAATGAAAATTGGAAAGAAGCTGGTGCTCGTTTTGCTATGTACTTATTTAATGGTACTTCAAATGCGAAATGGTATAGCATGGGAGATGGTAATGGTGATGGTATATATTCTGCAACAGTTGATGCTGGAGAAAATCATAAAAATGTGATTTTCTGTCGTATGAATCCTGCTACAAATGTAAATGATTGGGGTAATAAATGGAATCAAACAGGTGATTTAACATTTGATGGTACTAAAAACCAATGTACAATAAAAGAAGGACAATGGGATTGTGGAACAGAAGTAACTTGGTCTGTAGCTGCAGTGGATGGTGCTTTAAGTTTAACTGCTTCTTCCACTGATTACGATACAGCAAATGCACCTGCAACATTAACTTTAAAAGCTGAAGCAGATAGTTACACAAAAGGAGATTTTATTTGGTATAAATCTTTAGATGGTACTAATTATGAACAAATTTCAGGGGTTACAGGAAATACATACACCTTGAGTGGCGATGAAGTTCCATTGGTTACTACATACTTCAAAGTTGAACGTCAAAAAACAACTTCAGCAGACTTTGCAAAAGCATCTATTGCTGTTTATGTCTTCCAAATTTGTGGTGAAGGTACAAAAACTAGAAACCTATTTAAAATAACCTTCGACGATGATACAAAACTAAAAACCTTACTTGGTCCAGGTAGCCGTATGAAATACGATGCAATGCTAACAGGTTATGATTATATTGAAGCTCCATATAAAATTAATGATGGTGGGTATGCTATCGTAACAGAACCATTATATTGCGGTTATGGAGCAGGTGCCCAAGAAGAATGTGGCACAAATTTAGAATGTATAGAAAAAAGAATTAAAGATGATACAAACGATAGATGGTTCCGCGGATTTAGAGATCATACTCAAAATAAAGGCGGAAACAATCCTCCTTTCGGCGGTATGCTTTTAATCAACTTTGATGCTATTGATGCAGGAAACGAAGAATCAGGAGTGGCATTCTCTAGAATTCTTACAGATAAAGAAACAAAAGATTTCACAGAAGGTGCTATTCTTACTTTCACAGCTTATATGGCATCTGCAGCAGTGAAAGAAAAAAAGGATGTAACCTTTAAACCTATAGATGCAGAACTTAGAATTCAGTTTCAAGCGACAGGTTCAACTGGTTGGGTTACACTTGCAAGAATATTCTCTCAAGTAGAATTTGACGATAACTGGAAAGAGTTTAAAACAAGCTTAAAACTTTCTAGTACAGAGGGTAAATTTAGAGTGGTAATTAAGAATAATGGTTCAACAGGTGATGGTAACGACCTACTTATCGATGATATTAGTCTAGATTTATGCTCTCCAACCATTTCTGTGGAATTTGAAGAAACAGAGGCTGAAAATTATACTTTTGCCAATGTAGATGATGAGGTTTCAGTTCGTGTGCCAAAAGTAAACTTTGGTTCTATTGATGATCCTTGTTTAATGTTATTTTCTATAGATGAAGAAGGGAAATATAGCTTCATTACAGAAATGCTTGAAGATGGAAACTATTATGTTGCAAAAAATGCAATTAATGGTGCGATGTTAGTAGAAATAGCAGATGATGGTAGTAGAAATATCAGTCCAATGAAACTTCAAGCAGTTGTAAGTGAAAAAATAAATCGTTCTTGTAGCGATGATGTTCTTCAAGGTGTTCAAGATGGAACTTATGTTCCGGAACAAGATCCATTGGTAGTATTCTCTTCTAATACACTTTCTGTAAACCTTGAATGTCAAGAAAGTCAACTAATATTATTAGAAGGTGAACCATCAAGTATTTGTTACTCAGAGGATATGATTTTCCCAGAATTGAAATTAACCTCAAACAATATTTCTTCTTCTGTATCTTTGGATATTCTTGTAAATAATGATGTTGTTTTACAAGGTATTCCATTTGTGCCAGAACAAGGAACTAACGTAATGGTTCTAAATGTAAGTGAATTATATCTACAAGCAACAGGTAATCCATATTTACCAAGCCAAGGTGTTCAAAAAGTAACTG
>JAEIGA010007306.1_pt1 | contig 16799 bp, 28 predicted proteins | sample 9270691 | NCBI WGS metagenome assembly JAEIGA01 (sample SAMN17057246, study PRJNA624740) | gut metagenome | biome: biome; isolation source: fecal sample | host: Bos grunniens | place: China: Xizang | collected 2019
AGCAAGCCTGTTAAGATTGCTTTTGAGGGTGGCACAATTGTTGACGAGTATGTAAATGCTGATCGTTCTCGTGAGATTCAGGTTTACAAGAAGGTTGGCGTAACTGCTATGTTGGCTAACAACATCTGCGCTTATGCTGATACTGAGTTGTTAGGTCAGTATGATTTGGCTGACTCTGTTTGGGATAGCTCCAACTTCATTTCTGAAGTTAAGGCTTATCACGCCTAATTAAATATTTAATATATAACTAAGAGGGGGAAGAGGGGATGACCCCGCTTCCCCCTTTTTTCAGTTTACAGAGAAAAAGGAGATATAAAAATGAGTACAATGTATAGAGTAAAAAATCGTGGTGCTAGCACCGTCGTTTATAAGATTGCTGACAAGGGTATTCGTAGAGAATTTAAGCCCGGTCAGATTATGAATATTAGTTCTGAGGAGCTTGAAGAATTAACCTTCCAGCCTGGCGGTACTTTAATTCTAAGTCAGTTTTTACAGATTCTTGATTTAGAGGGTATTCAGGCAGTTCGTATTAAGACTGAGCCTGAATATCATATGGATGAAGCCGCAGTTGCTCAGTTAATTACTAGTGGTTCTTTAGATGCTTTCCTTGATTGTCTTGATTTTGCACCTATTGGAGTTATTGATTTGGTTAAGAAGCTATCTATTTCTATTCCAATGGTAGATATCCAGAAGCGCAAAGCTTTAAAAGAAAAGACTGGCTTTGACGTAGAAGCTGCATTGAAGCATCAGGAAGAGGACAGAGAAGATACTCAGACTACAATCTTAAAGACTAATAATGGTGAGCGTCGTGTTAAGACTGAGGAAGTTCCCGCAGGTCGTCGCACAGCACCTAAGTATAATATTGTTACTAAGCCCGCAGAAGAGGCAAAAGCTGAATCTGCTGAATAATAAATAAGGAGGCAATTATATGGCTGAGACATTATTTTCGGCTGTTTATAATCGCTTTCTTGGACAAATTACCGATGATTTGTATCTTGAATTAACTCCAGAGGATACCTTAAAAGATTTACAAAATCTTCTTTTAAATGCTATTCCTGGCTTTGATTTTCCTCGTCTAAATATTTATGATTATACTTTAGAGGTAATAGAGATCAGTGAAGATGTATTAACTCCAGATGACTTTATCCTTGGAACGGTATGGGGAAATTTAGAAGATACAACTTTATTAGAAACTCCTAATGTTTTGGTTGATAAGTCTCGATTTAATGTTGAACTTACGCCAGAAGAAATCAACATTTTGGCGCTCTTAATGAAGCAAGGTTGGGTGCAGCGCCAAGTTACTTCAATTGAAAATACTCGAATGAAATATAGCGGAGCTGATTTTAAAATGACTTCGCAGGCCAATCATTTAGCAAAGTTATTGACTTTATTAAATGAGAGTCGTAGAGACTCATTTCATATGCAACGTTTATATAAACGTAGAAAACTTGCGGAACGCGGCTATGAGAGTAACTGGTCTAGTCTAATGGAGGTAAGTGCTCTTGATGACTAAATACGGTTTTGAGATTGATGATATTGAAGTAAATGTTCGTCGTTTAACCAACCAGTTATGGAAATTAATTCCAATGCGCGAACATGATGAAGATTGGCCCAAGCAATTAGACACTGTAATTTTAGAGATTGCGGGGATGCATGAAGTTTTCATGGCTCCGCAATTTTTATAGCTATTGTGTAAATTAGAGGGACTGAAGACTCAAGAGACAAATTTTGAACTATATCGCAAGACAGTGTTTGAAAGCATTAGTCTTTTGCAAGAGTTAAACCATGGCATCAGGTTATGATTTAAGTAGTCGTGTCCCTTTTAGATTAATGAAAGGCCGATTGGGAGTTTATGATAAAAGACCGTTTGATCCTGCCGGTTCTAGTGCAGCATAGCTTGAGCAACAAAATCGTATTGAAGAATTGATGAAGGTTATTAAAAATATGAACATCGATTTAGATATGACAACAATTCAAAAAATTGAAGATTTATTGGCTCAAGATAAAATTCATGAAGCTGGGATTGTGCTTACATAGTTAGATCCAAAAATTACTGGCATTTGGGAATAGGCAACTCGTTTCCATCAAGCGGGCGGTAATAGACAGCAAGAACGCATGATTAAAGATAAACGTCGTTCTTTAGAGCATGCATTATGGAATTCTTATTAGGCTGCAGAAGTTATTAAAACTGACGCAGAATTAAAAAGACCTGTGCGCGCCTTGATTAATCCAAATAAATTAAAGCAAGATTATGATGATAAGATTATTTCAGTTGGTTTTGAGTATGGATTTGCTCCTGGTACTGTTTTTGAATGGCTTGGGACAGATACATATTGGATTGTATATTTACAAGATTTGACTGAATTAGCTTATTTTCGTGGGGATATTCGTAAGTGTTCATATACTATTGCTTGGGAAGATGAAGATGGATTGCATTCTACCTATGCAGCAGTAAGAGGGCCTGTCGAAACAAAGATTAATTTCATTCAAAAGCATGGAATTAGTGTTGATACTCCAAATCATTCTTTAAGTATTTTAATGCCAAAAAATGAATATACTTTGAATTATTTTAAGCGATATTCAAAATTTTATTTATAGGGTGACGATACTTGTTGGCGAGTTGAGGCAACAGACTGGATTTCAACTCCTGGAATTTTAGAGGTCACTGCCGTTGAATATTATGCCAATGAAACTGAGGATAATACTGAAGCTGGTATCGTTGGAGGTTTAATTGAGCCAATTCAAGATCCAAATACCAAAGAGGCAAGGGTAATTATTGGAGAAACTTTCATTAAGCCTAAAAAGACTTATGATTTTGCTTTTGACGGTACACTAGCTGCAGAATGGTATGTTGAAGGAAAGTATCCTGTAATTTTAATTCCTGATGAAAATGACCCAAGAAATGTGCAATTACAATGGAATAGTTCTTATAGCGGACAATTTGTTTTGCATTATGGTAATTATAGTAAAACTGTGATTGTAGAATCGCTGTTTTAACACTTAAAGAGATAAAGGAGATTAATTTATGAAAAGAGAAGTATATACTTATCCTAAGTCTAGTTTTTTATCAACTGAAAAAGATATGGGAATTATTACTCAAATGATTATGAAAAATGATCGTTTAAAAAAAATGTTGTTTTATTCTTCAAAAGACTGTTTGAATAAACCCAAGTTAACAGAGGATGAAACATTAAGTTTATTTGGAAAACAAATTAAATTAGTTCCCAAATTAAGTGTTGATGGTTCTGTAATGAGCTATATTATTATTAGTTTTGATAATTTTACTGGCAATCGAACCAATCCTGAATTTAGAGATAATATTATTGAGTTTGATATTATTTGTCATTTTGACCAATGGCAAATGAAAGATTTTGAATTGCGCCCTTATAAGATTGCGGCAGAAATTGATTCTATGTTCAATGGTAAACATTTAACAGGAATTGGTACCTTAGATTTTTTGGGTGCGAATCAAATGATTTTAACTGATGAATATGGTGGTTTATGCTTAATGTATCAAGCTGTCCACGGAGAAGAGGATAAGAAAAAAATGCCAAATCCAATGGATGAAGAGGAATTTATTGCTAACTTTGATGCTATATTTAACGAGCATTAAAAATGGATATTCGATTAGCATTAATGTGCGGCACAGATGTTCCTGTGCCTGAATGTTAGTTAGTAATTCATTAGCCTCGCATCAAAGAAATAGCATATTTAGGGGAGTCAGATTTCTTTTCTGGTATTCAATGCTTATGCTTAAGTAAAACCATGTTCGTTAAGGACGAATCTCTTTTAGAAGATACAAATAATTTTCAAATATTTATGACGATAATGTCAGAGAGAGAAGCAGTAGATAAAAAAATTGCTGTATAGCAAGTTTGTGAAATTTTATTTCCAAAATATAAAGTGATGTTCACTCCTCGTTCTGTGCTATTAAGTGGAGATGGAAACACTATTCAAATTGACGAAAGAAATTTTGAGGCATTATAGAATGTAATTTCATCGATCTGCTGCTTGAGAACTGGCCCTATGGATCAGCAAGCTTTCAATCCCGCAAATGCAAAGGCAAGAGAGATTGCCGAAAAGTTAATGCGAGGTAGATAGAAGGTTGCTGCGGAGAAAGGGCAAAATAATATTAGTATATTTAGTTAGTATCTTTCAATTTTGGCTATTGGTGTTCCATCCATGTCCCTTGAAGACGCAATGAATTTAACCATGTATTAGCTGTATGATTTAATTGAAAGATATATGCTATATATTAATTGGGATATGGACGTTCGTTGTCGTTTGGCTGGCGGAAAACCTGATAACCAACCTGACAATTGGATGAAAAATATTCACTAACTAAAAATTTTAAGGAGGATATAAACCATGAAATTTGGTGTTCGCGAAATTTGTGATGTCGTTTTGAAGGCAAAGTCTAACCAGAAGGTTGGTAACAGAATTTTCTATAAGAATGAGCCTGTTATTTATTTTGACACTCTGAAGACTTCTACCATGGAAGGCGCAGCCACCACTGTTTATGCACAGGGCGGTCGTGGTAACGCTCGTTTAATGGCTTGGGAAGGTGAGCGCACTATCACTTTCACTATGGAGGATGCTTTAATTTCTCCTGCAGGCTTTATGATTCTATCTGGTGCAGGTTTGATTGAGGCTACTGATGCAAAGCCTATTATGGTTCACACCACTGAACAGACTGATAATGTTGTTGTTGCAGAGGATGGTTCCACAGTTACTATTACTTTGCAGGAGGCTCCATATATGCCTGAGGAAGGTAAGACTGGATATGGCGAAGATTTTGTTTATGTTATGTTAATGCATAACGGAGAAATTGCTACTGAGCCTTATATTCCTAGTGCAATTAATGGTAAGGTTATTACCTTGACAAAAGAATGGACCGAGTCTAAGCGTTCCGATGTTAATCATCAGAAGCGTGCTAATGATCTAAGTCCTTTCTATCCTGGTTGTGTTGTTTTAGTTGACTATTATGTTGCTCGTAAGTCTATGGCTCAGCAGATTGATATTACTCCCGATAAGTTTGGCGGCAACTATTACTTAGAGGCTTCTACTCTATTCCGCAATACTGAGGGTGTTGATATGCCTGCAGAGTTCGTAATTCCTAACTGCAAGATTCAGTCTAACTTTACTTTCAGCATGGCTTCTTCTGGTGATCCATCTACTTTCACTTTCACTATGGATGCATTCCCAGATTACACTCGTTTTGATAAGACCAAGAAGGTATTGGCTGCAATTCAGATTGTTGAAGCAGCTGAGACTGATACTTACATCGATCGTGTAAGCACTCATTCTACTGATGATCTTGATGTCTTTGGCATGGTTGCAGGAGAGCGTCCTTTCACACAGTTCCCTGTTGCTGAAGCTTAATTAAATATTGACTTTTTAGGGGAGAGGTTATAAAAACCTCTCCCCTTTTTGTCGTTTTCAGAGAGAGAAAGGAGAATAAATATGATTGATTCAGTAGTTGACTCAATGATTGATTAGGGAATAGAACAGTCATTACAGTCTTGGGATCAAGTTTTAAAAGAAACTAGTGCTCCTTTGTAGTAGTGTGCAAGAGAGTTAATAAAATTAGCTCCATCTACTGCATTATTATCATTCAATGCAAAAGGTATAGTTAAAAAACATCGTGATGATTTAATTTAGTCCATTGATCGTTCTCCGGATGAAGTTGTAGATGCTGTTTAGAAATATGTGGAAGCCAAAGAAGCAGTATTAACAGGAGACGCTCTTAAAAAATATACTAATAAGAAATTTGAATTTTGGCATAAATTAAACGAATTTTTGGGATAGCCTGTAAAAACTGTATTTGTTTACAGAGGTAGAGGTGCGCAAGATATTGTTTTGGCAGAAATTGATTCTACTGAAGTTGTACGAGAAGATACAGAAAGACATACTATGCGTTATCTAAATAGCAAGAATAAAGATAATTCCCCTTCAGCTTTAGAATAGGCTATTGCAGTAGCTAGAGAAAAAGAATCTAAAGAAGATAAGAAAAATTCTAATAATTTAAAACTTACTTTTAGAGAAGTTTTATATCGAGCAAATAGATTTAAAAGTGAAGTAAGTAAAGCAAGAACTACAAGTGCAATAATTATTCTTTGGCTTAAGGGTTCAGTTTGGCAAAAAATGTCAGTATCCAGTGAAGGTGATTTGAGTGAAGCTTATGCATCATTTTATTTAAAAAAATAGTTTAATTTATTTAAAACTGAAATGGAATAGAATGTAGATACTTTTATGACATCTCATCCCAGTGGCGTTCAATATGTTGATAACATATCTGGATTATTATAGGGAGACGTTTTAGCGGATAATATTGAATATGCAATAAAATCTGCTGGCGCTTCTGTAATGGGAGATAATGATATTTTAACAGTAGCAGCTATGATAGCAACTGGAGAATATTTTACAGCAACGATGGCTGGAGCTATTAAGAAAACCTTAGAAAATAGAGGTTAGTATCGTAATAAATTAGTTAATGAGGTTGATTGCACTATTGAAGAAATTTTATAGAATTTATAGGATGGAAAGTTATTTACTAAGGCAAGTGCTAATAGAGCTAAAAAATTAATTTAGCTTTAAGTTGACAAATGAAAAATTTTCTGGTATAATATATTTATAAAATAGAGTAAAAGGAGGGTTTAGCTATGGCTAAAGTACCGTTTTCAAAACTTCAAGCAAAAGTAAATAATGATATTGTAAAAGTAACTCATTTAAATAATGCTGGAGAAGAGATTGTTTATGAGGTAAGAAAATATCTTCCTCTAAATGAAAAATTAGAATTGATTTCTCGCATTATTAATCAATCCATTGATGATAATGGTTTTTATAATCCAATGAGAGTAAAATTTAATATGACTATTGAAATTATCTTTGCTTATACTAATTTAACTTTCACAGAAAAAATGAAGGAAGATTTATTTAAACTATATGATATCTTTGTAAGCTCAGGTTTATTTGATAAAGTTATTGAAATTATTGGCAGTGAATGGATTGAACTACAGGATGATGTATGGTCTACTATTGACAATATTTATAATTACAATAATTCTGCGATGGGTATTTTAGATACTTTAAAAGCAGATTATAATTTAATGGATTTAGATGCAACTGCGCTCCAGGAAAAAATTGGAGACCCAAATAATTTAGCATTACTTCGTGAAGTAATGACTAAATTGGGCTAATTAAATTATTCTTATTTACTGAAATTTTAAATCATAATAGGAATAGTCGGGGATGAGAATGTGATTATTCTCATCCCCGATTTTTTATTTTGCAAAATAAAAAATCGGAGAGAAAGGAGAAAACTTTGTTATGGCAAAACAATTAAATACTGTAAGTTTAGCCTTTACTGCAAATACTAATGAAGCTATTGCTTCCATTAAAAAATTGCAAAAAGAATTAAATGAGTTAGCTACTGGTGTTAATTTAAAAAATAGTGGTATTACTCAATTAACTCCAGAAATATAGCGAGCAATGGTTGCGGCAGGTGAGCTACAGGCGAAATTGGAAAGCGCAACAAACTTAAAAACTGGTAAATTAGATTTAAGTCAGTTTTCTGATTCCTTAAAAAAAGGCGGAGTTTCTTTACAAGACTACGCTAAACAATTAAATGCTTTAGGTCCTGCGGGTCGCCAAGCTTTTACTAATTTAGCATAGTCCGTATTGCAAGCAGAAGCTCCTTTAATAAGATGTAGTCAACGATTGAAAGAATTGGGTACAACTCTTGCTAATACTGCAAGATGGCAAATTTCATCTAGTATTTTACATAGTTTTATGGGAACTGTGCAATCTGCCTATGGATATGCTCAAGACTTAAATAAATCTTTAAATGATATTCGTATTGTTACTGGAAAATCAGTCGGTGAAATGGATGCTTTTGCGGAAAAAGCTAATAAAGCGGCTCGTGCATTAAGTACAACTACTAATGAATATGCTAAAGCTTCTTTGATTTATTTCCAACAGGGTGATACTGAAAGTGAAGCAATGTCTAAGGCTGCAGTTACTACAAAAATGGCAAATGTTACTGGGCAAAGCGCGGAAGTTGTTTCAAATCAATTAACTGCAATTTGGAATAACTTTAACAAAGAAGGCGACATTGCTTATGAACATTTTGCAGATGTATTAGCAAAGCTTGGTGCCGAAACTGCTTCCAGCACTGATGAAATTGCTGGTGGTTTAGAGAAATTCGCAGGTATTGCGGATCAGATTGGTTTAAGCTATGAATACGCTGCGTCTGCTTTGGCCACTATTACTGCGACTTCTCGTGAAAGTGAAGAGGTTGTTGGTAATGCACTAAAAACAATTTTTGCTCGTATTCAAGGTTTAAAACTTGGCGAAACTCTTGATGATGGCACTGATTTAAATAAGTATTCTGAGGCCTTATAGAAAGTTGGTATTAGTATTTTTGATTAGGCTGGCGAATTAAAAAATATGGATACCATCTTAGAAGAAATGGCTGATACTTGGAGTACATTAAGTCGTGATCAGTAGGTTGCTTTAGCGCAATCTGTAGCTGGTGTGCGTCAATATAATCAGTTGATGACTTTAATGGGTAATTGGGATGTCATGGATAAAAACCTTGACAGAGCCAATAGTGCAACTGGAGAGCTTAATAAATAGGCTGAAATTTATGCTGAAAGCTGGGAAGCTGCTAGAGATAGAGTATAGTCTGCAGCTGAAGGACTGTATGCATAGATTTTAGATGATGACTTTTTCATTGGTTTTTTGGATGGATTGGCAGATGTTATTGATGGAATTGGTGGAGTTATTGATGCTTTTGGAGGTTTAAAAGGCGTCTTATTGACGATTGGTGCTTTTGCAACAAAATTATTTCATAATGAAATAACTAAAGGTTTGCGCAATGTAGCGTATAATTTAAAGCAATTAACTCCTGCAGGTAAGGCTGAACAAGAAAAGATTAAATATGATGCTATTGAAGGCATGCACAATTTAAGATCCAATATGGGTGGTCATGAAGGTAAAGCTGAAAATGATTCACTTGATCGAGAAATTGGTATGCAAGAGCAATTGCGTACAGCAGCGAAAAAACTTACTGAAGAAGATTTAAAACAATTACAAATTCAAATGGATTTAGTCCGTGCGATGGATAAGCGTGCTATTGCAGCGGCCAAAGCATTGGATATAGCTGAAAAAGAATTAAAAGCTTTGTAGGATCAAAATAGACTACGAGCTAAAATGGATGCTTAGGCTGAAGCTCGTGATTCTGGTAGAATAGCTGCTGGTAAAAAATTGTTAGCTCAAGCTTAGGCTGGAGAAGGACATAATAGTGAAAGTTTTGGTGAAAGCGAACGACAAGTAGTTTTAGAGGCTAATAAACGAGCTGAATAGGCAGTTCGTTCTAAGCATAACTTTTCTGCGGATGTTGATTTAGCTGGCTATGAAGATGAAATTGCGTTAGAATTAACTAAACAGTTAAAAGGAGCTTTAGCTGATTTAGATTTAAAAGAAGGCGTAGATAAAAAAAGTGTTCAAGGTTAGTTAAATAAGGAAATTCGAGCAGCTGTGGCAAAAGCTACAAAAGATATGGATATTGATGGGGTTGGCAATAATGTTGATAAATATTAGTCATAGGTTCAAAAAGCTGGTAATTTAAACGCATAGGGTATTGCTTTATCAAAATTAGGTACAACTTTATCTACGAAAGATCATTAGGATCAAATCAAAGATGCGGAAGGCCTTGCACAAGTTTACGATGAATTAGCAAAACGTATTAAAGAAGCTAAATCGGCAACAAAGCAGTTAGCCGAGGCAGTTGACTAGAGCGAAGATGCAACCAAAGAAGTAAAACAACTTACTGCGGTATTTGATGGATTGGAAAAAGAGCTAGAAGAAGCTAAAGGCGATGCAGAAGCTTTAGAGCGCATTTTACAATCTTTATAGGGTAAAGGAGCCGATGGTAAACCTATTGAGGGTGCTGGTGAAGCAATTTCAAGAGTTGCTGAAAACATTGGTGGAGAAGGCGGTATTATAGCTAACGAAGCTAATGATGGTATTAACTAGCCCTCTTTCGATATGAGCGGTCAATTTAAGGCAGCAACAGATGTTGGTATAAAGCAAATTGGTGCTGATAATGCTGGATTAGATGTTGGCGATTAGGTTGATCAATTAAATGACAAATTTAAAAATGCGGGCGGAATGAAAGACTGGGCAGATCAAATTTCTAATACCACAAGTTTAATTATGGGTATTGGCTCAGCAATCACCTCAGTTCAAGGAGCAATTGATGTATTTAATAATCCTGATGCAAGTGATTGGGATAAATTCAGTGCAGTTATGAGTGTTATTATTGGATTATTGCCAGTAATGTCAACTCTATTTACTACTGCCGGTACGGCAGGTACTGCGGCAGGAGCTGGAATGACTGCGGCAATGGGTCCAGTAGGTTGGATTATTCTTGCCGTTGTAGCAGCAGTTGCTTTGTTAACCGCAGCATTTATTGCTTTATCAAATGCTTATAATGCAGATGCTATTGCCGCTAAAAAAGCTGCTGAAAATGCGGAAAAATTAGCCGAAGCTTCTGAAAAAGCAAAGAATCAATTGTAGGGTATTAAAGATGGATTTGATGCATATGATACTGCTGTTGAAAAATTAAATAACTGTGTTAAAGGCACCGATGAGTGGAATGCGGCCTTACAAGAAGTAAATGATACTGTTATGAATCTACTGGATACTTATCCAGAGCTTCTAGGATAGAAGAATTTATTTACTCGTAATGCAGATGGTATGCTTGAAATTGATCCTACTAAATAGGCGGAAATCATTGAGCAAGCGGAAAAAGCTGCTGATGTAGCTTAGGCTGCTGCGTTAGTAAGTAAGGCTACTGCGGCTGAAGCTGCAGCTAAGGCTTAGAATACAAGCACTCAAAGATAGATTGGATCATTTTATTCTTATGATAGTTAGGGATATGTTGATGCATCCGTTAATGCAGGTAAAATTTTAACAGAAAATAAAAATAAGCTAGCTGGTTTAACAGGTGAGGAGTTTGAAGCAGAACTCCGTAAATTAATTGTTAAACCCGCTGGTATGGTAGACTCAGAATATGAAGCTATGATTAGTAAGTTAACTACTTATCAAACTTCAATTGATAACTTAGTTACTGCTACAGAAAATGCTGCAACTCAGATGGATAATGCCACTTTGATGCTGGCGAATGATTATCTATAGGGCCAGGGATATGGTGCAACGGAAACCGCTGCTGCCGCTGAGGCTTATGAAAAAGAGTAGAAAAGAATTTATGATGAAATTATAAAAGAAGATGCTAGTAAGAATGCACAAATTGATGGAAAAACTGCTACTGCAGAAGCAATTTGGACTAGATTCTAGAAAGCGACAGGAACAACTTATCAATTGGCTGATAATGCGGTTCAAGGAAATGATGATAATCGTGTTTATGCCTATAAGGATGAAACTGGTAAAGAATAGACTTATAGTATCGAGTATATTGCGCAAACTATTGCGGCCGCCGAAGCAATGGAAGCAATGGGTACTGCAGCTCAAGACGCAGCAAATCTATTAAGTCAATTAGGTGAGTCTGGTACTGCTTTTGCTGCCGCTCTTGGAGCTGGTACAGATAAAGCTTCAATGGCTAATTTTATGTCTGATATGACTCAGGCAGAAATGGATGCTATTGGAAAAGAAATTACTGTTGATGAAGCAACTGGAAATGCAACAATCAGTGATGCTGGTTTAGCAGCACTTGGGGTAACTCGTGAATAGTTTGAATAGCTTGCTACTACTTTTGGTATTAGTGTTCAAGAGTTAACAAATAATTTATCTGGAGCTTATAATCAAGTAAGTGAAACTGTTGCAAACAATGCTGAATATTTTAAAAATGCAGGTATTGATGCTTCTAAGTTAACCGCCTCAGAACAACAACAATTAGTTAATAGTAGAAATTCATTTAATACTAGTGCAAGTGAAAAAGGTCTTGGTGAAAATGCTTTAGATGCAGTAATTGCACAGAATACTGATTTAGACCCTGAAAACTTATTGGCTTTTGTTAATGGTATGAGTAGTATTAATTTATCTGCGGAAGATGCAAAAGCTCAAATTGAAGAATTGGCAAATACTTATGGAATTTAGGGAGATGCTATTACTTCTTTAATGGGTCAAGTTGAAGGATTGGATTAGGTCTATAATATTAGTACTCATAAAGTTGCAGAGCAAGCTCAAAAATTACAAGAGGTTATTGGAGAGGGTTTATCAACTGGAGATAATATTAGTGCAGATGATTTGAAAGTATTAGAAGATGCTGGTGTTAATGTAGATTCTTATTTTTCTCAAATGGCTGATGGTACTTATTCATTAACCGGGGATGCAGAGGAATTTAATCGAATTGTTAATTAGATTACTTTTGATGGATTAAAGCAACAGTTGGCAGATTTTAATAATGTTAAAAATCAGGTAATGGATGGTTTTTCTTCAAGTTATTTAGATAAGGATACAGCTTCAAACCTATTAAGAGACACTTCTGTTTCTAGCACTTCAGATATGATGAACCAAGGAGGAGCTTTATCTTCTGGTGTTACTGCTAGTTATGCTGCGAATGATTTAGGACAAGCCAGATTGGATTATATTAATAGCTTTGAATCTGGTACTTTTGATTTTGATACAGAGCAATTAGAATTATTAGCTTCCTATTAGGCAAATCCCAATATATCTTTGACAGCGGAACAATTATCAATGGTTGCTGGCATGATGGATGTTGTTAATGCTAAAGAGTCTGAAATGTAGACATAGGCATTAATGACAGCAACGAGCCTAGATGACTTAAAAGCGAAAGCCGCAGAATTAGGATCTGTAATGAATGATGCCTATGGCGAAGCTTTGGTTAATTTGGCAAGTAACTATGATAATTGCACTGAAGAAATTGAAGAGTATAATAAAGCTCTATTAAGTGGTGATAAAGATTAGATTAAGGCTGCAGAGTCAGCTCTAGAGCTTTCTATTGCTATTGGAGAAATGTCTGAACAATTTAATCTTGATGCAAAAACAACTGAAAATTATGCAAAAAGATTAGCTAAATCAATGGGTATTGATGAAAAAGCTGCCGCAAAATTAGCAGTTGCTAATTAGCGTTTAGATAGAGGCTTATCCAATTTAAATGACAATTTTAAAGATTACAGTAAATCATTAAAAGAAAATAGTGAAAATAGTGCAGAGTGGTCTGAGACTATGGATGCACTAAAAACTGATTTGGCAGATATTTTAAATTTAGGCGATCCATCAATGATTACTGATGGTTTTGCTCAATCGGTACTAGAATCAGAAGATTTAAAGAAAGCACTAGATGGTGATGTAGAAGCAATTCGTCGCTTGCAAACTGCTGCTGCTGATGATATTATGATTAATGTGGTAGCAAATTAGTCAGAAGATCCAGAAAATATAAAAACAAGATGGCAATAGTTAAAAGATGATTTTGCTGCAATGGGAGATATTGATTCTCCTGATGTTGATCAAACAAATTTAATCAATTCATTTAATGAAATGATTAGAGCCGGTAAGATGACTAAAGAGTAGATTGAAGCTGCTTTATCTGGCTTGCATGTTAGTGCCAATGTTAAAACAACTTATGTTTCACAAAAACAACAAGTTCCTTTAACTATTACCGAAACTAGCTGGTTACCATCTGGTACCATGACAGTTCCTGTTCCAGACGGCAATGGTGGTACTAAAGATGAGACTTATACTTCGATGCGTCGAGTTACAAGAACATATGATGCAGGCACAAGTGAAGCCGATGTTGTTGTTCCTCAATATGAAATTGAAGGCACTGAAGGATCTGGAGGAGTAACAACTGCTTTTACTTCTGCGCCAGCGCCAACAGTAAGTAAATCTTCAACCACTTCTGGTAAAAATACTGGTAGTGGAGGCGGTAATAATAATTCTATTACTAAATCTAACAAAAAAACTACTCGATACAAGACTGTCGATGACAAGTTAGATGATACTGCTAAGGCTGCAGAGCGAGCTAAAAATGCTCTTGGTAAGTTATATGGTAAAGAACAAAAACAAGCAATGCAAGAGCTTATTAATGCAGAAAATCAAAGAAAAGCTTTATTAGAGGATAAACTTGGATTAGCAAAAGATTATTTAATTGAAGATAAACAAGATCTTGAAGGTGCCGCTGCAGTTGTTGACGTTAAATTTACCTATGACGAAGAAGGCAATATTGAAAATTATGAGAAAGAGATGTCTGATTTATATAAGCGTCTAGATAAAATGGAAGAAGATGCTTTGGCTGACGGTAAAATAACTGATGCTGAGAAAGAAGCCATTGACGCTTTTAAAGAAAATATTCAAACCCTTGAAGATGCAATTGGAACTTATGATGATACTCGAGAAACTGTTCAAGGACTAGAGACTGATCTTGAAGATTTAGCTGGTATGCCTCCTCTTCCCACTGCAACTGGTGATTTAATTGATATCTATAAAGAGGTCAATGATGAACTAGATGATATGGAAGATAAAATGGAAAAGCTTAATAATGAAGCTGAACGTTTAACTGGAGCAGCAAAAATTAAGAAACTTCGTGAAGCAGCTCAAATTGAAAAAGATAAATTAAAGACTTTAGAGAAATAGGCTGAAATCAATCAAAAAGATATAGCAGAGCGCAAAAAGGCTGTTGATGATTTAGCTTCTCGTAATGGATTATCTTTCCAATACGATGAAAATGGAAATATAACTAATTACGATGAAGAAATGGGCAAAATGAGTGATGAATATCAAAAGTTATATAATCAATATTCTGCTGATGGTGGTATTTCAGATGCAGAACAAACAGCTTTAGATGCTTTAAAGTCAGATATGGATGAACTACAAGAATATATTAATTCTTATAGTGATGCTGTTGAAGAGGGAGAAGAAATCGCCAAAAGTAAGCTAGAATCATTTTATGCTTGGTAGGATGCCAATGCTGAAGCTTTAAATTTAACTCTTGAATTTAACCTTGAAATGAATGAGCGCGATTTGCAAAGAATCGAATATTACATTGGCAAATTGGAAGATGATTTTTATTCTGCTGCAGAAGCTGCGGCCTATATGACTGGCAATCTAGATGGAAATGGTGATCTTGGTGCAGGAGGTCAATTAGGTGTATATCTAAGCAATTTAACTGATTATGAGAATCAATTAACTGACTTAGAAAATGCTTATGCTAAGGGGGAAATTTCTTAGGATGCTTATGTTGAAGGATTAAAAACCATCAGTGATGGTATGTATGAAAACTTGGAAAATATCAACGCACTCGATGATGCAATGATGGAGTATTATAGTAATACTCTTGCGGCAGCTGGTGAAGAGATTGCCAAGTATACAAGCCAGATGGACCATCAAGCCTCTGTTCTTGAGCATTATAATTCCATTATGTCTATTATGGGTAAGTCTACTGATTATAAAAAGATGGGAACCATTTTAGAAGGTCAAGCAAAAGTTGCTGAGAACTCAGTAAAAGTAGCTAAGCAGACGATGGAAATGTATCAAGCTGAAGCTGATAAGAAATATGCCTTATATCAAAAAGCTTTAGCAGCAGGTGATAGTGCCGCCGCGGAGTTATATAAGAAAGAATATGAGGCTGCATTAAGTGCCTCTAATGAAGCTCAAGAAGATTATTTATCTAAAGCTGAAACTTATGCTGAATCACTGAAATCTGTTTTATCAAATAAACTTTCTGAAATCGGACAAGATCTTGAAAATGCGCTAACTGGTGGTACATCTTTTGATTAGATGACAAATGCACTATCTCGTGCGGCATCTTTGCAAGAGGAGTATTTAACAACTACCAATCAAATCTATGAAACTAATAAGATGATGCGAACAGCACAGCAGGAGATTGATAAAACTACTAACTCAATTGCTAAACGTCGTTTGCAATCATTTATTAGTGAAACTAAGCAAATGCAAGACCAAAATAAACTTAGCCAATTTGAATTAAATATGCAATAGGCAAAATATGATTTACTTTTGGCAGAAATTGCTCTTGAAGAGGCTCAAAATGCTAAATCTACGGTTAGATTACAAAGAGATAATGAAGGTAATTTCGGTTATGTTTACACTGCCGACGCTTCTAAAACTGCTGCGGCTGAATAGCAATTTGAAGATGCTCAAAACAAATTATATAATATTGGTTTAGAGGGTGCTAATCAGTATACTGAAAAATATCAATCTACATTAAGTGAAATGTATAGCACTTTAACTGATTTGCAACAGCAATATATGGATGGAGCTTTTGAAAGTGAAGAAGAATATAACGAAGCTGTATTAGCTGCAAAAGAATATTATTATGAAAAGTTGGAGCAATATTCTTCTTTGCATGCAGTGGCATTAACTGCAGATAGTGCAATTATTGAAGACGCTTGGTCTAGTGATTTTACATCTATGATTAATTCCACCGAAGAGTGGAAAAATAGAGTTGATGACTACGTTGATGATGCGGCAGGAGCTTTTAAAACTTGGAAGAGTGAAATGGAAAACATTGAAGAAGAGCTTGGTTTAACTGATATTGAAGAAGCAGTTGGAGATATTAAAGAGGCTAATGATACTTTGGTTACTGAGTTAACTAAAGATGGTGGAGTTATTGACTCATTAGAGCAAGAATTAATCGATGTTGGTAAAGTTACTGAGGCTTGGGGCGCACAAAGAACTACCATCCAAGATTTAACTAGTGACTATGAAAATTTAGCATTAGAAATTGATAATGTAATTAAAAAAATGTCTGAAGTACCTGATGAAGAAGACGATGATGATAAAGATAAAGATAAAGA
>JAEIGA010007307.1_pt1 | contig 16798 bp, 13 predicted proteins | sample 9270691 | NCBI WGS metagenome assembly JAEIGA01 (sample SAMN17057246, study PRJNA624740) | gut metagenome | biome: biome; isolation source: fecal sample | host: Bos grunniens | place: China: Xizang | collected 2019
ATACCATTGTTCCAGAGCCAGATGGTACCGTTGTGGTAGGCGTCGTCCTTATGATAGTAGTGCCAGTTCTCGTGCTGAGGATGGAATTGAGGGTCCCACTGTGCAAGTGATGCAACGCCCCATGGGTATACGAGCTCTTCCCATACGCTGCGTGTGACTTTCTGCTTGAAGTCATTGTCGTTGATCAGGTCGAAGCAGTAGAGCTGGTTAGGGCGCAGCTGCATATCTGCCGATCCGTCAGAATTGAGGTGGTCATATACCATATTGCCTTCCTTGTTGCAGAAGTCGTTCTCGAAATTTGCAGCAAGCATCTGTGCGATTCCGCTCCACTGTTCTGCTGAGTCTTCCTCTCCGAGGATGGCAGCAATCTTTGCTCCCGCCATCAGCTGGCCATACCAGAGTGCCTGGATGTCGTTCGCGCGGTTACCGCGAGGGGAGCCGGGGATGCCGTTGCGCTTTACATCCATCCATGTGTCAGCATCGGCATGAGTCAGATATCCCTTTTCGTCCGTATAGTTGGCGATTGATGCGTCGATGCTCATCTTGATTGCAGGGTAGAGGTCTGCAAGGAATTCAGTATCACCTGAATACTGAGCAAGCTCATATGCCTGGATCACAAAGCGAGGGGTGCCGTCTGTGGTGTTGTAGAGAATGCCTTCGAGGTTCGCTCTGTTCGGGATACGTCCATAGGTCTCAGACTTAGGATCTGTGTCCTGAAGTTTTGCAAAGTCCATGAGGATTTCCTTGGCTACATCGAACTGACCGGTCACGAGGCAGGCTCCAGGCATTGATATGAACATATCACGGCCCCAGTACTCGTTGAACCAAGGGAGGCCGGCGTAGATTCCGTTACCCTGCTGGCATGTGATGAGTTCGTCCATCGTGATGGTGATCCAGTCGAGAGCCTTGTCGAGGTCCGGGATGTTGGATTTGACCGGGTTATATTCAGTTATAAGGTCATTTATACGCTCCTTGCGTTCCTGCAGGAGTTTCTGGCCGTCAGTTTGGAATGTCTCCGCAAGTTCCTGGCACTCAGCTGGATTTCCGTATGTAAGAATGAATCCTCCAGCATCTGCTGTGGTGACGATGCCGTTTTCTGTGGTGCTGAACTGAACATCCTTGGCAGGTGCCAGCATGATGCAGTTCGCCTTGTCCTCATGAGGAATGAAGAGGATCTGCTCCGGAGTCACTTTGACCTCTGCAATCAGACCAAGGTTGAGACTGCAGGAAATCGTCTGTGCGTCAGTTTCCATACCTATATATATAATAGGTAGGTTGTCAACAAGCTGGAATGTTTCCGCGGCGTTGTCCCATTGGCGTACCAGCCTGTCCGGATATACGACGCAGGAAGCGTCGGCTCTATCGAGGTTTTTGCCGTCCACACTCAGGGTATAGTCGGAAAGGACGCGCCTTTTAGCCATATTCCATCCGGAATACCATTCCTGTGGTTCATCCTGATGTGTCCTGCCGTACCAGTATCCTGATTTCTTATCGGTGTAGGAATATTCCCTGTTTTCTGAAGGTGTTACATTGATGCCGATTTCGTCGGTCTTATAGCCGTCCGTGCAGCATGCTGATGTGATGACTGCGGCCGCAGCCATGGAAATAAGTACTTTAGATTTCATTATTGTGTGATTTATCCCACTAATTTACATATTTATTTTAACTCTCGCGCTGATAATAGTTATATTTGGACAAATTTCTTGAATATGGATATCCAGCCGATAGCATATATACACACTGAGTTTTCAGAAAAGTTTGGCATTCCACGTCAGAGTGGTCTTGCTGAAGGACTCAAAGGAAGAATTGTTTTTGAAAAGCAGTTCCGTGATCCCGAGGCCCTGAGAGGTCTGGATGGTTTTTCTCATCTGTGGCTTATCTGGGAGTTTTCTGCAAACAGGGGAGGACGTCAGTGGCAACCGACAGTACGTCCTCCGCGACTTGGAGGAAATCAGCATATGGGAGTCTTTGCGACAAGATCCCCGTTCAGGCCCAATCCTTTGGGACTTTCGTGCGTGGAGTTGGAAAGTGTGGATTGGGATTCGTCTGATGGCCCGGCACTTATTGTAAGAGGTGCTGATCTTCTGGACGGAACACCTGTCTATGATATCAAGCCCTATATCAAATACGCTGATTCCCGCCCCGCTGCAGTGTGTGGATATGTCGATTCGCTTGCGGAGAGAAAATTGGAAGTGATTGTCCCTCAGGAAGTTGAGCAGTCGTTTGTGGATAAGCCGACCTTGGCTGCCTTGCGTGAGGTGCTGGCTCTGGACCCGCGCCCGTCCTATCATAACGATCCCGAACGTGAATACGGAATGTCATTTGCGGGCTATAATGTCAAATTCAGAGTGAAGGAAGGTGAAGCAGGACCTGTATTGTATATTATGGAAATTTTATAGCATATATATTAAAGGTATGAAATGTGTTTATCCGGGAAAGGGTAAACACATTTTTTATGAAGACTGACTTTCAATTGAAATCCCGATATGATGGATTGAATCTTAGTGCAGTGGTAGTGGAGCCGGACCAGTGTGATCCTGAGGCTGTCATACAGATTGCTCATGGACTTTGCGGCTGTAAGGAAAGATATCTGCCCTTTATGGAATATATGGCAGATCATGGAGTTGCATGCGTTGCTGCTGATCATAGGGGACATGGAAAGAGTCTGGGGTCCAGCCGGGATCTTGGGTTCATGCAAGGAGGGTATATGGCTCTGGTTGAGGATATGAAACAGTTGACAGATTGGACTGCCGGACATTTTTCCGGTGTTCCGATTGTTCTTCTTGGCCATAGCATGGGCTCGCTTGCAGCCAGGATATATATCAGGAAATACGACTGGGAACTGGCTGGGCTGATTCTGTGTGGAAGTCCCGGATATAACGGGATGGCCCCTGTGGCCATGCTGCTTACAGGGTTTATGTGCATGTTCAATGATGGTCGTATGCGGCCTGCCTTTCTGCAGGAATATGCGTCTTCGCGATTCAATAAGAAATTTGCTTCCGAGGGACGTATGGCCTGGATATGTTCTGATTTGCAAGAGCGTAATAAGGTGATTTCCAATCCGTTGAATGATTATCCCATTACGACCAATATGATGCATAATCTGTTGTCTATGATGGTCAGGACTCATTCTCGGCACGGCTGGGCTGTCCTGAATCCTGATATGCCCGTGGCGTTCATTTCAGGAGAGGATGATCCGGTTATGGGTGGAGAGAAGAAATTACATGATGCAGCCAAGCTGCTGGCGAAACTTGGGTATACTAATGTTACAGCTGCAATTTTCTCGGATATGCGGCACGAGATCCTGAATGAACTTGACAAAGAACTTGTTTGGGATGATATTATAAATTTTATAAAGAATATTTCATCGAAATAACTAAATTTGCTCGGTTTTGATGAAATATGATCTATGGACAGAAAGATTTTAGTGGTCGATGACGAGACCGATATCAGAGAAATTCTGCAATTTAACCTTGAAAATGCTGGTTATGCTGTGGATACCGCTGCATCTGCGGAGGAAGCATTGGAGATTCTCAGCCCTGAACATGGGTTGATTCTTCTTGATGTGATGATGGGTGGAATGTCAGGATATAAGATGGCAGAGCATCTGAGAGCACAGAACAACAATATTCCGATAATTTTCCTGACGGCGCTGAATGCTCAGACAGACCTGCTTACCGGATTTTCTTCCGGAGCAGATGACTATATAACCAAGCCTTTCTCAATCCAGGAGGTGGTAGCACGTGTCAAGGCTGTCCTCAGACGATTCCCGCAGGTCGAGGCCGCACCGGAGCCTGTGCAGGAGAACATGATCATTGCCGGTGCATTGCGAATTGATCTGGAAAAGAAACTCGTATTTGCAGGTGAGACTCAGATTGCCTTCTCAAAGAAGGAATATGAGGTGCTTTCACTTCTTGCAAGTCACCCTGGACAGATATTCTCGCGAGAGGATCTTATCAATGAGCTTTGGAAGGATGCTCCTTATGTGCTTGACAGAACTGTTGATGTACATATTGCACGCATCAGAAGCAAACTCGGTGAATATAAGAACTGTATCACCAATCGTTCGGGTTTCGGTTACGTCTTTAATGCGGTAGAATAATGAATTTCCTTTCTTTTTTATACATAGCACTCGGTGTGCTTGTAACGGTCCTTTCGTTTCTTGGCTACAGGTTCTGGAAGGTCATGTCAGAAAAGGCTGACCGTCAGAGCAAGAAGCTGAAGATGCAGATGACAAGCAATATCGCTCATGAACTCAGGACTCCTGTGACAAGCATCAGAGGATATCTCGAGACTCTGCTCGGCTGTCCTGAAATGCCTCAGGATAAGAAACAGGCGTTCTTGGAAAGAGCTTATAATCAGACACTTCGCTTGTCTGACCTTATCAGTGACATGGCATTGATCACCAAGATAGAGGAGTCTCCTGAGAAGCTTGCCAAGGAGGATGTAGACATGTTGGATGTGGCTGCTGAGGTCTTTGATGAGTTCTCGGAAAGAATTGCTCAGAAAGGTGTGACGGTTGAGAATGCGCTCAAGCCCGGTGTGGTTGTAAAGGGTAACAGGACCCTTATTTATGCAATTTTGCGTAATCTTGTGGAGAACAGCCTTAAATATGCCGGAGACGGGGTGACACTGCATCTTGAATGTTACAGCTATATCGACAAGCAGTACTATTTCAATTACTATGACACTGGCCGCGGTGTGCCTCAGGAACATCTTGAACGCATTTTTGAGCGTTTCTATCGCGTGTCGGAGGGTCGCACCCGTGATGACGGAGGTTCTGGACTCGGTCTGTCCATTGTCCGTAACTCTGTGGTCTTTCATGGTGGCGACATCAAGGTGATGAACCGCCAGGGAGGTGGACTTCAGTTCTTCTTCACTCTTCGCAGAAAGCAGGACTAGATTTCATTGATATCAATCAATCCGGACATAACTGCATACACGGTCATCTTTCCGATTGACCGTGTTTTTAGTTTCAGGCAGATGTTGTTTCTATGGAATATGGCTGTAGGAAGGGAAATCTCCAGCATGCTTGCAATCTCTTTGTTGATATGACCCTTGATCATAAGGGTGAGTACCTCCTTCTCACGTGCAGACAGCTTGTCTATCGGATTCTTTGTATCTGCCTGAACAGGCTTTGCCTGTCCGTATTTTCCTGTTGCCTGCAGACGTGAAAGCCCCTGGATCAATTCCATTTCCGGAAGTGTGGTGTCAAGGATGTTGAATCCGGCTTCCTTGTACAGTCTGTTGGGACCGGAGGAAATGACAGTTGTCTGATCCTTCAGTGTGTCGAATTCGTCTGCGCAGGTGAAAATGATGTCTGAACTGACAAAAAAGTGCACAAAATGTCTGTTGGAGTCACGTATGAAGGCGTCCATATTGGAATATGAGTGAATCTCCACTCCATCGAAAACATCCCAGAGGATATTACGTAATGAAGAACATTCTAATGTGTTAGAATCTATTATAGCAAAGCATGGATTCATTTTGCTGCATTTTGGGGTACAAAAAAAGCAGCTTTTTCAGCTGCTTTTGGTACTCGGTAGGGGAATCGAACCCCTATTGCAAGATTGAGAATCTTGAGTACTAACCGTTATACGAACCGAGCGTCTTATCGTTTGGGATTGCAAAGGTAGGTATTTTTTCTTTACTTCCAAATTTTTTCGACAAAATTTTTGAAAAAAGTGCAAATTATTTCAAAAATACGAAGAAAACGGCCATAATCAGGCAGAAAAATGCCGCAAGATGGTTCCATTGGAGGCTCTGACCTTTGAACATTACCATTGCAATCAGTGTGAAAACTGTCAAAGATATCACTTCCTGAATCACTTTCAGCTGCATGAGGTTGAACGGGCCCCCGTTCTCAACAAAACCGATGCGGTTGGCCGGAACCTGTGCGCAGTATTCGAAGAATGCAACTCCCCAGGAAAAAAGGATTACAAGGATGAGCGGCCAGCTTGAAGATATCTTCATCTCCTGAAGTTTAAGGTGGCCGTACCAGGCAAATGTCATGAATACATTGGATGCGACCAGTAGAAGTATAGTCCAGATTGCTTTCATTTCATATAAATTTTAGGGCTGCAAAAGTAATATATAATTTGTAATTACAGCGATTAAACTTTAATTTTGCACGCTTTGTAATTAAGGAATTATGTTTTCATTCAGAACGACATCGTTGGAAGAACAGCTCGACAAGAGCCTTCAGGAAGGCAAGGTGGGATGCTTTTGCACACAGAACTGCTGGGATACGGAACGTGGCAGATATATGTATGATATCTTCCATGAGCGTGGTAACCTTCAGGTGATCTTTTCGCCGAGAGATACTGAGCTTACGCCTCTGACAAACCATATCGAGTTCCGAAAGGATGATCTGGTGGGCTTGAATGCAGTGGTTGTGGAGATTCAGGATGTGGGATCGCGCTACTTCAACTATACGAAGGATGTGTTCTGCCTGATGGATGCGCTCAAGGAGATGAAGGAGGATGCTCCTTCCTTATATATAGTGGATCATATCAATCCGGCCGGACGAGTGGTGGAAGGAACTATGCCGTCAGCTGAGGTTGAGGCAAATGTTCCGAAGGTTGCGCATCGTCATGGTCTGACACTCGGCGAGCTGGCTAATCTCTACTATCATGAGATCGGAGCCAAGTTTGCCCTTCATGTGATTTCAGCTCTGGCTACAGACTCCAACAAGCAGCTCATGCCTTGGACGATCGCTCCTGCTTCTGATATTCCTGGTCTTTTCACCTGTGACATGTACAGTGGTGGCGGTTTGTGGAACAATACCAATATCTCGGCTGCGATCGGTACTGCCCGTCCTTATGAATATATCGGTGCACCTTATGTCAAGACTGCTTCCGGCGAGCATCTTCCGGCGGCTGAGGGCGTGCTTATGCGTCCATGTTCCTTCACTCCGTCCTGCGGAAGATATGAGGGCAAGAAATGCTTCGGCTATCAGATCATGCTTGAGCCAGGTGTGGAGTATCACTCGCTGATCCATACTCTTCAGCTGCTCAGGTATTTCAAGGAGAGATATGAGGAGTTCAGACTTGAAGACGGGTTTGAGGCAAAGTTGTCAGATCCTGTGCTTCTGGACTATATAAATGGTGTGATTTCAGAGGAAGAAATGCGTGAACATGTGAAGGTGGAGGAGCAGAAGTGGATCCGTAAGGCCAAAAAGTTTACGCTTTATGAAGATTTACCTTATAGAATAAAGTAAAATATATTGCGGAATAAATAAAAAGTGTTATATTTGCGCCGCAAAATTAGTTAACTAAATTTATTAAGCATTATGAAAAAAGGTCTGCATCCCGAAACCTACCGTCTTGTAGCTTTCAAGGATATGTCAAACGATGAGGTCTTCATCACTCGCTCATGCGCGAACACTAAGGAGACTATTGAAATTGATGGTGTTGAGTACCCAGTTATCAAGCTTGAGATCTCGAACACATCTCACCCATTCTACACAGGTAAGATGAAGCTCGTTGATACAGCTGGTCGTGTTGACAAGTTCTATCAGAGATACGCAAGAAAGAAATAATTCTTTCAAGACATACGGTACAGAAATGGACTCGCAAAGTGCGGGTCCATTTTTTTATTCGTACATATTGATGTCGCTTTCGATTGTGGTGAGTCTGCCTGTGGCGGGATGACGGAATTTTATGCTCAGCGCGTGAAGATACAATCTTTTCGGGTTGAGGGTGAATGCTTGTCCGTGAATGTTAGTTATGGCGCTGCTCTGACCTCCATATAGCATGTCCCCGAGAATTGGATTGCGAAGTCCAAGGTCGTGCGCAGAATGTACGCGGAGCTGATGTGTACGGCCTGTCACCGGATAGAATTCCATATCGATGGTTCCGTCCGGATTCTTGCTGACCACCTTGTAGCGGGTGATCGCCTCCTTGCCCTGCTTTCTGTCAACTTTCTGTCTTGGACGCTCGTCGTAGTCCGCACTCAAAGGAAGCTCTATGATACCTTCAGTGCCTTCCTTGTGAAGTTTGAATGACCACTCGTCCTGTGGCGCAAGACGAGCCAGATAAGTCTTGCTGATGGTGTGTTCTTCGAACTGTCTTCTCAGGTCGACAGCGGCTTCCGCTGTTCTTGCAAAGAGCAACACTCCCGAGGTGTCCATATCCAGGCGGTGAACCGGATGGATTGATTCGCTTCCGAATTTATTCTCAAGCCATTCCTGTGCTGAAATCCTGCCATCGAGACCTGGCACTGATGGCATGCCGGATGGTTTGCTGATGGCGATGAATGTGTCGTCTCTGCGGATTACGACAGGGCAGTGGTCGTCATCTGATGCGTCACTCTCCAGCTCGAGGCCTTTGAGCATATATCCAAGAAGAGGACCGCATTTTGATGTGCAGGATGGGTAGAAGTGACCGTGTGAGCGAACTGCAGTATTAGGTGAGGTTCCATACCAGAACTCTCCCATTGCCAATGGTTTGAGTCCCTGTTTGTAGGCATGCTCAAGTAATTTTGGTGCAGCGCAGTCTCCTGTGCCGCCCTGAGGTGTCAGGCCCTGGGATGAGAAGATTTCATGGATTGACGCTTCTTCTCCGCAGGCATTGTGTACTTTATAGTTTTCGAATATCCACTGTTGAAGTGCGTCTGACAATGCTGCTCTTTTTTGAACTTGTTTGTCAATGTTGTCCTTGAAACCCTGTAAGTTATATTCGATGTCCTTAATCTTTGCTTCATGTGAAAGCTTAAGGCGTTTCAGATTGGCTTTCTCGTGCTGGCTTTCTTTGATCAGGATGGACTCGTCGCATCCTTCCTTACGTTTTCTGTCACGATCCATTTTCGATGCTGCCATGCGTTCGCGCATCACTGCCAGGTCTGCATCTCTTTGTGCTTCTGCAGTCCAGAGCATCTTCATGTAGTCGTGGTACTCGCTGGCATTTCTGAGGTCGGTGATAAAATCGTTGAGGTCGTTGATTTCTGCCTCTTTCTGTTTGTAATATCCATCAGGGTCGTTCAGGTCAAAAATCGGAGGAACGAAGCCTTCGATCATACTGCATCCGCCCACACTGCCGGAAAAGCCGGCGAGATATATTGGTTCAGATTCATCCTTCTCAGACTTGCAGACCAGGACTCCAAGCATCTTTCCTTCCTTGAATCCCCTGCAGACTTTGTCTGGAAGCAAGCCTTCGGATATTCTCTTGTCCAGATCGGATATGACAAATTCTGCCGCAATCTTCACAAGAGGATGCGGACTGTAACGGAAGGGGTTGGTGAATTTGTCTGTCACAGTTTGACGTTATTAAGAATATATTCTCTGCAGAACTCGCAGAGTCCGCATTCCTGACATTTAGGCTTGCGTGCGGTGCATACGTATCTGCCGTGAAGAATTAGCCAATGATGTGCCTTGCCTCTCAGTTCTTCTGCAAAACCGGCAGTAAGGTCCTTCTCTACAGCCTCCACTGTGGTGCCGTCTGACAAACCTATTCTTCTGGAAACTCTGAATACGTGGGTGTCAACTGCTATGACAGGCTTGTTGTATATGATGGAAGCGATTACATTGGCAGTCTTGCGGCCTACTCCGGGCAGTGTTTCAAGTTCTGCAACTTCTGACGGAACCTCTCCGCAGAAGTCAGAAACCAGTTTTGTGGCCATCCCGATAAGATGCTTGGCCTTGTTGTTCGGGAATGATATAGATTTTATCAGTTCGTAGACCTCTTCGAAACTTGTCGAGGCCAGGTCCTGTGGCTGGGGAAAGCGTTTGAATATCACCGGTGTGTGCATATTTACTCTCTTGTCTGTGCACTGGGCTGAAAGTATGACTGCAATCAGCAGGTGAAAAGGGGAGTCGTAATGCAGTTCGCTTTCGGCTGTCTCCATGTTTGCCGAAAACCATTCTGTGACCTTATGGAATAAATCTGCTCGTGTCATATCAGATGGTGAGCTCAAGTTCAGTCACTTCATCCACTTCCTGCTCGTGGCAGGTCTCTTCCTTGCAGACCATTACTCTGCCCGGATATTTCTCGAAGATCTGTCTGTTGTGTGTCACCATGACGATGGCTGTGCCTTTCTCCTTGTTGATTCCTGTGAGAAGCTTCATGATTCCGTCAGCTGTCTCGTTGTCCAGATTTCCTGTGGGCTCGTCGGCAATGATCACTTCAGGCTCATTCAGAAGGGAGCGTGCAATGGCGATTCTCTGCTGCTCTCCGCCGGAAAGCTGGTGAGGCATCTTGTGGATCTTTCTGTCCATACCCACTGCCGTCAGCACCTCGTTGATACGTTTTGTCATCTGGCTCTCTGATTTCCAGCCAGTTGCGCGGAGCACAAAGCGCAGGTTCTCCTCCACGCTGCGGTCCATAAGAAGCTGGAAGTCCTGGAAGACCACGCCCATCCTGCGTCGAAGATAGGGGATATCCTTCTCCTTCATGTTCACCAGATCGTAGCCGCAGACCATTCCCTTTCCCTTGTGAAGAGGGTTCTCTGCAATCATTGTTCTGATGATGGATGTCTTTCCGGTTCCGACCTTTCCAACAATATATACGAAGTCTCCGGGATAGATGTCGACGTCAAATCCATATATGACTGTGGCCTCTCCATTGAGGATGTCGGCGTCTTTGAAGGAAATCAGTGGTTTCTTGTCTTCCATATGTGACAATTTAAGGTGAAATCGTACAAATATAGTGGAAAAAATTGTTAATTTTGTATTTTGTAGTTATTTGAACGTAAAGAATTGAAGAACAGATGATATATCGAAGATTGATTATAGGCTTGTCCTTGATGCTTTTGAGCATGGGGCTTGATCTTGGAGCACAGAATATGCGCGATGCTCTTAATCTTTTTGACCATGGAATGTATAGCGGATCCCGTCTCTATTTTGATGAGATGGCATCTGAAAACCACACATCCGAGCCGGAAGGCTATGCCGTTCTTTGTGATGTAAGGCAGGAGGTTCCCGGTTATATCCGCACGATGAACAGATTCCTTGCAGAGAATCCGCATTCTCCGCTCATTTCCCAGATACGTTATGCACATGCCCTCAATCTGTTTGATGCAGGGGATTATGCCGCAGCAGCGGATGAGTTCGCGGCAGTCAAGGTAAAGCGCCTTCACAGAGATCAGCGTGCCGAGTACCTGTTCAGAAAGGCATATTGCGCTTTGGAGAATTCCAGGAATCAGGAGGCTCTCGAAGGTTTCAAGGAGGTGGAGAAGTATCCGGAGTCTGATTATACCGCTGCGTCCAGATATGCAATAGGTTATATAAACTATGACATGAAGAACTTTGAGGAGGCTCTCAAGTGGTTTGAGATGTCCAGGAAAGACTCGAGGTTTGCAGAAATGTCATCATATTATATCCTGGAGTGCCGTTTCATGCTTTCTGACTATGAATATGTGATTGCAGAAGGCGTGAAGATGTATCCGAATATTCCGGATGAGCGTAAGGCTCAGCTGGCGCGTATAATTTCAGAATCATGGCTTGTGCTCGGAGATGCGGAGAAGGCTCGTGAATATATGGAACTCAATGCATCGGGAGGCGGTCAGCCTAAGGGACGTGCAGATTGGTTCTACCGTGGTTCTGTTCTCTATGCCGTGAAGGACTACAAGGGGGCTATCGAAAGCTTCAACATGATGGGTGAGCGCAAGGATTCGATCGGTCAGATTGCCAGCTATCAGTTGGCTTATTGCTATATCCAGACCAGGAACAAGGTCGCTGCCTTGGATGCATTTTCTTCTGCCTCAGCACTTTCATATGATGAGAAGATCAAAGAGGACTCATTCTTCAACTATGCGAAGCTGGCCTTCGACCTTAACAATGATGCGTCTGTCTTCAAGGACTATCTGATAAGATATCCGAATACATCCAAAGGTGAGATGATATACGGCTATATCGCTGTCGCCGCCCTTCATAACCGTGATTATGCAGGCGCAGTTGCCGCTTATGACAATATCGACTACCTCGAAGGAGATATGCGCTCCAATTATATGAAGGCCAATTACCTTCGTGCAGAACAGCTTATTTCCCGCGGAGCTTATCGCAGTGCAATCCCATGCCTGAAGGCTGCCACATTCTATTCTGACCGTGGAAGCAGGATCAATCAGCTTTCGCGTTTCTGGCTGGCTGAATCGTATTACCGAGATGAGCAGTATGCTCAGGCGCGCCAGATCTATACAGACCTGTATAATACCTCTGCACTTTTCGGCAGCGAGGAATCAGGGCTCATCGTATACAACATCGCATATACATATTACAAGGAAGGCAACTATGCTCTTGCAGACAAGTGGTTCATGGAGTATCTTTCCGCAAGCTCCGTCAGGTACCGCAAGGATGCTCTTGAGAGACAGGGAGACTGCTGTTTCATCACAAAACAGTATGAGAGGGCTTGCCAGGCATATGATAAGGTTCTCAGTCTGTATTTCGATGTGAATGATATATATCCGTACTATCAGTCAGGTCTCTCTTATGGTCTTGCCAAGAATGTGGACAAGAAGATACAGTTGCTTTCAAACGTTCTTCAGGCATCTCCTGAGTCGCGATTCTATCCTGAGGCCATGTATGAACTCGGACGTTCATTCGTGGTGAAGGAGGAAGATGAAAAGGCTGCTGAATGTTTCAATAGAATCGTCGACTCGGTGAAGGACAGCACCTTTGTTGCAAAGGCATATATCGAGCTGGGTTCCATCTCGCGAAACCAGTCTCAGTTCAATGAGGCGTTGTCCTATTACAAGACTGTGGTTGAGAAGCTGCCGCTTTCCGGTTATGCGGAGGATGCCCTGATTGCCATAGAATCCATCTACCAGACACGCAATGAGCCGGAAGAGTATCTTGCATACATCGAGAACATCGGCAAGGGAGCGACCAAGACGGCAGACGAGAGGGAAGTGATGATATTCAATGCAGCTGAGCAGATTTTCCTGTCTGAGAACTACCAGAAGGCGCTTGTGGCCCTTGAGGGATATCATGAGAAATATCCGGATGGCAAGTTTGCATATAAGGCTGATTTCTATATGGCTGAGTCATATAAGAGTCTTGGAATGAAGGAGCAGGCATGTGACAGCTATAGAAAGGTGATATCGGACGGAGAAGGTTCGTTTGTCGAGCTCTCGATCCTTAATTTTGCGAATATCTCATACAGCCTCGAGCGCTGGGAGGAAGCATATGGAGGATATTCTTCATTATATAGCTCTGCTCTTCTGGAGAATAATACTTTTGTTGCTCTGACAGGTATGCTGCGTTCTGCATACAGGGGACGTGACTGGGCCAATGCCATCCAGAAGGCGGATATGCTGATGGAGGACCAGCGTTCGGATGAAGACCTCAAGGTTGAGGCAAAATATGTGAAGGCAAAGTCGTATCTGGCAACCAGTAGAAGAGATGCTGCGATGGAGATTCTTAATGAACTTGCGGCGGATCCTAAGACTGAATATGGAGCAGAGGCTGCATATCTTCTGATCGTAGACTGCTATGACAGAGGTGAGTTTGAGGAGGTTGAAAACAAGGTATATGCCTTTGCTGATTCGGGCTCTGAGCAGACCTACTGGCTGGCTAAGGGATTCGTCATTCTTGGTGACTCTTTTGTGGAAAGAGGTGAACTCAAACAGGCCCGCGCGACCTTCGAAAGTGTAGTGGAAGGCTACTCTCCGCAGAGAAATGACGACGATGTGATCTCAAGTATCGAGATGCGTTTGATAAAGCTTGAAGAAATTGAAAATAAGGACATTTAATAAAAATGTTAATAATGAGGACCAAAATTGTTATATCGATAGTTTTCTGCTTTTTGGCCCTTTCTGCGGCTGCTCAGAATCTTGATCCTACTGTTGAGGTGAGCCGTGAGTACGAGGGTAAGCTGGTGGAGGTTCACAAGCCTGTCTTCAAGATGGCTGTGCCTGATTCTCTCACCCGTTTTGCTCTGGATTTCGATTATTTTGTGCATGATAATCCATACAAGGGTTCGTATGAGTTCAACCCATATCTCCTTAGCATGAAGCCGAGTGCTTCGGACAATGGGGAACATCGTTTCTTTCTCAAGGCAGGAGCCGGTTATCAGCTTCATCCTACCTTGGATCTGATCTGGTCTCCAGGCTTCGAACGCAAGGGATTCAATATGGATGTCTATGGCATGCACAGGTCGTTTGTCGGTAATTATCTGCCGGTGTCCCCGGATGAGCAGCAGTGGTTCGGATATGACCTGCTTTCCAAGGCAGGAGTCGTGTTGAAGCATGACTGGGAGAAGGTGGCCCTTGATTATTCTGCAGGCTACTATGGAATGGCTCAGAAGGACCGCCTGTGGAAACGCATGTACAATGCTGCTGATGCATCGGTGGGAATCCATACAAAGCCTGCATCGCGCGAGAATCTCAGGTTCGATATGGAACTCGACTACAGGTTCGGAGAGGATGTTGTTGGAGATTCAAAGCTTCATGAGAATCTCGGTACATTGAAGATGCAGCTCAGCCAGATGTGGAAGAGCGCCCAGAGCATGAATTTTGGTCTGGAGGCCAACGTGGCAAGTTATGGCAGTGCATTCAATCAGTTTGCGGGAGATGTCGCATTGACTCCAAGCTATGTGTATAACAACGAAAGGTTTTCTGCAAATCTTGGACTGCGGATATCAAAGATGCTGACACGTAAGGATGTCAACGAGCAGTATGTATATCCTGATGTCAGTGTTTCATATTTCCTCTTGCCGCGTTCTTTGAGAGTCTACTTCAATGCTGCCGGCGGTGGTGCATTTGATTCATATTCCTCAACAATTGCTGTCAATCATCATGTTACACATCTAATGTCGCCTGATATTCTGGGATACACGGTTGAAAGAGTGGGAGTTACTGCCGGCTTTGACGGACGTGTGACGGATAAGTTCACTTATGATATCAGGGCTGGATATGTGAATTATGCAAATTATCGCCACTATACTGTTGATGCTGAATTGTCATCGTTCTCAATGACTTATCTTGATGCTCAGAAGCTGTTTGCATGCATTGACTGGGCGCTTGATGTGGAAGGCTTCCGCTTTGATGGAACTGTTTCATACGACCACTATCTTCCAGGAAACTATGGAGATGTTCCAAGTGGTCATGTTGTTCTCAAACCTGTTGCTCTTACAGGGCATTCTGCAGTTGAATATAAGTGGAGGAATAGGGTTGTCTGTGGTGTCGAGGCTGACTTTTCAACAGCCCGCAAGGGAGCAGGTGTAATGATTCCCGGTTATGTGGACCTGGGAGCCTATGCAGAGTATGCCACAGCCAGAGGCATTTCTTTCTGGGTGAGTGCAGGCAATCTTTTGAATCAGACTGTCCAGAAGACCCCTCTGTATGCTGAAAAAGGAGTGTATTTTACAGCAGGAATCTGCTTGAATTTGTAAAGATAATTTGCTCGGAATTGGAATATTTTTGCTAAATTTGTCCGGTTTATTAGCTACGCTAAAAGTGGCGCATTAAATGACAAGATAAAGTAAAAATATAACAATGAGCGAAGAGGTAATCAACAACACTTCTGCGGAGCAGTACTCCGCGAACAGTATTCAGGTCCTTGAGGGCCTTGAGGCCGTTAGAAAAAGACCTTCAATGTACATCGGTGATGTGGGTGAAAGAGGTCTTCATCACCTTGTTTATGAGGTTGTGGACAACAGTATCGACGAGGCTCTTGCCGGATATTGTACACACATTGAAGTTTCAATCAACGAAGATAATTCAATCACAGTAAAGGATAATGGTCGTGGTATCCCTACCGGTATGCACGAGAAAGAGAATCGTTCAGCCCTTGAGGTGGTTCTCACAGTGCTTCATGCCGGTGGTAAGTTCAGCAAGGACAGCTACAAGGTGTCAGGTGGTCTCCATGGTGTGGGTGTATCCTGCGTGAATGCCCTTTCTGACTATCTTAAGGCTGAGATTCACCGTGAGGGTAAGATCTTTGTCCAGGAGTATTCGCAGGGTAAGCCGTACAAGCCGGTTGCCGTTGTGGGTGAGGCTGAGGATACAGGTACGATCGTGACCTTCCATCCGGATCCTGAAATCTTCCAGGTTACGACAATCTACAAATACGATACTCTTGCAGCCCGTCTCCGTGAGCTTGCATATCTCAACAAGGGTATCCATCTTTCTCTTACAGACAAGCGTACACTTGTCAATGATGTTGACGAGAACGGCAACGAACTTGAGACTCAGCATTACAGAAGTGATGTATTCTACTCGAAGGAGGGTCTTCGTGAGTTCGTGGAGTATCTCGATGGCGGTGCTGAGAAGCTCATCGAGTCTCCTATCTATCTCGAGACAGACAAGATCATTCCGATCGAGATCGCTCTTCAGTACAACACAAGCTACACAGAGAAGATTTATTCATACGTAAACAATATCAACACCATAGAGGGTGGTACTCACCTCCAGGGTTTCAAGATGGGTCTTACAAGAACCCTCAAGAACTATGCTGCTGAGGCTGGTCTTCTCTCGAAGCTCAAGTTTGATCTTGCTGCAGATGACTTCCGTGAAGGTCTCACTGCGGTTGTGTCAGTGAAAGTGGCTGAGCCTCAGTTTGAGGGACAGACAAAGACCAAGCTTGGTAACGGCGAGGTAGTATCTGCTGTTTCGCAGGCGACTGCTGCTGCTCTCGAGGCATATCTTGAAGAGAATCCAAGAGAGGCCAAGATGATTGTCGAGAAGGTGATTCTCGCTGCAACTGCCCGTCACGCTGCCCGTAAGGCTCGTGAGATGGTTCAGAGAAAGACAGTCATGTCGGGTGCTGGTCTCCCTGGTAAGCTTGCCGACTGCTCGTCGCGTGATCCTGAAATCTGCGAGCTCTTCCTCGTCGAGGGAGACTCTGCGGGTGGTACTGCAAAGCAGG
>JAEIGA010007308.1_pt1 | contig 16797 bp, 9 predicted proteins | sample 9270691 | NCBI WGS metagenome assembly JAEIGA01 (sample SAMN17057246, study PRJNA624740) | gut metagenome | biome: biome; isolation source: fecal sample | host: Bos grunniens | place: China: Xizang | collected 2019
ACGACTCTACGTCAAATCCGCAATGTAATAGCCTCAATATCAGTGATATATAGAATATGCGTGCTCACTTCGAACGGCACGCATATTATGCATATGTCTGTCTACCAATTGATTACACTCCATACTCGCAGCACCGCATCAAGGAAAGAATTCTGCAATTCTATTGACAAGAGTTGATTTTGATGCTCCCTAGCAGGCTTTAGTTTTATATGGCCGACTGTCAGTCAATTATGCGCCATGCTAGGCTGCCGATCTTCTGTTGTCTGACAAGCGTAAACTATAAATGATTGCATATCTTGCTCTTGGAAATTTCGTGGCATAAAATTATATTTGCAAATTACACTTATTGTCAGCAAAAAGGTTTAGAATTAATTTATACAAAAACAATTATGAGATTACGTAATCTGATATCATGTCTCCTGACATCGGCAGCAATTGCTGTTTCATGTGTCGATGAGACAACACACATCGGTACTCCAAAGCTCACTTTGGGTACTGATGCTCTCTCTTTTGACAAGGAAGGTGGAGAGCAGACCGTTACTGTTGCGGCTACCCGTGACTGGAGCGTCGAGACTGACGCAGAGTGGATTGCTGTGAATCCTGAGAAAGGGGAATATTCAGCAGACCCTGCTCAAGTCACTGTTTCTGTGCTCGCAAACGAAGGAATGGACAGGTCAGCAGACTTGAAGTTCACCATCAACATGGTCACAAAGTACCTTACAGTTTCTCAGAAGGGCCCTAAGGGAAGCGCCGACCAGATGATCATCTATTACAACGACTTCGACAAGGTTACTGCTGAGAAGACATACGGCAGCAGCAATGCCAGCTGGCCATACCTTGATCAGTTCGACGGCTGGAAGAACCAGACAGGAACAGGTTCGGCAAACGTAAGTTATAGCTTCAAGGCAATGTCTGCACGTGCAAACTCAAATTCTGACAGCAATTATTCGGATTATCCAGGTTCAGGAAAGAACAACATGTTCTTCGGTGCTGCAGCATATTTTGCTGTCAAGAACATCGCTCTGAACGGCACCAAGGACATAAAGATGACTTTCGGAACAGAGAAGTACTCACAGGAACTTGGAAGCATCTTCCTGAATTCAGAGTATCATATCTGGCTCAGCAACGACGGCAGCAAGTGGGTGGAACTCACAGACTACACCTTCACCGGAGGTACAACAGAAGGCCGTTGGAACATAGTAGAGGCCACATTCTCAGTGCCTGAAGGAACATCATCGCTTTCTGTCTGCATGGTTGTTGATGCTGCAAGTTCTTATCGTCTCGATGACCTCAAGCTTGTCATCGCAGATAAGGCCGGAACAGCTGTGGACTTCAGCAAGGCTGTAGAAAAGGATTTCAACGATGGTACCACAGGCGGCAACACCGGTGACAATACCGGTGGAAACCAGGGAGGAAACACAGGTGGCAACACCGGTGGAGAGACACCGGAAGGAACGATTTTCTTTGAGTCGTTTGAATCAAGCCTCGGAAGTTTCACAATAGACAACAAGAATCTCCCTTCTGCGGTTTCTGCGATATGGGTGTCTGATGCTCAGTACAAATGTGCCAAGGCTACTGCCTATGTGTCAAGTACCCAGCAGAACCATGCATCCGAGAGCTGGCTTGTGTCTCCTGAGATAGACCTGACTTCACAGACAGAGGCATACTTTACTTTCGAGCACGCCGGAAACTATTTCGGAACAGTGCAGAATGAGGTGTTCGCCCTTATCTCAAAGGATAACGGAGCCAGCTGGACTCAGCTTGATATCCAGGAGTACTTTACAGGCTGGTCTTTCGTTGATGCAGGATATTGGGATCTCAAGGACTATGTAGGTAAGAAGATCAAGGTTGCATTCAAATATGTCAGCACAGCAGCCAAGGCCGGTACATGGGAGGTAAAGAATGTGGCTGTTGTAGCGGGAAAGCATGAGGCTGAACCAGAACCGGAAAAGCCGGACCTTCCTGCAGGAAATCAGATTAAAGTGGCTACAACTGCTACCGGAATGACATGGGCCGCTGACTCGCATCCTACCTATGGATCAGGATTCTCAGCATCGGCAAACGGCCTGAAGGTGGCTTATTTCAAGCACAAGAGTACGACAGAGCCGATAGAGGCAAAGAGCGACCATGTGAGAGTCTATAAGTCAAGCGCTCTGGTACTGACTCTTGAGAACGGTGGCAAGTTCAAGTATATCAGTTTCGTGACAACCGGTGGCGACCATTGCAACAGATATACTGTCCCTTCAGGAGAGGTTACAGTGTCGGGTAATGATGTCATCTGGACCGGTAGTGCAGACAGCCCGTTTGTGGGTGAAATGACAGAAAGCCAGTTGAGAATCAAGGAAATCACTGTAGTATATGAATAAGATGAACAGACTGCTGCACATAATCGTGCAGGCTGTAATTCTCGTTCTCATAGTAGGGCTTATAGTAGCTTCATGTGAAAAGGAGATGGAATCAGGGGTTCTGGAGGTGTCAGTGAAGACATCTTCAGTATCTGCCGATGCCGGCTCCATGTATGTAAAGGTAAGATGTGCAGGAGATTGGACTCTTGTCCTGTCGGATTATACATGGGCAAGCATATCTCCTTCTTCCGGAAGTGGTGACAAGAATACGGTTGTCTTGTCTTATGACAGAAACGATGGTGAAACGAAGCGTCCGCTGACGATTTCTGTATCATCCGGCAAGAAGACCAAGTCTTGTTCGATAGTGCAGAATGCTCCTGAAAAGCAGCCCGTACCTGGTGACGGCCAGGAGAATGATGAAAGACCGGGACCGGAACCTGATGGAAACCTCAGAAAGACCGGATGGCTTGAACTTCCGAAGATGGATGACGCAGGTCTCAAGTTCTTCTTCCATGATTTTGACATGAACGGAAAGACCTATAGAAATTATTCGTTCGGTTGGAGTCAGAAGGATCTTGTAGCCCTTTGGGTTGCCTATCCTTTGTGCAAGACCTACACCAACAAGACTACCGGAAGGACTGATGAATGGGCCTATGATCCGCTTCTTGGGCCGGAACTTTCTTCGGCTCCGTTTGCCGGCTATGGTGGAGATTATGCCAGGGGACACCAGCTTCCGTCTGCCGACAGGCTTTGCACAAGGGAAGCGAATGAACAGACCTTCTACGGTACCAACCTGACCCCTCAGCTCAACCAGCACAATGAAGGAATATGGTCGAATATTGAAGGAAAGGTAAGGACATGGGCTAATACATCCGACACCACCTACGTTCTGACAGGCTGTGTGGTGAAGGGAAGCACAAAGTTCACGACTGACTCGGATGGTAAGAAGATGACAGTCCCTACGGCCTATTACAAGGCTATACTTCGATATCATAAGGCATCCACCATCAGCCAGTGGACGGCAGTGGGGCTCTACACCGAGCATAAGGACTATGGTAGCGCAAAGAGTGACCTCAAGGCTGTTGCCATGTCCATAGACGAGTTGGAGGACAAGACAGGAATGGACTTCTTCGTGAATCTTCCTGCGATGCTCGGGGATGACAAGGCAGCCGTCATCGAGGCTCAGAATCCGAAGGATGCCGCATATTCCCAGATCTGGGGGTGGTAACAGAAAAAGATGACAGATGAAAAGATTTTTATACATATTTCTGGCTCTCGCCCTATGCTGTACGGGAGCTGATGCCAAAAAGAAAGCAGAACGGGCATATGTCATAGGGTTCTACAACCTTGAGAACCTTTTCGACACCTATAACGACCCTGCCAAGAACGATGAGGAGTTCCTTCCGGACGGAAAGAACAAGTGGACAGATGTCAAGTATCAGAAGAAGCTCTCCAATATGGCGCGTGTGATAAAGGAGATGAAGGAGGAGAACGGACGATACCACACTATCCTTGGAGTGAGCGAGATAGAAAACAGGCTTGTGCTTGAAGACCTTGTCTCCGATCCGCAGATTGCAGATGCCAACTATCAGATCATCCATTATGACGGTCCGGACAGGCGTGGTGTGGATGTGGCCTTGCTGTATAAGCCGGAGCAGTTCACATATCTTGACAGCGAGTCCATCCCTTATACCTTCGAAGGAAGTTCGATCGACTTTGTGATGACAAAGAAGGAGCAGGATTACTTCAAGACCAGAGATATTCTCATGGTACATGGAACGATAGACGGGGAGCATTTTGCCTTCTATGTAGCCCACCTTCCATCACGTGCCGGAGACAAGAAGGGAAGCAACCAGCTCCGTGACAGAGGCGGTGAGATCATGTATGAACATGCCATGAAGATGCAGCAGAAATATCCCGGCATAAAGATAGTCTGCATGGGAGATATGAATGACAACCCTACAGACCCAAGCATGGCAGAGTATCTTCATGGAAAAGAGTTTCTGGAAGATGTTTCCGACACAGATTTCTACAGCCCTTTCATCAGGCTTCTGAAGGATGGTCACGGTTCCCTTGCCTATAGAGGCGTATGGAGCATCTATGACCTTCTTCTGGTGAACCGCTCGCTTGCCGAGGCTCCCGACGGAGGTCTCAAGCTTGCAGCTCTCGGAAAAAAGCAGTACCATGGCCATGTGTTCAAGAAAGCCTTTCTGACCAATCAGGAAGGTCAGTACAAGGGAACTCCTTTCAGGACATTTTCCAATGGTGCGTTCATAGGCGGATACAGCGACCATTATCCGACCTACATTGTTATAACAAGATAGTAAGAATAAAGATGAAGAAAGTATTGTTACTTATTGCAGCTGTATTTTGTGCAGTTTCTCTCTATGCTCAGAAGAGCGACTGGGGAGGAGTGACCGGTACGGTGGTCAACCGTGCAGGAAGAGTCCCTGTGGCCAATGCGGAACTTACAGTATCGCAAAGTGGTGAGACTGTTGCAACCTTGAAGACCGATGAAGGCGGAAAATTCCTGGTGGAGGGGCTTCCGAACGGTATGTATGATATGAAGGTGAAAGCTCAGGGTTTCCTCGATGCAAACGTCAATGTCACCATTGAGGGCTATGTGAAGGACCTGATCTTTGTCGGCCTTGTGGCAGAGACAGTTGTCGCAGAGGTGGATGATTCGAGCTTTGCCGAGTTCGATATGGACGACTCGGGATATGATGACACGCCTACCATCCTCTTCGGATCAAACGACCCATATAACGACATCGTCAGTTATGGTTTCAGCAATATCCGTTTCAAGAATCGAGGCTATACGAGTGAATCGCAGGAGGTGCTTCTCAGCGGCGTGAGGATGAATGATGCCATCACCGGATATTCTCCTTACAGCCTGTGGAGCGGTCTGAATGAGGCCACACGTGCCAAGGAGACCACCATCGGAAGCGAGGTTGCCTCAAGAGGATTCGGAGGATACAACGGAGTGACCGACATCAATGCCATGCCTTCTTCTGTGCGTACCGGATGGCGTTTCAGCGCTCTTACCAACAGTGCTCTATACCGTCTCCGTCTCATGGCAAATTACGCGTCAGGAGAGATGGACAATGGCTGGTCTTATGCGGTAAACGTGTCTGCAAGAGTCGGTGGCAACGATTGGGTGCAGGGAGTATATTATCGTAATTTTGCATACTATTTCGGTGTTGAGAAAAAGTTTTCTGATGCCCATAAGCTCAGTTTCGTAACTTTTGCGGCACCAGGTCAGAGAGGCGCCCAGAATGCTTCGACGCAGGAGGTATATGACCTCATGGGGGACAACATGTACAACTCGAACTGGGGTTATCAGAATGGCAAGATCCGCAATTCACGTGTACGCAAGACCTTCGAACCTGTGACCATCCTTAAGTACACTTCAAGCCCTTCAGATGACATGGAGACCAATGTCACCCTCTTATGGCGCACAGGAAAGAACGGTTACACCGCACTCGACTGGTATGATGCGGCAGATCCACGTCCTGACTACTACCGCAATCTTCCAAGCTATTTCTGGATGAAGGATCAAGACTATAACAGAAATAATTTCGAGAAGTACTCATGGGCCAAGGATGCATGGGAAAACAACATTCCAGAATATGCGCATCTCAACTGGGACCGTCTCTACAACGTGAACTGGAATAATCTGGATGAAAACGGTCTGCGCCGTTCAAAATATGCTGTAGAGGAGCGCCGTGTCGATCAGAATGACATCCATTTCAATGCAGATGTGAAATATGCTCCGGAGGAGTACCTTACCATCACCGGAGGTTTTGCATACAGATGGAACAGGACAGAGTATTACAAGATTCTGGCAGACCTTCTGGGTGGTGATTATTATGTCAATATCGACCAGTTTGCAGAGCGCGACTTCGCATCTTCTCCAACTATGGTCCAGAACGACCTTGATTATTATATCTGGCATGGGGAGGCTCAGAAGCTGAAGGAAGGAGACAAGTACGGATATGACTATTATGCCCATGTGCGCAATGCCAACCTTTGGGCGAATGCGGCTCTGGACCTTGGACAGCTGAAGGTCAACGCTGCTGCTGAAATAGGTCATTCGGAGTTCTGGAGAGAAGGACTTGTGAGAAAGGGTATGTTCGCAGGTCTGAACCATGACGGCAGTGAATATGTATTTAACGGCAAGGTGCTTACCACATACGATCCCGCGACAGGCAAGGCCATCACTTCGATGGGAGAGTCTGAGAAGTCAAGATTCCTTACCTACTCGTTCAAGGCAGGTGCTCAGTACCAGATGACAGGAGGACATCGTTTCTATGCAAATGCAGGCTATTTCAATGACGCTCCGACATTTGCTCAGTCTTTCATTTCTCCTCGCACAAGAAACACTGTCGCTCCAGGCCTGACAACCGTGAAGACAACATCTGCTGACATCAACTATCAGTACAGCAACGAAGGATATAACCTCCGTTTCACAGGATTCTGGACTGCTATCAAGGACCAGACAGACATGATGAGCTTCTATGATGACTCGCAGAATTCCTTCACCAACTTCTGTATGACAGGAATCGACCAGAGACATGTCGGAATAGAGCTGGGCTTCAGCTTCCCGATCCTTGTCAAGGACCTTTCTCTCCAGGGAGCGGTCAGCTATGGCGAGTATGTATATACATCAAATCCTCGCATGACGCAGACCATCGACAACAGTGCGGAAGTGGTTGTGTCAAACCAGCTTGTTCCATATTGGGCCTCGCATCCTGTATTCAAGAAGCAGGAACTGAACGGTGAGACCATTTATCAATATGATGAAAGCGGCAATCCTGTCGTTGAACGTTGGCAGAAGCACTATGTCCCTTCTACTCCTCAGCTTGCGACAAGTCTCGGACTCAACTACAGGACCAGCTCATATTGGTTCTTTGAACTTGAAGGACAGTATTTCGCGAACTCATACCTTGACATGAACCCGCTCTACAGGACAGACATGGCAACTGCAGGACCGGACAAGGTCGTGACACCGGTGGAGGTGGAGTACATGGCGGCTCAGGAGAAGTTCGACCCTGTCTTCCTTGTAAATGCAAGCATAGGCAAGTCATGGTATCCGAACCGAAAATACAACATCGGATTCTCTCTTAATCTCCAGAACATCACCAACCATAAGGCGGTGAAGACAGGAGGATACGAGCAGACACGACTCATCGACAGCAAGAGCTGCGAGAGATACTACAGATTTGATTCCAAGTATTTCTACATGCAGGGATTTAACTATATGTTGAACCTTTATTTCAGATTCTAAAAAGATGAAAAGAATATATGCATTATTGATCATGTCTGCGGCCCTGTTCGCAGGGTGTGCTGAATTTGAGCCTGTCTTTACGGGTGAATACGACAGTCCGGACAGATTCCGCATCTGGCAAGATTCTGATTTTGAACATCTTACAACCATAGCGGCTGTAAAGGATATGTATGTCGACAACGGCAGCAAGCCGGTTACGATTCAGAAACCATGCGTCATCAAGGGCCAGGTCACCACATCTGACCAGGTGGGTAACCTCTACAAGAGCCTCTATATCCAGGACGGTACGGCAGGCATCGAGATAAAGATCGGAAAGAACGGCCTTTATAATGAGTACAAGCTTGGCCAGTGGGTGTATGTCGAGTGTGAAGGACTCACTGTCGGAGACTATAACGGAATGATACAGGTGGGTTACAGTGATCCTACAGGGGAGTATGAGACCTCATATCTCGAACATTCATGGCTTATCGATACCCATGTCTTCAAAGGCTCTTATGGTGATCCTGTGCAGCCGGTCGAGGTGAAGGAGGCTGACCTGAGAAAGAAGGAGAATCTTGGAAGACTTGTGACAATCAAGGGACTGAAGTACGGAGACGAGACTTTTTGCCTCATCTATGTGAACCCGAATCTTTCAGGAGAAGCCAAGAAGGCTCCAAAGAACAGGATATTCCTTTCTACAGATTATGGCGAGACACCTAAGACTTGGGGAATCACTACATGGGCAATGTCTTCGAAGCTTTTTGAACAGCATCTCCTTGCAGGAAATTTCGACAGTGCGGCTCTGCAGGACGATTCGATGAAGGTCAGTGAGTTCAAGCAGAAGGACGGAAGCTATGCTATAATCCCTACCGCCTACGCAGTCAGCCAATACTTCAAGATGGGCAAGGCTACAGTCCAGGTCCGTTCAAGCGGATTCGCCCGTTTCTCAGATGAAGAGATAGACCCGGATGTACTGGCCGGCAAGGCTACAGTCGATTTTACCGGCATCCTTACAGAATATGACGGAGAGTCACAATTTACACTGATCGATCTTAACGGAGTAAAAATCAACAGATAATGAAAAAAGTTATATTAATGGCAGCAGTCATGACAGCAGTTTCATGTTCGTCAAACCCGTTCCTTTCAGAATGGGATACCCCTTACGGAATTCCAGACTTTACAAAAGTCCAGGAGAAACACTATATCCCTGCAATAGAGTATGGCATAGAGCAGCAGCAGGCAGAGATCGACGCCATCGTTGCGGATCAGAATGCACCGACATACGAAAATGTAGTGGTTGCATACGAGCGTTCAGGCTCAGTGCTTGACAGGGTGTCGAATATTCTCTTCAATGTTTCAGAATCAGATGCAACTGAATCTCTTCAGAAGATAGTGGAGCAGGCTCTTCCGCTTCTTTCTGTACATAGCGACAATATTTTCATGAATCCTGGTTTCTTTGCAAAGGTTGAGGTTCTCTACAACGATATGGACAACCTTGGTCTCAATCAGGAGCAGAAGATGGTTCTCAAGAAGCTCTATAACGCATTCGTGAAGAATGGTGTCGCTCTTGGCGAAGCCGAACAGGCGCGCATGAGAGAGATCAATATGGAACTTTCGTCCCTTTCAAACACCTTCGGCAACAATCTTCTTGCAGAGAACAACGCTTTTGCACAGGAATTCGGAGTGTCGATATCGGAGTATCCCGGAGCAATGGCCTCAACTGAAGACAGGGCTCTCCGCGAGAAGATGTTCAAGGCATACGCTTCACGTGGAAACAACGGCAATGCCAACGACAACAAGGACCTTATCATGAAGATGATGGCTCTGCGCATCGAGAAGGCAAAGCTCCTCGGTTATGAGAACCCTGCCCAGATGATACTTGCTGACAAGATGGCCGGCAACCCTGAGGCAGTGGACGCTTTCCTTGCAGGTATCATGGCTCCAGCTGTGAAGAAGGCAAAGGAAGAGATTGCAGACATGCAGGCAATAATGAACGAAGACATCAAGGCAGGTATTCTTCCTGCAGGTTCAGAGATCGAGCCTTGGGACTGGGCTTTCTATGCCGAAAGGGTGCGTAAGGCAAAGTTCGCCCTCGATGAAGAGGAAGCAAGACAGTACTTCAAGATGGAGAATGTTCGCGAAGGCGTATTCAATACAGCTCACAAGCTCTTCGGTCTTAATTTCGAGAAGCTTGAGAACATTCCTGTCTACCATGAGGATGTTGAAGGATTCAAGGTGACTGATGCCGACGGTTCTCTTATCGGAGTTCTTCTCACTGACTATTTCCCACGCAGCACAAAGAGAGGCGGAGCATGGATGACCAACTTCGTCAACCAGAAGGCTCTCGATGGAAAGGATATACGTCCGGTTATCGTGAATGTGGGCAACTTCGCAAAACCTACTGCAGAAAAGCCGTCACTTCTTACAATTGACCAGGTGGGAACAATGTTCCATGAGTTCGGACACGCTCTTCACGGCCTTCTCAGCCAGTGTACATACCCAAGCGTCAGCGGAACATCGGTAGCACGAGATTTTGTGGAGCTCCCTTCTCAGATCATGGAGAACTGGGCATTCCAGAAGGAAGTCCTCGCAGACTATGCACGTCATTATGAGACAGGAGAAGTTATTCCTGATGAGCTTGTGGCCAAGATAATGGCAGCAGGCACATTCAACCAGGGATTCATGACCACAGAGCTTACTGCAGCGTCGATCCTCGACCTGAAGTGGCACATGTTGACAGCGGTACCTGCTGATGTGGAGTCATTTGAGGCAGAGGCTTGCAAGGAGATGGGTCTCATCGATGAGATCATTCCACGTTACCGCAGCACATATTTCGCCCATATCTTCAGCGGCGGATACAGCGCAGGATATTACAGCTACCTTTGGGCTGAGGTCCTTGACAAGGATGCATTCGAACTCTTTGAGCAGAAGGGTATCTTCGACACAGAGACTTCTATGTCCTTCCGTCGCAATGTCCTTGAAAAGGGCGGAAGCGATGAGCCGATGCTTCTCTACAAGAGGTTCAGAGGTGCAGACCCTGATGCAGGTGCACTTTTGAGAGCAAGAGGATTGTAATATGAACAACATATTGTCATCACAATGCATAGCTGATATGCGTGAGATATCAAGGACCGGAATATGGCCTCTTGATGCACAGCTCCGCTCCTATGCTTATCTTGAGATGATACAGGATAATGGCTGCCTTCCGGATGAGAAGGCGGCCTTTCTTGTGGAATACGGACAGCATTCCGACAGGCTTGATGAAATTTTTGATGCAGAGATTCTCAAGACTGCTGCCGCTGAACGTACCAGACCTATCGAGGACGAACTCAATGAGCTCCGGTTCAAGGCAGCAGCAGCTGAGTCGCTTCATGAATATGCCAAGGAATCCTTCGAGACCTGGCAGAGCGCAGGCGTGTTCATGCGAAAGAGAGTCCTTAAGGAACTTCGCCAGAGAGCAGGCTTTCAGCTGGAATCTCATCGCATAGGCAATTACGTTGCAAAGACCTATGACCTCATGGAAGAGGCAAGGCTCGCTTTCCAGAAGAAACAGCAGGCCTTGTATGCAGCAAATGTACAATATAAATGCAACACCAACCTTTATAAGACAATAGCTGACTTCATGTCCGCAGAACAATGACCGCTATGAACCGAATACTTCTCCTTTTTGCTCTCGCATACCTTTTTGCAGGATGTGCAGAATACCGTAATCCGGATGTCGCTCCATATGGCTGTTTTGCAGAAGGCAAGATAGCTGACATCACTCCAGAGGGATGGCTGAAAGAATTCCTCGAACGTCAGGTTGATGGTATGACTGGCCATCCTGAGTCAATGTCCTATCCGTACAATACAAGTCTCTGGGCAGGTGTCATGAAAAGGAATACGGACACATATGGACAGGATTGGTGGAGGTATGAGCAGACAGCATATTACACCGATGGCCTTCTTAAGACGGGAATCCTGCTTGAAGATCAGGACCTTGCCAATAAGGCCTGGGAAGGAATCCGATATACAATAGAAAATGCCGGTGATGACGGACTGATGGGACCAGACGGATACTGGGGCCATTGGCCTTTTGTCGTGTTCTTCCGTGTTCTGCAGGCAGCATATGAGGCGGAAGAAGATCCTATGATCCTTGAAGCAGTCAAGAAACATTACACTTCGCTCATCGAGAGTGGTTTCGAGATAGGAAAGCATCATGCTGTGAGGAAGAAGCCGTGGCGCAACATCATGAATGTTGAGGGTATCCTGTGGCTTTATGCCCGTACAGGAGAAAAGGCCTTGCTGGATTATGCTGTGGAACAGTGGGATGCAGAAGAAGGCACAGACGTCAACATGAGCGAGATGATGAGTGACAGAAGGCCATATTTCCATGGCGTGACATATTCCGAGACGATGAAGATTCCGATGCTTCTCTATGCTTATACAGGAATCGAGAAATATCTGGATGCAGCTCTACGTGCAGATGAAAAGCTCCAGAAATATCACATGCTTCCGGACGGTGTCCCTTCTGGCTGCGAATATCTTAGCGGAAACGATCCGATACTTGCTCATGAGACATGTGACATTACAGACTACACATGGTCTCTGGGACATTATCTGATGACTACCGGTGACGGACGTTGGGCCGATGCAATAGAGAAGGCTGTATTTAATGCCGGACCGGGTTCTGTCACAAAGGACTTCAAGGCCCTGCAGTATTTTTCATGTGTGAATCAGTTCATAGCAACAGGAAACTCTGACCACAATGTGTTCAAGAAAGGCAGGACATGGATGGCCTATCGTCCGACCCATGAAACAGAGTGCTGTGCAGGAAATGTCCATAGGATCATGCCGAACTATATCTCGCGAATGTGGCTGGATGGAACCGCAGAAGGAGAACTCGTTGCAGCTCTTTATGGCCCTTCAAAAGTCAGTCACCGCCTTCCGGATGGACGCATGGTGACGGTTGAGGAAAAAACTGCCTATCCTTTCGAGGGTGACATAAGATTCGTATTCAAGACAGATAAGGCTGTGAAGTTCCCGTTCACTTTCCGTATTCCTCAATGGTGCAAGGATTTCCATGTGACTGTAAACGGTGAAGAACTCGATGTCATGCCGGGAGAAGACGGTTTCTGCACCATCGAGCGCAGATTCCGTGACGGCGATGAGATATGCCTTGCCCTTGATATGCCGGTTGATGTGAAGCAATGGACCAAGGGTGAATATGTGCAGAGAGGTCCGGTTCTATATTCTTATGCAATCCCGACAACTTGGGAGGAAGATACCAAGGAATATCCGTTCATGCATGGAAAGGTGCCTGAGCATCCGGAATTCAAGTGCTGGAACATTACCCCGGCAGGGGAGTGGAACTACACTATGACAGGTGAGCCTCAGCTTGTAAAGACAGGTCATGTCGGCTATCCTTTCGACCTTGAGACAGTCCCATATAAGATTCAGGTTCCGGTGTCAAGAGTCAAGGACTGGGTTCTTGTAGATGGAATCCATACACCTCCAGTTCCCGAAGAATTTACGGTTGAAGATGGCATTCAGACTATAGAGCTGGTTCCATACGGGGCCACAACTCTTCGTCTCACGGTTTTCCCTCAGAAATAAACCTTAGCAAATATGAAACACAGAATCCTTCTTTTTGCGGCAGTCATTCTTGGAGTGTTTTCATGTACTCCTGCTGCCATTCCTGATGCTCAGGATCCTGACGTTCCAGAAGAACCGGAAACTCCGGTTGAAGTGGAAACCGTTACTCCGGATGTTCCGACCCAGGAGAATGGATATGACGGTGTTCTGGCGACTGATATAGAGCAGGATAAGGTTGTCTCCGGCGATGCCCTCTATTGGGAGAACCAGACCTTCGGCAGCAAGGTTACAGTGAAGTATGCCGGAGGTACAGCTTCTGTGACTACGTCGGCCAGTGCGGTGAAGTCTTATGTTACAGGTGCCGATGTTGCCCTTGACCTTAAAGGAGCGGGTGCTGTTGAGGTTGTTGCCGAGGGTGAGTCCACAGACGGCCAGCTTAAGATCTACGGTGATTCTCCGGTAAAGTTGGTCTTGAACGGATTGAAGCTGACATCTGCAAAGAGTGCTGTCATCAATGTCCAGAACAAGTCTGCTCTTTACATGCATCTGGCAGATAAGACAGAAAACTCACTCACTGATGCCTCATCCCAGTCAGATGAAGCATATTACCCCGAAGGAGTCGTTCCGGATGACGAAAAGAGGAACGGAGCCGTTTATTGCAAAGGATCCGTTGTGCTGAGTGGAGCAGGAATTCTGGAAGTCACAGGAAAGAAGAAACACGGAATTTCGGTCAAGTCGTCTTTCGCGGTCAGGCCGGGCGTTACCCTTGTTGTAAATGATGTCAAGGACAACTGCGTGAAAGCAGAGGGAATCAGTGTGCTGGGCGGTTACATATGGGCCAAGACAACGGCTGTGGCAGGAAAATGTCTGAGTTCGGACGCAGATGTGCTTGTCAAGGGAGGTGCTCTCAAGCTCTATACAAGCGGCGGATCCACCTATGAGGAGGAAGAAAATGATACATCGTCTCCAGCCGGAATCAAGGCAGACGGAAACATTGTCATCACCGGAGGTGATATCCTATGCGTAAGCACCGGTCAGGGTGGCAAGGGCCTCAACGCCGACGGAAACCTGACTATGGATGCCGGAACCGTAAGTGTCGCTACATCCGGTGGTAAATATGTCTATAATTCAGCATTGGACCTTGATTCATCTCCGAAAGGAGTGAAGGCCGACGGCGAAATTACCATCAACGGAGGTCTTATGAACATCAGGGTAACAGGAAAGAGCGACGGATCTGAAGGACTTGAAAGCAAGACCAAGATAACCATCAATGGCGGTGAGGTTTATGTTCATTCCTATGATGATGCCATCAATGTGGGTGGAGACAATCCTGTTGGGATTGAGATAAATGCAGGAAAGGTCTATGCCTTTGCTGACCATAACGACGGAATGGATTCCAACGGAAAGCTCTGGATAAAAGGTGGCTTGGTCATGGCATCCGGAAGCGATGCTCCCGAGGAAGGCTTCGACTGTGATTTCAGCCAGAACTTCGTGGTGACAGGAGGAATCCTCATAGGCACAGGAGGAGCTGCCATCTCTACATCCAGCTCAAGTACACAAAGATCTGTCGTCTATAACGGCATTTCCGGAAAGAGCGGAGAACTTCTTGTCATAGCAGATGCCGACGACAAGCCTATATTGAAGCTCAGGTTTCCAAGGACCATAAGCCGCATGGCAGTGTTTTTCTCTTCACCTGACATAAAGTCCGGGGATACATATACGGTATATACAGGTGGAACTTTGAGCGGCAGCAGCATCAACTGGAACGGCTGGTATGAGGATGGGGAGTGCGCTGGCGGTCAGAAGATCGGCACCTTCACATCCAGCAGCCTTAACACTACCGTAGGCCAAGGTGGTGGTCCGGGCGGTGGCCCTGGCGGCAATCCTCCAGGCGGGAGACCGCGATCAATTTAGCCCGATAATGCACTAGGTACCCTTAGAAATTGGGGTACCTAGTGCGTTTTAGCGGAAAAATGCTCTAGGTCTATAATGGAATTCAGAAATTATTTATAGCTTTGCTCCGATCATGGTGATTGCAGGCCCTGCCGGGTCGTGCAATTGAAAAGGGAATCCGGTGAAAGACCGGGACTGTGCCCGCAGCTGTAAGTCCGTACAGGTATCCTGAAATCAACGCCACTGTCGCTCAGACGGGAAGGCTCAGGATTGGACGAGTCAGAAGACCTGCCATGATAGGATGAACTGATGGTGCCCGGGGTCAGGCGCTCTATGAGTTTGCAGGATGTTTCTGAAATTACTGGTATCGCTTTGCTGTGTCGTTCCTTCGGGCGACACCCTTGATGTTGCGACAGTTTCCGCTCAAAGGAATGCTGCCGCGACCTCGTTGTCTCCTGTTCAGACAATCACAAAGACAAAGATCGAAAGACTCGGAACCATCGGACTTCATGAGGTCGTGAACCAGTTCTCAGGCATCAGCATCAAGGATTATGGAGGTGTCGGAGGCCTCAAGACTGTCTCGGTCAGGAATATGGGCGCCTCACATACTTCTGTCATATATGACGGTATGGCCATCTCGGACGCCCAGAACGGACAGGTGGACATATCCCGCTTTGACCTGGATGATGTCTCGTCTGTTTCCATGTCGATCGGATATGAAGACAACATCTTCTGCAGCGCAAGACATCTGACCTCTGCCGGAACGCTTCATATAGAAAGCATGAGACCATCTTTTGATGATGGACCGACAGAAGTCAATGCCAGGATGACCTTCGGCTCATTCGGAACATATAGCCCTTATATCCTGTTGAAACAGCGACTTGGTTCCCAGTATGCCTTGAAAGCGGCTTTGAACGGAACTTTCTCAAAAGGAGACTATCCGTTCGAACTCTCAAACGGCAGGCTGACCACAATTGAAAAACGAATCAACAGCGATGTGCTGTCCTGTGGCGCTGAAGCAGACTTATATGCCGACTGGGGGTGCGATGGAAGGCTGAAGGCTAAAATCAATTTCCATAGTTCAGAAAGGGGACTGCCAGGCTCTGTGATACTATACACCCGGAATGCATATGAACGTCTATGGGACAGGTCAGTCATATCGAATGTGATGTATGACCGCCACTTCTCGGATAGTTGGAAGTTCCATGCAGATGCAGGGTTTACAAGCAGTTACAACAGACACCTGAATACAGCCCCGATATATCAGAGTCCGCAGGATGACAGATATGTGCAGAATGAATATTCCTTTGCTGTAAGGACGCTATATGAACCTATAGCCGGATTCCAGCTTGCCCTTGCAGAAGACATCTTTTGCAATAAGCTGTCGTCAAATATTCCGGAATGCCCATTCCCGGTACGCCTGAGCAGCATAAGTGCCATTTCAGCAAAATATGAAACCAATCGGCTCAAGCTCTCCGCGAGCTTCGTCGGCACATCCATATCTGAAGAATTGGCAGAGGGCGATGCACCGTCTGACCGTTTCAGGTTATCTCCAATGATAGGCGTATCGTGGAACTTCCTCAAGAACTTACGCATCCGTGCCAGTTATAAAGACGGTTTCAGAGTGCCGACATTCAATGACTTATACTATGCCCGCGTCGGAAATGTCAACCTCAGACCGGAAATTGCAAGGCAGTTCAACATGGGACTGACATTCTC
>JAEIGA010007309.1_pt1 | contig 16793 bp, 13 predicted proteins | sample 9270691 | NCBI WGS metagenome assembly JAEIGA01 (sample SAMN17057246, study PRJNA624740) | gut metagenome | biome: biome; isolation source: fecal sample | host: Bos grunniens | place: China: Xizang | collected 2019
AGACCCTGCGATGCGGTGTATGTAGTGGTCAGGGCACCAGCCTGGAGTGAGCCGTGTACGGCACCCGCAGCACCGCCCTCGGACTGCATTTCCTGTACGAGTACTGTCTCGCCGAAGATGTTCTTACGGCCCTGAGCAGCCCACTCGTCGACATACTCAGCCATTGTAGATGACGGGGTGATAGGATAGATAGCTGCTACCTCAGAGAACATATACGAGATATGCGCAGCTGCCTGGTTACCGTCACAGGTGATAAACTTTTTTTGTTTAGCCATAACTTTTATATTTATGATTTGACAAATTACTATTTACAATTTACCTTAAATAATACCTTTATTAATATAGGAAGCCGAATAGCCAGAGTGGAATCTCATTGCCACGGCCCAATTCGCGTCTATGCATAACGTAATACACATCAGAATGGTTTTTAGCACGCATTCCCTCGGTACACAGACGCAACTGCAACTTTCCATCAACAATAAATGAAAGTCCCTTGCCTGCCTTACTTACCACATGATCCTTCCATAACGAATTGGCCACGAAAGTCTCGAGTACATCTTGATCATGCACCTTCATCGGATATATGCTATATACCAGATTGGTATTATGGAGCATAATCTTGGCCGGTTTCTTTGGGAACGAGTCACCAGGATTATAAACCAAATTGATGAGTCGTGCATCGGCCAAGTACTTGATATAGTTCATCACCGTGGCACGAGAGGTCTTGATAGCAGCCGCAAGCTTACTCACATTGGGGGCTCCAGGACCATTTACGGCCAGTAAGTAAAGTAGCTTCTTGATTTTTGCCAAGTACTTGAGCTCTATCTCCTGCACAATGAGGATATCCACCTCAATCATGGCATTCATGGTCTTCAGCAAATTTTCCGAGAAATTGCGCTTTTCCATAAAGAAGGGATAGAAGCCATGGTGCAAATAGTTCTGGAAGAAAGCATTGGGACTCACCTTAGGCAAGATAGAACGAGCTATCTGCTCATGATTGGTAAGGATCTCGTCAAGCGTATAGCTACGAAAATTATTGTTTGTCTTTATATTCAGATATTCACGGAACGAGAAACCGCGCAGATTGTAAGGTTTAGCAATACCATTCAGTTCGGGGTTCTCTTCCTTAAGTCGCATGACCGAAGTACCCGTAAACACAATTTTCAGCTGAGGGAAACGGTCATAACACTCGCGCAGCTGATGGCTCCAGTTTGGTATCTTAAACACCTGATCAATGAGCAACACCTTGCCTCCACGACGGATAAATTCCTCAGCAAACTCAGCCAACTTCTTACTTTGGAAGTAAAAGTTGTTCATATTTACATACAGGCATGAACGATCGTTACGAAACCGCTCTTGCGCATATTGTATAAGGAATGTCGTCTTACCTACACCGCGTGTTCCTTTAATACCAATTAGTCGATCACTCCAATCTATTTCATCCATCAGGTCACGACGCACCGTTGCTTCGGTGTGTGCCAGCAGATATTCGTGTGTTTTATAAAAAGCCTCCATGCTATATTTTTTGGGCTAATACTGTATTCTGCGACAAAGTTACAATTAATATTCATATTTTGCAATGTTAAGATTACAGAATTTGTGATGAAAATATTTTTTTGTACCTTCGCATCGTGAAACCTATATACATCTTCAATCCCGAGCACGACCTCGCCCTCTCCAATGGCGACCGCCACTACATCCCACCCAAAAATATTCGCGAGATGGCTCATGACTTGGCAGAGCTAATGGTGGCCACTGCAGCACTACACGAAAGCACAGATAATCGCCACTCGCCTCTCCGCCCATGGGGGTGGGACTCTGCTGTTGCAGAACGCTTCAAGAAGATGGGCTACCCTACCCCACAACTTCCTTCGGATGATTCTCTGAACGCACTGCGACAATGCTCAGAACGCGGTGTGGCACACAGATTTCTCAGGACATTCATCCAAGGCCACCCAAGCAGCATATACATTGGCGAGAGTCTCATCATACGCACCATTGAAGCTATAGTCCCCTATGCCGAGCGCCATGGACACATACTGCTCAAGGCTCCTCTCTCGAGTAGTGGAAAGGGATTGAGGCATATAAACAATAACAATAACGACAGCGTAGACGACAACTGCCATTCGGATGGATACGGCGCAAAGCCCAAGTCAACACCTACGTTATCGTCAACGCTAAAAAAGGTAGAGAGCTGGGCCAACGCTCTCATCCTACGCCACGGTTACCTTACCGCAGAACCCTACTACGACAAGGTACAAGACTTCGCTATGGAGTTTATGGTCGATGCTACCGGTTGCCGATTTATCGGCTATTCATTCTTCGCCACCGACGGGCACGGTCGCTACACAGAAAGCCTCCTTATGAGTGACACTGACATAGAAGAGTTACTCTGCGCCTATGTACCGCGTGAAGCACTACACGAGATAATCTATTGGACAACAACCCATCACGCCGAAATAATCCCAAGCGAATGGGATGTGGCACAATTTCCACTATTCTTCGGCATCGACATGATGATCGTAACCGAGAACTCGCGATTCAAGGTACATCCCTGCGTCGAAATCAATATGCGTATGAACATGGGCATCATCGCCCACGAGCTATATCGCCACTATATGGCCCCTACAGCAGAAGGGACATTCCGTATTGCCAGATTCCCCAACAATGAAGCGCTGCGCAGATTCCATAGCGAGCAGACAGAGCTATATCCTGCAATGTTTAATGGCGACAGACTAGTAGAGGGATACTCCAAACTTACTCCTATTACACACGATACCCTGCATATAGCTTTCATACATGCAAAGAGAAATAGATCAACAGACTAAATTCTCGCTTAATTTATCATCTTTGAAACAAATCCACAAAGTAAAACGAACTCGCCGCGAAATATTCAATCAAGCTTGGTATTTTTCCGTCTGTTTTTATTACCTTTGTCGGAGATAACTTTTGAATCGTATAAAAAACAGATATATTCCTATGGCAAAAATTGTAACATTAGGAGAGATTATGCTCCGTCTGTCTACTCCCGGGCAGACCCGTTTCGTACAAACAAATGTGTTTGACGTCGTTTACGGTGGCGGCGAAGCCAATGTGGCTGTCAGCTGTGCCAACTATGGACACGATGCCTATTTTGTAACCAAGCTCCCCAAGCACGAGATTGGCCAATCGGCAATCAACTCACTCCGACAGTTTGGGGTTAAGACAGACTATATCGCCCGCGGTGGAAATCGCGTAGGTATCTACTATCTGGAGACAGGCGCTTCTATGCGTCCCAGCAAAGTTATCTACGACCGTGCCGGTTCATCCATTGCCGAGGCAGACCCTCAGGATTTTGACTTCGATGCTATAATGCAGGGAGCCGACTGGTTCCATTGGAGCGGCATCACCCCCGCTATCAGCGACAAAGCGGCTGAGCTCACCCGCCTCGCTTGTGAAGCGGCAAAGCGCCATGGAGTGACCGTCTCAGTAGACCTCAACTTCCGCAAAAAGCTATGGACGAAGGAGAAAGCCCAAAGCATCATGCGCCCTCTGATGCAGTACGTCGATGTATGTATCGGCAATGAAGAGGATGCAGAGCTGTGTCTCGGCTTCAAGCCCGATGCTGACGTTGCAGGCGGAGTTACCGATGCAGAGGGATACAAGGGTATCTTCATGCAGATGGCGCAGGAGTTTGGCTTCAAGTATGTGATTTCTACCCTGCGCGAATCATATTCAGCTACCCACAACGGATGGAAGGCCATGATATATAACGGTACAGACTTCTACGTGTCAAAGCATTATGACATTGACCCCATCATCGACCGCGTAGGTGGTGGCGACTCATTCTCGGGAGGTGTCATCCACGGACTGCTCACCAAAGCCACTCAGGGCGAGGCACTCGAGTTTGCCGTAGCAGCTTCAGCACTGAAGCACACCATCCCCGGAGACTTCAACATGGTATCAGCCGAAGAGGTCGAAGCACTTGCAGGAGGCGATGCCAGCGGACGCGTACAACGATAACCACTAAAAAGAAAGACTTATTCCCATGGCAAGATTCAACAAGATACAAGTGCTCTCGGTGATGAAGGGCACAGGCATGGTCCCCGTATTCTACCATAACGATGTAGAGACAGCCAAGCAAGTAGTCAAAGCTTGTTACGAAGGAGGCGTTCGTGCCTTCGAGTTTACCAATCGTGGTGACTTCGCCCACGAGGTCTTCGGCGAGCTCAACAAGTGGGTAGCCCGCGAATGCCCCGAGATGGTGATGGGTGTAGGCTCAGTGGTAGACCCCGCTACAGCAGCACTCTATATCCAGTTAGGAGCCAACTTTATCGTAGGCCCCCTCTTCAATCCCGAAGTAGCCAAAGTCTGCAACCGTCGCCTCATCCCCTATACTCCCGGTTGTGGTTCGGTCAGCGAGATTGGGTTCGCCCAAGAGTGTGGCTGCGACCTCTGCAAAGTATTCCCCGCAGGCAATGTAGGCGGCCCCTCATTCGTCAAGAATGTAAAGGCCCCCATGCCATGGTCAATGCTCATGGTTACAGGAGGTGTAGAACCCACAAAGGAGAACCTCACAGCATGGATTAAGGCTGGTGTCACATGTGTAGGCATGGGCAGTAACCTGTTCCCCAAAGAGGTTGTCGCAGCTAAGGACTGGGCATGGATAAGCGCCAAGTGCCGCGAAGCCTTCAGCTATATCGAAGAGGCACGAGGCTAATCACATAACCTGACTACCCGCACTCCAGGACACGATTTCCGTGTCCTGAGGTAGTCGTACAGGCTCTGCTCATCCACCACCACCTTCTTGTATGCGGTAGACGCATGCATTAGATGCAGCTTATCACCTTGCCATACGGCAAATCCCAGATGAGTCACGTCAAGTCCCTCGATGGTAGTGACCAATGCCAATATGTCGCCATTGCGTATAGGCAACGCTTCGGGAGGCCTATTCAGATAGGCCTTGTCTATATAATATACCGTATGTCCATCGTAGCGCGACTCAATGGCACGCATCGAGTCCACAGCCCAAGCATGTGTTTGCAGGTAAGGATAGCTTTGCTGATGGCTGCTCATGAACGAGAGCTCCAACGGATAATGCCGCCACAGCGCAGAGTCCGCTTCGGGTGACAGCTCATGCCATATTCCACGGCAGCTATTCTCCTCCACCCAATCGGTAAAGTAGTGAAGGCGCGACAGATATCCATCCACTATGCCATCCCGATAGCGTAGCGCCTGCACATGTTGTTCAAAATCTGCGCTATCACTCTTGAGAGCCAACCAACCCGCCACAGAAAGTTCCACGAACGTAGTACAATCGAGCCCTTCGGTGTTGACCACCAACTGCTCCTCACCTTCACTCTCCAATGTACCCGCCACATAGGGAACGCCAAGAAAGTTTTTTGCAACAGAAAGCACATCCACTGAGGAGTTACCCAGCAAGCACAACGTCAATAAAAGCAGTTTCATACCTTAAGATTTATCATCTGTCCAACGTCTTTAGAAGCGCGAAAATAACGATTATTTACTTATCAGCCAAAGCGACATGGCCTAATCGCGCAAATAAATGGCAATAAAATGGCAAATAAATGGCAAAAGATTCGTGCATAACCACATTGATTATCAGCGCATAATACCAACATTTGGCAAATAATGTATTTTGCTTATATTTTTTGGGCACATCGTAAACACCACTTTTCCTCACTAACTCCTTAGGAAAAGGAGCCGTCCCGGTGAATTATTAAGGCTTACAATGCAGTTTTTAAGGCTTACGAATGCCCCATTACTACACTCGTGGTAGAGGAAGTGACAAAAAAATCAGGTAATACACAAACATTTGCCATATTCACACGTTATACATTGTATTACAGACGATTAAACAAAATTTATTTGCCAAACATTTGCCATTTAATTGCCATTTTATTACCATACATTTGCCAAAGCCTCTATAATTGTCTCTGAAATGATAAAAAGTTCTCGGAAGCGTTTGCGGTTGATTGTCAAATTGTATATATTTGCAGCTCCTTTGTGACAATATGACAACAAAATGAGAAAACTAACATACATATTACTACTCATCTGCAGCGTAGTACATGCACAGAGCAACAAGGTGCTTCACCCGATGATACATACCTTGCAGACGATAGTGAACAACGATTGGCTACACGATGATGTCATCACACTCGGCACAGAGGAGTGGGTGGAGATTTCGTTTGACCACCTATCGCACGACTACCACCGGTTCGTATATAAGATTATACACTGCAATGCCGACTGGAACCCCTCAGACCTTTTCGAAGTAGACTATATGGAGGGATTCAACAACCGCCCCATAGAAGACTATGAGAACTCGCTCAACACGACAATGCTATACACCCACTACCATCTGTGCCTGCCCAACGAAGACATACAGCTGAAGGTATCAGGTAACTACAGAGTGGAAATCTATCTTGATGAAGAAGACTCGCCATCGGACAAACCCGTAGCCGTAGCCTGCTTCCGTATAGTGGAGCCACTGGTAGCATTGAGCGCCTCTGTCACGAGCAATACAGACATTGACACCAATCTGAGTCACCAGCAAGTATCGTTTGCTATCAACTACAACGGATACAATGTGGTGGACCCCACAACAGAAATAAAGCCGTACATCTATCAGAACGGACGAACCGACAACTACGTTGCACAGGTGAAGCCCACCTACGCGACTCCTGGCCGACTGGAGTATACGCATAACACCAACCTCATATTTCCCGCAGGCAATGACTACCGCCGATTCGAAATCATCAACATGCACTATGCCACGCAGGGAGTGGACAACATACGCTACTTTGCTCCCTACTATCATGCCACCCTATTCCCTGACGAAGCACGCCACAACTACAGTTACGACGAAGACCACGACGGACGATACCTCATACGCTACAATCTTGCTGAGGACAATGATATTGAGGCCGACTACATGTTTGTGCACTTTAGGCTCGACATGCCATACCGCCCGGGAGGGGCATTTTACCTGACAGGTGAATTTACCTATAACGAATTCACCTCGAACTACAAAGTCCCCTACAACGAAACCTCACAAGCATATGAGACCACCATCATGCTCAAACAGGGAGCCTATGACTTCATGTACCTATGGGTACCCGAAAATGATCACCGAGGACAGACGGCACCCGCCGAAGGCAACTTCTACGAAGCGGAAAACGAGTATCAGATTTACATATACCACCGCCCCTTCGGAGGCCGATACGATAGGTTGGTGGCTACACAGCAGATAAGATTCGCCCAAGAATAACAAGACAAGCACAAACGAACATACAATATAAAACAAAAGGCCTATAGCCTGATGCATTATTTATACATTGACTTATGAAATATTATAGCACAAACAAACAAGCCCCAACAGCCTCACTCACCGAGGCTGTAGTGCGCGGATTGGCTACAGATAAGGGACTGTACATGCCCGAACAAATCAAAAGATTGCCCGCATCATTCTTTGAAGGGATAGCTGACATGAGCTTCCAGGAAATAGCTTACCACGTGGCAGACGCCTTCTTCGGAGAAGACATTCCTGCCGAGGATCTGAAGCATATCGTATATGATACGCTGGCATTTGACACACCTGTAGTACACGTCAATGACAACATCTACTCACTGGAGCTATATCATGGTCCCACTTTAGCATTCAAGGATGTAGGTGCACGCTTCATGGCCCGCATGCTGGGATACCTTGAAAACAGAGGCGAAGGCACTGTCAACGTATTGGTAGCCACATCGGGCGATACGGGTTCAGCAGTAGCCAACGGGTTTCTTGGCGTAGAGGGTATACACGTATATGTACTCTATCCCAAAGGAAAAGTAAGCGCCATACAAGAAGCCCAATTCACCACATTAGGCAATAACATCACTGCTCTTGAGGTCGACGGCGTATTTGACGACTGCCAGCGCATGGTAAAGAACGCCTTCATGGATAGCGACCTAAACGCCCACATGAAGCTGACCTCAGCAAACTCTATCAATGTGGCACGATTCCTTCCCCAAGCCTTCTACTACTTCTATGCCTATGCACAGATGAAGCGTATGGGGAAAGCTGACGAGATGGTCGTATGCGTGCCCAGTGGAAACTTCGGTAACATCACTGCTGGTCTCTTTGCCCAGCAGATGGGACTTCCCATCAAGCGATTCATTGCCGCCAACAACAGCAATGACATCTTCTACCAATATCTGCTGACGGGAGAATATCATCCACGTCCCTCAACACCAACCATCGCCAATGCCATGGACGTGGGCGACCCGAGCAACTTTTCCCGCATTTTGGAGCTCTACAAACACTCATACGCCGAAATACGCCGACACATCAGCGGCTTCACCTATACAGACGACGAGATCGCCGAGACACTGAGAGAGACCTATGCGCGTACAGGATACCTGCTCGACCCACATGGAGCTTGCGGATATCGCGCACTTGTCGAAGGACTGCAACCTACAGAGATGGGGGTATTTCTTGAGACAGCACATCCAGCCAAATTCTATGACACGGTAAAACGCATCATAGAGAGCGAAGTGCAGATCCCCGAGCGTCTGCAGGCATTCATGAAAGGTACCAAGCAAATTGTGCCGATGTCGACACAGTTTGAAGACTTCAAGGCTTATCTCATGCAGAGATAAGCCCTGCTCCTAACCTCAAACTGTATCATTACTCCTCGCATACTCGCTCGGAGTCATCCCCACGGCTTTCTTGAATATCTCACGGAAATATTTCTGGTCAGCAAATCCCACGCGGTCAGTCACCTCGGCAACAGTATATCGATGCTCACGCAGCAGCACCTTGGCACGATTAATACGGTAGGTACGTATGAGGTCCGAGGGATTTCCGCCTGTCAGCCCTTTGATCTTATTATAGAGTGTAGTACGGCTTACGCGCAATTCGTAGGCAAGGGTATCAACGGTAAATTCACAATCATCGATGTGGGCCTCAATAATCCCTCTCATCTCACTCATCAGCTTGAGGTCAAGCTCTGAGACGGTAGTAGGAAGCGCACTGTCGATGCCATCAAGCGATGCCAGGCGCTGTCGCAACTGCATACGACTCTCAATAAGATTAGCTATAGTAAGCTGCAGAATCTTGACATCAAAGGGTTTGGTCACATAGGCATCAGCCTTGACAGACAGTCCCTTGATGATACTCTGCTGGTCGGCCAAGGCCGAGATAAGCACTACGCCAATGTGTGAAGTATCGACATTACCCTTAATGGATACACAAAGGTCATCGCCACGCATCTCGGGCATCATCACATCAGAGAGCACAATGGCGGGCTGAAGATAAGGAATTTTAGCCAATGCCTCCTTGCCATTAATAGCAGTAAACACCTGATAGTCCTTGTCAAATATACGCTTCAGGTAGGCAAGCAAATCAGGATTATCTTCCACGATGAGAAGACGATTGCGGCTGTCATACACAGTCTCGGCCATGTCGATGAGCGGAAGAGATACGGCCTCGGTGATAGCCGCCGCAGCATCAGCCGGAAGGTCTACAAATTCTGTAGTACGGGCATCATAATGCGCCTTGCCCAAGGGGAAATATACATGAAAGTCTGAGCCATGGTCGACCTTACTCTTCACTTCAATACGCCCATGCATCTGCTTTACATAACGGCCAATAGAGAGCAATCCAATGCCACTTCCTAAAATCTTGGCATTTATTGCGTTGGCCCCACGAAAATAGTGCTTGAAAAGTTTCTTGCGGCCCTCCTCGCTGATGCCTATACCATTGTCCACGACATGGAATCCCCACACCTTGGCATCGCAATACAATTCGAATGTGATGGCATCGCCCTCGGGGCTGTATTTGATGGCATTCGACAGCAGGTTTTGCACGATGGAATTGAGTTTTCGAGCGTCAACCCATATATCGAACGGCTCGTCAGGATGCACATACTGTATACGTTGGTGCTTAGCTTGAGCCAGCAACCCTATCTTGTCAATCTGTGCCTGCATATGAGCTATAGCCTCATGACGCTCAATACGCACAATCCCCTTCTCAATGCTTGCTAACTGATAGCGCAACACATTCTCGGTCATCTGCGCCAATGTATTGGCATTGCGTAGGGCCAGCCCCACCGCCTCACGTTGTTCGGTACCCAAAGCATCACTCATATTGAGCTCTTCGAGTGGTGCCTTGATGAGCGACAGAGGAGTACGCAAATCGTGAGCCGTATTGATAAAAAAGTTAACCTTCTCGTCAGACACTTGCATAGCATTAGCCGATTTGGTATACTTGCGTGCAAGAAGCAAGGCCAACACAATGAGCCCCAATTCGACAAGTAATCCCCACCATGAGAGATAGAAGGGCGGAGCGATGGTAATGCGCAGTAGGCGTTCGTCAATAATCTTATTCGCCTCATTAGAAGTAGCCCGTATAGTAAGGGTATGACGTCCTATCCCTAAAGCGCCCAAAGTGATGAAACGCTCTTCATTGAGCGGATGCCATGAATTAGTATCAAAACTCCACTCTACGCGGCAATCTGAAGGATATATATGATTGATGCATTTCACCTTGATTGCAGCATCGCGCTGTGCATGTTTGAGACGCAGACGAGACATATTGTTAATGGCATCATCAAGTGGCGAGCCCTCCATATCAGGAGTTATGCGACTATTGCCGATATAGAGGTCAGACAACACGAGTGTGCTCTTGTATGTATGTGCGAGGTGGGCATTGGCAGGTATCTCGATGACCCCCTTATCACCACCAAACATCAGTGTACCTCGATGAGTTGCAATGCCAGCACGTATATTAAAATTTATCCCCTGCAATCCTTGTTCGTTACTCCAGGTAGTGATATGATTCGTATTTTTGTTGTAACGCACAATGCCATTGTCCGAACTGATAAACAGCCAAGAGCTCTCATTTCCGACAACGATACATTTCATACAGTTACTCGTAAGAGCACTATTATCTTTCGTATAACGGTTATAGTAGTTCTCCTGCTCATTATAGACCAGCAACCCGTCGTGGTGAGTACCTATATACACCGTCCCATCAGAATCCTGATGTATGGTATTCACCCTAAAGCGTTCAAGCGGCAATTCCACACAGCGTTTCTCATGCGTTATCTTATCAAAGATATAAAGCCCATCCTTGGTACCTACCCAAAGGTTGTCACGATCCTTGCGAGTGATGAAGTTGATAGCACCAAACACCTCTGCATAGTTGACCTTCAGCGTACCGTCGACACTGATATTGAAAAGCTGGTTCTCACCACCCACCCACACGGAACCATCATCCATGTCAAGGTGCATGGTCTGTATGTATTTCTCAGGAACGACGAGGTCAGGCTTCACAAAGCGCACCTCCATCGTCTCCTTATCTATGATATATATGCCCGCCGCATAGCCACCCAATAGAATGATACCAGGTTTCACCTCACACAACGTAAGGAAGTGATGATTCGGGTTGGGAGACTCATCTGCCATTGATAGCAGCGAATGCCAACGCTTGGTTACTGAATTATACATACTCACACCATTCTCCGTAGCAAACCACCAATCGTGCTGGCTATCCTCGAGCATAAAGTTGATCGCATCATTGACCAACGTATTCACATTCAAGTTTGAGCGACGTATCCAATTGAGCGCTGGATAATTGTCGTTGCGCACCGTCAACCCCTGAGGGAACGAACACATCCACAGTTGCCCATCCTTGTCAATACACATGTCGACCACGTTATCCGTGTTCATGCGATAGTCCGTCCTATAGTCGGCCTTCAGGTATGACTGAGGGTAGCAGTCCACCATAGCCATGCGATATATACATGCCGCATTGGTAGAGAACAACACCTCGTCATCCTCATTACCATAAGGTATGATTTTCGTCACTCGCACATCAGGCAACAAATCCTGATAGTGTATAATCTCCCCCGTATGCTCACGGTAAGCCACAATACCCACATCTTCAGTGCCCATAAGCAACGTTGAATATTTGGAGTTATAATAGAATGTATTAACATTGACACCTAATGACATCATTTCAGCTATAGGCTTGATGTCAATCATCTCATCATGCACCACACCTCGGAATACACCCCCTTTTGTCCCTACATATAGAGATGAATCCCCTACAGAAACGACAGCCGAGAAAGACACATCATTATCGCATCCGAGCAATTGCATCTCGCGTCCTACATGAGTACGCACATTGTAACAAAAAGCCTGCTCCCCAACAAAGAGCCATATATTACCACTTTCATCAATGGGCGACACGGCACAGCGCATGATATCAGTGCGCCGATAATGCACATCGGGGGTATACATCAGTTCAAATCGGTTCACACGCTTGTTGTAACACACAATCTTACCTCCTCCCGTAACCAACCACAGGTTATCCTCAAGCTGATCATAGATAAATCGGCACGAAGAATATTCCGTAAACTTCACCCCTCCTACAGTCAGCGTATAGGACCCCATCTCACTGCCATCATAGCGGTCGATCCCATTATCAGTGAGAAACCACATGAATCCATCACTGGTCTGCTGCACAGCATATACGCTACGCGAGCTCAGGCCATCCTCCAATCCAAGGTATTTGTAAATCTGTCCGGAGACAATAGCATACGATAAGCATGCCAAAGCGAATATAAAGCCCCGCAAGTGCCTCATGATACCCATCACATATTTTTTTAATATTGCGCACAAATGTAACAATAATTCTCGAATAGAACCCCCTTCACAAGAAGAATTATTTACAAACAATTCCATTCGACTCCCCAACAAAATCATTATACCCTACATAGAGGTTGACTGTCGCCAAACAACAACACCAGCAACAAGCACAGTAGAGAGAATAAGGATAGTAGAAGAGAACGAGAATGCTTCTTTGTAAGGAACAGAACGGAGAAGAGGATAAAGAGGTAGGTAAAGAGAACTGCTACAGAAGAATAGGACGACACATGTAACGTTGCGTAGGGCCAGTGAGCTATACGAGACAACACGTGGTTTATCCCATGGACGAGGCACTGAATCGACTCTCCCAGATATACCGACAAGGGAACATGTGCCAAGGACATCCCCCACCAGCATAGGGCGAGCAGCAACACTAATGAGATACCTGGCACAGCAATAAGGTTGGCAAGGATGAAGTAGGTAGGAAAGGTACCGAAATGGTACAACACAAGCGGAAGGGTACCGATCTGTGCAGCCAACGACATGTTCACGACACTGATAGGATAAGCTAAAAGCGGCAAAGACGAGCTACGCCGAAAGAGCCGTTCTAAAGTCGGCACCATAGCAAAGATACCGACCATTGCCATAAAGGAGAGCTGGAAACTGACATCAAACAGATAGAGCGGATACACTACAAGCATACTCATCGCAGCCAACGACAAGACATGAAGCGGAGCGCTATCACGACTTATCCATCGCCCCACAGTGTATAGGGTGCACATGACCACAGCACGCAACACTGAAGGTGACATACCTACCAACAATGCAAACAGCCACAGTACGCCAAGGATAAGGATATCGCACACCCAACGCATACGACGACGTAGCACACGGTGCATGACAAAGGCAAGAAAGCCGTAGATAACCCCTACGTGTAAGCCCGAAAGAGCCAACAGATGCGAAACACCGGCATCGGAATACACCGCACGAGTATCGGCATCCAACGCACTCCTCTCACCCAAAACAACGGCAGCCATCACCCCAAGGGTATTAGTATCAAAAGCGGGGACCCAATGCTTTGCATAGAGCCATTGACGCAAGCGTAGCATACGGCTACGCAATGAGAGCATATACTCTCCCACTCTTTTCCACTGGTGCTCATTCAGAAATATGGTACCTGACACCCCTTGCAGGAAAAGGTAGCGAGGATAATCATAATCGGGGACAAAGGCAGAAGCTTGAGGCGATTGCACCTTACCACGGAAACACACCACATCACCAGGTTGCAATAAGGAGGCAGCATCGGTAGGTTGCAAATAAGCGAACACCTTACGCTGCACCACATCCACCTCACAAGCATCGTCCACAGCCCTTACCTGCATGACAACAAGACAGCTATGAGCACGAGAACGAGGCACCTCCATCACCCTTGCCTCATAAACCTGTTCATCAGCAGGCCATACACAAGCGACACGCCGACACGACAGGCTATAGCATAAAGTGCCAAACGAGAAAAAGAGCAGTATAGCCATTGTGCCAAAAGTCCATTGCAACGACCTATGCTGTACGGCATATACACAAGCCATCGCCACAAGCAAAAAGGCACATAAGCCAATACACAATGGCAAAGGAAGGCCGACAAGCGGAAACGCTCCATCGGCCACAACAATACCCAAAAGATACGAAACGACAAGCCGTAGCAAAGGGTATCGCTGAAAGGCGTCACCAAATGCTACGTTTGACATATGAGTAAAAGAGAGGTTACAACCCCTTGAGATCACGAATCATGGCCAGCTGGTCAGGAGCCTTGAACACGGTACTTCCTGCCACCAACACATCAGCACCCGCCTCTACCAGACGACGGCCCGTATCCATATTAACACCTCCATCGACCTCGATGAGAGCCTTGGAGCCAGTCTCGTCGATAAGACGACGCAGTTCGCGTACCTTATCAATAGAGTGCTCTATGAATTTCTGACCGCCAAAACCAGGATTCACACTCATGAGCAATACCATATCAACATCACGGATAACATCAACAAGCATGCTCACAGGGGTGGAAGGATTGAGCGTAACACCCGCCTTCATGCCAGCTTCGTGAATTTCATAAATCACCCTATTCAAGTGCGGACAAGCCTCATAATGCACATTCATCATCATGGCGCCCAATGCCTTTACTTCATGAATGAATTTCTCGGGACGCACAATCATCAGATGCACATCGAGCGGTTTTTGACACAGACGTGCCACATGCTCGAGAACGGGAAAGCCAAATGAGATATTCGGGACAAAGACACCATCCATCACATCGAGATGAAGCCAATCGGCCTCACTACGATTTATCATATCAATATCGCGTGCCAGATTTGAGAAATCAGCAGCAAGCAACGAAGGGGCAATCATCGGATTCATAGTACTATAGCACTAAAGATTTTAATTATCTACAAAAATAAGCAAATAGGACGGATTTAACAAACAAATATCAGGTATTTATCCACAGAAAACGCCAATAGGATATTTGTCACCAATACTACCGGCAAGCAAAGTTTTATCAACTAAGCAGATAGCCTTGCAAGTTCTCCGGCAAACGTGTATTGGCCCGATAGTTGCACGCAAAATCCTTCAAAAACTTGACTGTCGACTCCTTTGGCTGACGCAACTTCTCCTGTGAGAATGCCTTGCGAACCAACGTTGCCAAATCGGAAGTGGAAAGAAGAGTAGAATCATTATTCATAGGCAATGCTTTTTATGGGATTTACATATATGTAACGACTAACCATACCATTTAGTATGCATGGATAAGAAAATTTAAACACTGCCAGCTTCCTGTATATACAAATACAAAATCACCTCGACATGAGATACGTCGAGGTGACTTTGTCAAACAAGTATATAGTAAACTAATTTGTCTTATTGATTACTTCAAAGAGTAAACAACATCTTCTTCTACCTCAACGGCAGTAATCTTACCCTCACGGAGCAACCAACCCAAGCCGAGGAAGAAATCATCCTTCTTCTGCTTTGTTTCCTTCTTAATTTCCTTGAAGGTCAAACCTTCCTTACCGTCGAGTGCATTCCAAATAAGACCTGCATTTGCACCGGCTTTCTCTGTCAACATAATCTTAATACTTTTTTTAATTGTTAAACATGTATATGCCCCTCTCACAAGGAGTGAATCCAAGAATTCGCTGCAAAGATACTCATTTTATGTTATAAAACATATATTTTGGCAAATTATTTTTATTTTTTATCACTCCTTTGTGTATTTACTCCATATTCGAGCAGCAGTTTCTACCATTTTGACACACGGACGTTTCTCATAATAGACTGCATTGCGTTCATCGGGGATAGGTACTTGAGGTCTACGTTCGCGCAAGCCTAACAGCTCAGCACATATCAGAGATCCATTCTCGCGACGAAACTCTTCCGCCAGCTCTTGCACAAGAGCATAGTTGGCTGCCTTGCCCTGACTATCCTTAGCATCGGTTGCTCCCGTAGCCAAGCCTGCCAGAATAAACATGCCGCACGCAGCGCCGCATGTCTCGCGCATACGACCGATGCCACCTCCAAATGAAGCCGACATCTTTAGCGCCTGTTCCTCAGTATACCCATAGTCACCGGCAAAAGCTGCTGTCACCGATTGTGCACAATTGTACCCCATCTTGAAGAGCTCAACAGCGCGGGCGACTTTTTGTTCGTTATCCATGCAAACGTTATCGTATTATCGTACTAAGAAATACACAAATCCAGACTCAGGGAGGGGATTAGAGGTTATCCTTCTCGATATCCTTGAAGTAGTTTACGGTACCCACCTTGAGCTCTACGGTAGCCGCATCGTCACATACGATGATTCCGTGAGGATGGAGCTGGAGCACGCTGATGGTCCACATCTGAGTGATAGCACCCTCTACTGCGTGGTAGAGCGCCTGTGCCTTGTTGTGACCATTAGCAAGGATCAATACCTCCTTGGCATCCATTACAGTACCTACACCTACGGTAACAGCAGTCTTGGGCACCTTGTTGACGTCGTTGTCAAAGAAGCGGCTGTTGGCGATGATGGTGTCAGTAGTCAAAGTCTTCTGACGTGTGCGTGAGGTGAGTGATGAACCCGGCTCGTTGAATGCGATGTGGCCGTCAGGACCGATACCACCCAT